>Ga0206854_1104_pt4 | contig 17318 bp, 17 predicted proteins | sample Alteio_BWOrgCont_50_FD_152870 | JGI IMG/M metagenome (GOLD analysis project Ga0206854, IMG submission 152870) | Enriched cells from forest soil in Barre Woods Harvard Forest LTER site, Petersham, Massachusetts, United States -... | ecosystem: Environmental > Terrestrial > Soil > Temperate forest >...
GTGGAGTGGGCGGAACGAGCGCATCCTTGGCCATGTGCACGCCCCAAGGCAGCGTAGTGTTGATGCCGTAGTCGCCATCGCCGGAGGTAAGGCAGCCGATGCGGCCGACTCCATAGCCGATGGCGGCGGCTGGTGCTGCGAGATCGAGCATGCGAAGACCGCCGACACGCGGGCCGGGAGTTTCCTCGTTGGGGCCTTGAAAGCGGGCGACGTGACCCTGCCAAAGCAGCGTGGCAATACCCGCGAGCAGGCCACCGTACCAGGCAAAGCCGGCCTGAAACCAGCGCAGGAAACCGATGAGAACTGTTCCTGGTTCCTTCATGCCGGGGAGCATGATTTGCTTCCATGCTGCGGCCAACTCATGCGGGTTCTGTAACTCATGCCACATTTTGGCGCCGACGATTCCGGCCAGGACGACCAAAGTAACAACGTTAAGAGCGTCAGCGTCGACGCCAAAACGCTTGAAATTCTTGTGCAAAACAACGGTCGCGCAGACGGCGGCGAACCACAGCATCAGGCCGAAGGTGCCGAATTGATGAGAGCCAATGTGGATGAAGGGATACATTCAGCTTTAAGTATACGGGGCGACGGGTTTTCCTCAGGCAGGAACTAAGGTTACCTTCCTCTGCGGGCCGGTTCACGTTACCCTACGGCCATGTCTAACAATTTGCCGGAGTATGTCGCACCTGAAACCATGGAAGTTCTGTATTCGCGCGAGGCGATTGCCGAACGCGTGCGGGCCATTGGCGCAGAAATTTCCAAGGAGTATCACGGTAAGTCGGTCGTGCTGATCGGCGTGCTTAAAGGTGCGGCGATTTTTCTGGCCGACCTCGCACGTTCGATCGAGGTGGACAATACATTCGACTTTGTCGCAGTTTCGAGCTACGGACGCGCACGTGTATCCTCCGGCGCGGTGAAACTGATCAAGGATATCGACAACCCGATCGAAGGCAAGCACGTGATCATTGTCGAAGACATTCTCGACACCGGACTGACACTGAGCTACCTGCGTGGATTGATGCTGCAGCACAAGCCTGCGTCGCTGAAGATCGCGACGTGCCTGGACAAGCCGGAGCGGCGCCTGGTACCGATTGAGGCAGATTTTGTCTGCTTCAAGATTCCGAATCGTTTTGTAATTGGTTACGGCATGGATTTTGCCGAGCGCTATCGCGGCGTGCCGGACATCCGGCTGTATCCGGATACGCCTCCGGGACACTAGAACACACTGCCCTGCATCTGAGTTTTCAGAGGATGCAGCGGTGTCTATCGTAAAGCTGAGTGCCGAGCCGTTCGTGCCGAAAAAGCACACGCTTTCGATTCTGCGCGCGGCGATGCCTGAGTGCCGGGGATGCGAACTCTATAAGCATGCGAGCAAAGTTGTGCCAGGTGCGGGAATCTCACGGGCGAAGCTGATGCTGGTGGGCGAGCAGCCGGGCGATCAGGAAGACAAACAAGGCGAGCCATTCGTCGGTCCGGCGGGAAAGATGCTGCGCAAGGCACTGGCAGAGCTGAAGGTCGACCCTAAGTTGGTCTATGTGACGAATGCCGTGAAGCACTTCAAATATGTGCAACGCGGCAAATTTCGGATGCATAAGAGTCCCGACATGCGCGAGGTCAATGCGTGCCGTCCGTGGCTGGAGGCGGAGATCGATGCAGTGAAGCCGGACGTAGTAGTAGCAATGGGCGCAACGGCAGCGAAATCATTGCTCGGTAGCGGATTCCGATTGATGGCGAGTCATGGAGTGATGCAAGAATCGAGATACGCGAAGAATGTAATGGCAACGGTGCATCCATCGGCTGTGCTGCGGGCTCCAGACGAATAAGGACGTGTGGCGATGTATGACTTGATGAAGAGCGATTTGAAGCTGGCTTACGAAGCTGCGCTGAAGGAGAAGTAACCTGGACTAATGCTTGCCTGTGGCTTTGCGCCAATCCTGCAGCTCTTTGCTGCTATCGATCCGCGACAGCATCATCGGATAGAACGTCGCGAGACTTTGGCTTCCATGCGCAAACTCGTCGAGTTGGTCATAGAAGAACTTTTCCAGAACAAAGCCACTCTCATATTCCTTCATCAGCGCATCTCGCAGAATCTCGGTTCGTTTCGCATCACCGTTCTCCAAATACTTTAGCGAGATAGCGCGGACAAGGTTCTCGTCAAGATATGCTGCGAGAGAATCGTAAGTGCCCTGGATTTCTGGCAGCGATTTTACTGCTTCTAAAACCGGAGCAGCACGCTGCTGCAGACTCTTATTGGCGGGGTTATAACTCAAAGGATTCGTTATGCTGTGGACAAATTCGTGAGGATTGTACCCAGGATGCGTCTGCGGACCTTCGACAGAATAAAAAACATCGTCCCATTCAAGTGAAGTAGCCCTTTGATGTGATTCCAGCAGATTGGGGATGACTACGGAGCGTTTCAGCTCTCCCTGGCCATTGAGTTGGGATGGCGAATCGATACGGCAAAACAACATTACTTTGCGCACCTGAGTAAGGATGGCAGTACGTTCCGACTCTATGGCTGAGCGGTACTCCGGTTCACCCGCCAAATACAGATCGTGAATATGTGCGTCGCGATAAAAGTCGCGCAACAAATCTGGAAGCTCATTCAACGATTTGTATGGCTCTGTAGCCTTCAAGTCAGACCAGCCCTGAGAGTAGCGAAACTCCGGCGGACTCTGCATGACAATAGCGGCTACTGCATAGGTGTGGCTGATTTCGCTGACTCGGTGAGTGATGTAAAACTCTTTAATCCGTTTCCGCTCCGCTTCTGAAAGTGCGGCCAACGCTGCGGAGCGCACTTTTTGCCTAATGGGCGTCATCGCGACTGAATCAACTTCATCGTTGTAGCCAGCCACATTCAGAAATGCGAAAACCGTAAATACATTCTCGTTTTCCTCTACGTCGATGCGCTGACTAACGTACTTATCCAACTCTGAAGGTGCCGGCGAAGCAGGCGCCTGAGTCATGCCTTGCTTCGCTGTACAGACCACGAACAAGGTGAAGAGCGCGCCCTTCGCCAAGAGGCTTCGATGCGCAGGCACTTGATGGATGCCAAATAAGGTGCGAGTCATGAGCACCATGTTAAGACAACTTGTTCCAATCAAGAAAGCTGGGATCGAGAAGTAAAATAGAAGCATGTCCGGTAATTCTTCCGCCTCATCTTCGCTCACACAAATTATTCAGCCCGCACGGAGCCTGCGCGGCTCGCTGATGCTGCCGGGCGATAAGTCCATTTCGCATCGCTATGCCATGCTGGCGGGATTTGCAGAGGGGACGTCGCGGCTGACGAACTTCTCTACCGGCGCGGACCCGCACAACTCGCTCGCGTGCATGAAGGCCACGGGCGCGAAGGTGGAGTTCGACGGTAAAGCGATCAGCGTGACTGGAACGGGCGGTGTGTTGCATCAGCCCAAGGGCGATCTCGACTGCGGCAACTCGGGCTCGACGATGCGCATGCTTGCGGGACTTGTGGCTGCGCAGCATGGGACGTTCCGGTTTGTGGGCGACGAGTCGCTGACAGTGCGGCCAATGGAGCGCATTCGCGGACCGCTGCAGCAGATGGGCGCACGCATCGACCTGATTGATGGTCATGCGCCGATGACGGTACATGGGCGCAAGCTGAAGGCAATTGACTTCGAGGCTCCGATTGCCAGCGCGCAGGTGAAGACTGCAGTGCTGTTTGCGGGTTTGCAGGCAGAGGGTACAACGTCGATTGCGGAGCGGGTGCGGACACGCGATCACTCCGAACATGCGTTGCGTGCGTTCGGTGCGAAGCTGGAGCGCAAGGAAGACAGACTCTCCATTGCAGGCGGGCAGAAGCTGCATGCCGTCGATGTGACGGTTCCGGGCGATATGTCTTCGGCGGCATTCTTCCTGTGCGCGGCGCTGCTGTTTGAGGATTCGAACCTGGTGCTCGATGCTCTTGGGATGAATCCAACGCGGGCAGCGATGCTGGACGTGATCTCCGCGATGGGCGGAATGGTGAAGATATTGGATGTGCAGGAGCAGCATGGCGAGATGGCGGGAACGATCCAGGTGAACCGTGGCCGCGAGCTTCGTGGCATGGATGTCAGCGGTAGTTTGGCTGCACAGCTTATCGATGAGCTGCCGGTGATTGCGGCTATAGCTCCTTACACAACGCAGGGCGTGAAGATTCGTGATGCGCGCGAACTGCGGGTGAAGGAGAGCGATCGCATTGCGCTGGTGGTGAAGAACCTGCGCGCGATGGGCGCGGAAGTGACCGAGCACGAAGACGGAATGGACGTTCCTGGTGGGCAGAAGTTGCACGGCGGCGTGATTGACTCGGGACTTGACCATCGGATTGCGATGGCGTTCTCGATTGCTGCGCTGAGGGCTGAAGGCGAGACGGAGATTCGCGGCGCGGAGGCAGCGAGCATCAGCTTCCCGGAATTCTTTACATGGCTGGATGAGCTGGCGATTCGCTAGTCCCGCGTAGTGCTGAGACACTGAGCGATGCGGGCTTCGCGAGCTGCGAGTGATGGCGGATATTGCACGAGCATCTCATCGACTGCTGCGATGACAGAAGTAGAAGATATCTCGTCGAGACGATAGTTGGCGGGAATATCCGTACGGTCCAGACCGCGCAAGATGAGGACTCTAGGGTTGTTCAGCGGAAGCCATTCGAGCGGCTTCTGCCAAGATGGGCCGAGGACAACCATGGGCACCTCAACGGCACGGCCGACGTGCATGGTTCCGGTGTCAAGTGTGACCAGTAGATCGGAGAGTGCGAGGACCGCGGCGAGCTCGGGGATGGTGGTCTGGCCGGCGAGCGAGCGGCCAAAGGAGGAGGCCAGCGCGCGAATGCGCTTGATGTCTTCTGCATCCTGAGCCGTGCCGAGAAAGACGATGCGATGACCAAGGGTTTCGACGTGACGAATGACTTCGGCGAAGCGGTCATCGTGCCATCCAGTGTTCTGGCCGCCGCTTCCCTGCATCACGAAGGCGATGGTGGTGGAATCACCAGGCAGAAATGCACGAGCGTGATCGAGGTCCTGCTGAGTGAAGTAGACAGCAGGCTTGCGATGCGGAGCGTTAGCGGCGAGACGCAGGTTGTTGTCGATGAGGCTGCGATTGGGATCGTAGTCGAGATGCTGGTCGTAGAGTTGCGGCGCATCGGCGAAACCGACTGAAGGCGCGAGATGCAACATGGCAGCGAAGAGAGCGTAAGAGCCTCTGCGGCTGGAAGCGTCCTGAAGAATGAGATCGGGTGCGATGGATTGCTGCGCGAGTTGGGCGCGGATCTCGCGCGCGACGTGACGAAAGGTGGAGAAGGAACCGCCTGGATCGGAGGTTTCTAGGAGGACGTCAACGTTCGGATCGTGGCGGATTGTATCTGCGCCGATGCTACGCGTCGCAACGACGAGTTTGACCTTTGGATTTGCGGCTTTCAACGCTGCGTACAGCGGGGTTCCATGAACGCAGCAGCCGAGAGGCATTGCATATTGCAGAACAAGAATTGTTTTGGGGTTCGCTGGGAGGTTTCGCCGTGAAGCTGGGCGAAGAGCTCGGTAGAAAAAATACAAAATGCGAAAAACGAGAGATCGCATCATTACATCTTGTACCGGCCCATTTCGTCGTCATTCAGGTTTTCGAGCCAGCGACGAAGATCTTCCGGGCTGAGGCTGGCGGCGGTGGCAGAGGCTTCGCGGGCGTGATCGAAAACTTTCTTGGAGACGAAGATAGGACAGTCTGAACGGAGAGCGAGAGCGATGGCATCCGAGGGACGGGCGTCGAGGGCGACGACTTCCCCGCCCTGATCCATCCAGATGGTGGCGTGGAAGGTGTCCTCACGCAATGAGCCCACGACGACGCGCGTGATGCGAGCGTTGAGACCGTGGATGAGGTTGCGCATGAGGTCATGCGTCATAGGACGAGGCGTGCTGGCTTTTTCAATCTCGAGCGCAATGGCATTGGCTTCGAAGAGACCGACCCAAATGGGAAGAACGACTTCGCCGGCGAGGTCGTTGAGGACGACGATGGGCTGGCGGGTGGAGGGGTCCATCATGAGGCCGCGAATGCGCACCTCGATTTCCTGCTCGGCGGTGAGCTGCGCGGGAGGCTCGGGTTTGAAGCCGGGCAGGTTCATGGGGGTTAGTGTACGCCTCCGGGAGACGAGGGATTAGGGATTAGGGATTAGAACGCTGCGCATTTGGGAACCTGGAATCCAAGGCAGCCTGGGCGACGGCGGCTGGTGAAGGTGCCGTTGGCTGCGAGATGGCTTCGCCGAGGAGACTGCTGGGAAAGACCTGAGTGATGCGGACGTCGATGTAACTGCCGACGGTTGGCATATCTCCCTCAGGGGCTAAAGCCCCATTACTCTCATGGCTGTTATCGGATGGGCTGAAGCCCATCCCCTTCAAAACAAAATTCACGGTCTTGTTCTGCGAGCTGCGGCCGGTGAGCTGGCCGCGGCTGTTGGGGGTCGCGTGCTCGACCATGACTTCCATCGACTGGTCGAGGTGGCGCGCGTAGTGCTCGCGCTGGAGCTCACGCTGGCGCTGGTTGAGGATGGCGAGACGCTGGACCTTCACCTCTTCAGGGATGGAATCGTGCATGTGGATCGCAGGCGTATTGGGGCGCGGCGAATACTTGAAGCCGAAGATGGCGTCGTAATTGACGAGCTCGAGGAGCGTGATGGTCTGCTCGAAGTCGGCATCGGTTTCGCCGGGAAAGCCGACGATGATGTCGCTGGTGAGCGAGATATCGCGTTTGGCGGCCTTGGTCCAGGCGATGCGTTCGAGATACCAGTCGCGAGTGTACTCACGCTGCATGGCCTTGAGGACAGCTGTCGAACCGGACTGCACGGGCAGGTGGACGTGGTCGCAGAGTGTGGGGACAGCGTCGATGGCATCGACGATGTCCTTGGTAAAGTCGCGCGGATGCGAGGTGGTAAAGCGGACGCGCTTGATGCCGTTGATCTCGCCGACCGCGGCGAGGAGCTCGGCGAAGGTGCGCTTGCCGCTGGGATCGCGGTAGCTGTTGACGTTCTGGCCGAGGAGTTGGATCTCGGTGAAGCCGGACTGGGCGATGCGCTGGGCTTCGGCGAGGACGGAGGCGGAGGTACGGGAGCGCTCTTTGCCGCGCGTGTACGGAACGACGCAGTAGGAGCAGAACTTATCGCAACCTTCAATGATGGTGATATAGGCGCGGTGCGGATTGGTGCGCGAGGTGAATTCGGTGTCGAAGGTTTCGTCGGTCTGGCGATCGTCGAGGCCGGTGATGCGGGTTTCGCCGGCTTCAAGGCGAGCGAGCATGGATGGCAGGTTGCGATACGACGCGCTGCCGGCGACGAGTGAGACGTAGGGTGCGCGCTCGAAGATCCTGGTGCCTTCCTGCTGAGCGACGCAGCCGATGACGGCGAACTTTTTGCCTTCGCCCTGCATGCGTTTGTACTCGTTGAGGCGATGGAAGACCTTCTGCTCAGCTTTATCGCGGATGGAGCAGGTGTTGTAGAGGATGAGACCGGCGTCGGCCTCGTCAGGAACCTGGGCGTAGCCTTCGCGCAGGAGGGTGCCGACGACTTTCTCGGAGTCGTGTGCGTTCATCTGGCAGCCGAAGGTTTCGATGTAAAAGGTCTTCATAAGTGCGAGGGTCCAGGCCCGAGGGCCAGATTGCTCCATCTGCCTATACCCCCTCCCCCTCATAAATAGCAAATGAATGATATTGCAGGAGTTGAGTGAGGGCTTATCGGCAAATGAATGATTCTAAATGGCTTCAGTCCTGATAATACATAAGAAAGGACTTAGCTGCGCTTCTAACTCCGCGGTATTGATTTGGCGGAGAAGGTGCTTCTCTACCTTCTTTTAAGGATACCAAGTTGCACAGGTCAATCGTGCAAACTTTTTTCGGGGAAGTTCGCGTTTGTTGTCTGCGTGTTACGGGAGTGAAGGTGCCTGGAGGGGCTTGACAAGAATTTTGCACAGGACCTGTTTCAGAAAGCCGAGCATGCAGGACGTTTCACATTCCAACTGCTATTCCAAAGTGATCAGTAGTGATCAGTTGCCGTGGGCTGATGTCGTTTGCGCTGAAGATGATTCAGAGGTTGACATGCGGTGAGATGCAAGAGAGATTGGTATTGCTATTTAGGTACATAAATTCACTGAAGCCGCGAATGGAGATATTCATGTCCTCTTGGAAGCAATGGATGGGGGTTGGGCTGTGTATGGCAATGGTGCCGTGGACAGCGAGTGCGGCGAGTTGCACGAGGCATATCTATAACAACTCGAACCAGCCGTGGACGTTCGAGGCACAGACGGATCAAGGGAATGTGCACTTCAGCGGAGCGGTGTGCGACGGACAAACGAACGGCTCGTGCAAGGTGCCCCCGAATACAACGCTCGCGATCCAGTACACGTTCTCGCAGAACGACTCGCAGGGCTACTGGATCATCACCGACCATACCGGTGCAGCAAAGAAGTTCGGATATACCGGACAGGTGGGTGCCTGCCCTTCCATCGGGCACAACGGAAATACCGGCGGGGTGGCTGTAAACGACCCGGCAAATGGGGATCTGCACGCATGGAACGGTGCGTGGTAGAACGTCGAAGCTAGCTGACAAGGCGAGAAAGAAGAACAAGAGCAGGCGCGACACCTGATTCTCCACCACAACGTACAGCAAATGCAGGCCGGAGCCCCGGCCTGCTGCGCGATGAAACGCATGGGCACTCGAAAGATGCATTCGTTACGTTGACTGGAATACGATGACGGGATGGCATTTCTCATTCAGCCACCAGTAATGCCGATGCTTGCCAAGCGCGTGGATGAAATTCCACAGGGCGATGGCTGGAGCTTTGAGCCGAAGTGGGACGGCTTTCGGGCGATTATTTTTCGCGATGGCGAAGAGTTGATGATCCAGAGCCGTGACGGCAAAGGACTGGACCGGTATTTTCCGGAGTTGCGGACGGCGCTGTTGGAGCAGTTGCCGGAACGGTGCGTGCTGGATGGCGAGATTGTGATTTACACCCCATCCGGGCACAAAACGCCCGATGGGGACCCCGTTGCAGGTGAGAGTGGGTTGGATTTCGACGCGCTGCAGATGAGGATTCATCCGGCGGAGTCGCGAGTGAAGAAGCTGGCGGAGGAGATTCCGGCGAGTGTGGTGTTCTTCGATCTGCTGGCGGTGGGGGATGAAAATTTGATGGAGTCGGCACTGGTGGAGAGACGGCAGAGGCTGGAAAAACTTGCAAAAGAATTTGACGCAAAGGACGCGAAGGGAAAAGGCAAGTTTCGCGAAGGGGGTGTGCAACTGCATCTGACTCCGGCGACGATGGATCAGAAGATCGCGCAGGATTGGTTTTCGCGGTTTGAGGGCGCGGGGCTGGATGGTGTGATGGCCAAGCGGTTGGACAGCGCTTATACGCCGGATAAGCGCACCATGCTGAAAGTGAAACATGAGCGTGATTGCGATTGCGTGGTGGCGGGATTTCGCTGGCACAAAGATGGTGAAGGCACGGCAGTGGGTTCCCTGCTGCTGGGGTTGTTTGATGATGCGGGCGCGCTGCAGCATGTGGGCGTGTGCGCGAGTTTTACGATGGCGAAGCGGAAGGAGCTGGTGAAGTTTCTGGAGCCCTACCGGAAGAATGCGATGGAGGGACATCCGTGGGCGGGATGGGCTGAGGCCTCGGGATCGCGGATGCCGGGGGCGAAGAGCCGATGGACGGGTGGAAAAGATTTGAGCTGGGAGGCGCTGCGGCCGGAGCTGGTGGTTGAAGTGGCGTATGAACATATGCAGGGCAACAGGTTCCGGCACATGGCGCACTTCAGGCGCTGGCGGACAGACAAGCAACCGAAAGACTGTACGTACGAGCAGTTGGAGGTTGTGCCTCCGCAAGAGTTGATGGAGATTTTTTCGAAATGAAATTACGCATATTGGTTGTTGGAATGGCGGCGCTGGCAGTGGTGGGATTGGCGAGGGCGCAGGAGCGGGGCTACTGGAATGCGTCGAGTAAATCGGCGAGGTCGATCACGGGTGATTTGTCGTTTACGCCGGACAAGATCACGATCAACTTTTCGACGTTTACACTGGCGCAGATTCGCGAGCTGAAGCCGGAGGAGAAGCAGTTGCTGTTTCCGGATGCGGGCGCCGGCGTGGGGAATCTGTATCGCGTACAGATCGCAAGCGACAAAAGATTTCTGCACAAAAACAGTTTGTGCGGAGGCGAAGAGACTGACTGGGTGGTGACGTGGGTGACGGGCAAAGAGCTGAACGTGGCGATGTTTTCCGGCGCGTCGATACCGAGCCTGACGCCGGAGGCGATGGCGAACAGTCAGCGGATGTGCGGGACGTTTACGTACACGAAGTGAGAGTCAGGCGCGGGTGGGATCGTCGTCGGGGTCGGGAGTTTGTTGCGCGGGGCGCTGATCTTCAGGGACGTGGCGGAGATTGACGCGGATTCGATACCAGATGGTGGAGCTGCCGCGCATGCGGTCGATGAGGATGTCATCGACGGCGAGGTGAGCAGCGGCGGCCGGGAATTTTTCTTTCCAGCGAGCGAGGCCGGCTTCTACGGCGGATTTGTCGGGCGATTGCGCGATGGTGAGCAGTGGGTGTTTTGGGGTGCGCGATTTGCGCGCGGGCTTTTCTTTGCCCTCAGCGGCTAAAGCCGCAGCCTGTTTGCTCTCCTGATTGTCACGGCTGAAGCCGTGACCTACCGAGTCGTGGCTATCCTCAGATGTTGAGGGCGATTTGGGCTCTGGAGATTGTTTCATTGAACGCTTGCGGAAACGGTTCGCACCGAAGCCTTCGCCGATCTGATCGGAAAACTTTTTGGCTTTGGAAGGGGCGACGCGCTTGCCTTCTCCATCCTGCTTGGCGAAGTGTGGAGGCCAGGGCGCATCGCCGAGGCCGGAGGCTTCGTCACGTGCGGCGAGGTCGAGGAGAGATTCGAGCGAGGCTGCGGAGGCATCGATGTTTTGGTGCGGGTGGCCGATGGCGGCGAAGCGCGCGGGCATGGTGAGCACAGTGAAGTCGGCGGGATCGCAGGTAGAGACTTCTTCCCAGCGCAGCGGAGCGGAGACGCGAGCGTCTGGAAGTGGGCGGACGGAATAGGCAGCGGCGGTGGTGCGGTCCTTGGCGTTCTGGTTGTAGTCGAGGAAGACGCCGTGGCGTTCTTCTTTCCACCATTTACTGGTGGCGAGGGTGGGAGCGCGGCGTTCGACTTCACGTGCGAGAGCGAGTGCGGCACGGCGGACTTCAGTGAAGCTCCAGCGCGGATGGATGGGAACATTGAGATGCATGCCGCGGGAGCCGGAGGTTTTTGGAAACGCGGTGAGGCCGTGGTCTTCGAGAACGGATTTTGCGACCATGGCGACTTCGCGGACGGCAGACCAGTCGACGCCGGGAGTGGGGTCGAGATCGACGCGGAGTTCGTTGGGGTGGTCGAGATCGGAGGCGAGGACCGGGTGGGGATGAAGCTCCATGCAGCCGAGGTTGACGATCCAGAGCAGGCCGGCGGGATTGTCGACGACAACTTCTTCGGCGGTGCGGCCGGAGGGAAAGCTGAGCGTGACGGTGCGCATCCAGGAGGGGAGATCGGAGGGTGCACGTTTCTGGTAGAAAGGTTCGGCTTCGGCTCCGTTGACGAAACGCTTGAGGACGATGGGGCGACCTTGAATGCCGATGAGCGCGCCGGGAGCGACGGAGACAAAATAGTTTGCGATGTCGAGCTTGGTGAGATGGACCTGCTGCGAGAAGTACGGCTTGGTGGGGCTGGAGATGCGGACCTGATGGCCGTCAATGGTGAGGAGTTCGGCGTCGTCCGGCTTAGGCATACGGAGAGATTGTAGATGTGTTGATGGATTAAGAGAAAAAGCACCCCACCCTGCCCCGGCGATGAGCGCCGGTCGAGAATGGGGTGCCTGGTTTGTCTTAGTGCTGGATGGTGAGGGCGAGGAAGTGGACGTCGGCCAGCGTGGAGCCCTGGTCGTAGCAGCCTGCCTTGAAGTAGCTGAGCGGGTTGTTGAGCGAGTAGGTGCTGAGCGTGGTGAAGTTGCCGTTGATGGCGACCTTCAGCAGCCCGGTGTAGTACTCGATCTCATAGGTGAACTGCGTGTTGAGAGGCACGTTGCCGACTTTGGTGAGGATTTCGTCGCCGCCTGCGCGAGTCTGTTCCACGCCGGCGTAGATGTCGCCGTTGGAGTGGTAATAGAGCTCGATGACAGGCTTGGTGGAGACGCTGGCGTCCATGTGGATCTGGCCGATGACGACGCTGGCATCGCTGGCAGCCGTGACGACAACCGTGGCCTTGAGGCGATTGGTGGCTGCCGTGGGGCTCCAGGAATTGTTCTCCTTAAGCTCCGTGCGGCAGAAGTTGGAGTTGGCAGTGGTCACGCAACCGGTGGTCTGCGGATTGCCGTAGACCTTCATGACCATGGCTCCGTCACCGCTCTCGGTGAAGAAATACTGGTGGCCGGGATCCTGGTAGCCGCTTGAACCCTCGAGCTGTGAGCTGGGGATGGTAGTGGGATTTCCTGGGCTGCCGATGGGAAGCTGCAACTGCCAGACGCTCAGGTCGAAATTGCCTCCGGGAGCGACGCTGGGATTGAGAGCCCAGATTGCGAGTGGCGTGGCAATGATGACGGCGAGAGTCGCGATATGCCAGCGGAAAGAGCCTTTGCGTACCGGCTGTTCAGGGGTGGATTTGAAGATAGACAGCATTGAGAAACCTCCTAGTGAATCAGTTGGTGGATTTTTTGATTTGCGACCAGAGGGAGGAATCAGACTTGCGAAGGGTGATGCAGAAGACGTCCGGCAACTTGCGGCGATTTTTCGTCCGCGTATCGCTCTGGAATTTGAAGCGGCATAAACATACGCTCAGGGGGGTATAAGTTGCAAGTTCAAACTTATCTGTAAGTGCTTTATGCAACCGGTTGTGTGGAAAAATAACGACGGTATCGTGGGTATCCAGTCTGGGTTCAATAGATAGGGGCAACGAGCGCATTCGGGTGTAGATTTCTCAGGTGAGGTTATAGCTATGAATGTTTCGCGGCGAGATGTGATGAAGGGCGTGGGAGCGGCGGCGCTGAGTGCTGCAGCGTTGAAGACTGGGATGGCGCAGGCGGTGGAATCGAACAAACCACCGACAGCGGACCAGGTGCGGCGCATGGAGTGGTGGCATGCGGCGAAGTTTGGGATGTTCATCCACTTCGGCTTGTATGCCGGGCACATGCGACATGAGTGGGCGATGGAAGATGAGGCGATTCCGATTGCCGAATACCAGCGGTTTACGGAGCGGTTCAAGCCGGCGGTGGGTACTCCGCGGAAGTGGGCGAAGCTGGCGAAGGCTGCCGGGCAGAAATATATGGTGCTGACGAGCAAGCACCACGAGGGGTTCTGCAACTGGAACTCGAAGATGACGAATTACAACGCGATGAACTATGGGCCGAAGCGCGACTTGCTGGCGGAATATGTGGAGGCAGCGCGGGCGGAGGGTCTGCGAGTTGGGTTTTATTACTCGCTGATGGACTGGCATCATCCGGATGGAGCGAAGTGCGCGCATGATGAGGCGGCGCGGCGGAGGTTTGTGGACTACACGCATGGGCTGATCCATGAGCTGATGTCGAACTACGGGAAGATCGATGTGCTGTGGTACGACGTGGCCTGGCCGCTGGATGCGAAGGGGTGGGAATCGGAAAAGATGAACAAGATGGTGTTCGAACTGCAACCGGACATCATTGTGAACAACCGCAACAAGCTGGAGGGAGACTTCTCTACCCCGGAGCAGAAGATTACGGCAGAGACCGGCGGGCGGGCGTGGGAGAGCTGCATGACGCTGAACGATAGCTGGGGTTATCAGCGAGCCGATGACAACTGGAAGAGCGCGAAGACAATCGTGCGCAACCTGATCAGCTGTGCTCGCGATGGAGGAAATTATCTGCTGAATATTGGGCCGCAGCCGGATGGAGGGATTCCTCCGGAGAGTGTGCGCGTGCTGACAGAAGTGGGCGAGTGGATGAAGACCAATGGCGAGACGATCTATAAGAGCGACCTATGTTTGCCGCGGCGATCGAACTATGCAAGCTTTACGCGGACGGGCAATACGCTTTACATGCATGTTCACTTCTGGCCGGGCGGAGATGTTTCAATCTCCGGGCTGGGGCAGAAGGTGCTGAGCGCGAAGCTGCTGAAGACGGGTGCGGCGGTGAAGGTGTCGCAGGATGGATTCAGAACGCACATGACGGGATTGCCGATGATGGCGCCGGATTCTCCGGTGACGACGATTGCGCTGGAATGCGACGGAATTCCGACGCAGGACACAGACAATGTGCGCATCAATAAACCGAGAGCAGGTGTGGGATATGACGGGTCGTAGGACAGTGGTTAGTGACTAGTGTTTAGTGTTAGAGACAGCTACTGAGCATCTAATGTCGAAGTGTTGATATTTTTCGATGATGGCCTGCTACATATTGAATTGAGGATTGACTGAGATGGCGAATATGCACTCTGATGCATTAGTGTTTTTTGGCGCGACCGGCGATCTGGCTTACAAGAAGATCTTTCCGGCACTGCAGGCGATGGTGAAGCGTGGAACGTTAAATGTGCCGGTGATTGGCGTGGCGAAGGCCGGGTGGGGGCTGGAGCAATTGAAGGCTCGGGCAAAAGACAGCCTGGAGAAGCATGGTGGGCTGGATGAGGCGGCGTGGGAGAAGCTGAGTTCCCTGCTGCGCTATGTGGATGGCGATTATGCGGACCCGGCGACGTTTGCAGAATTGCGCAAACAGTTGGGAGATGCGAGGGCGCCGGCGCATTATCTGGCGATTCCACCGTCGATGTTTGAGACGGTGGTGAAGCAGCTGGGGGCGTGCCACTGTTCGAGCGGCGGAAGGATGATTGTGGAGAAGCCGTTCGGACACGATCTGGCTTCGGCACAGGCGCTGAACAAGATTCTGCTGTCGGAGTTTCCGGAGTCGGCGATCTTTCGCATCGATCATTACCTGGCGAAAGAGCCGGTGCACAACATGGTGTCGTTCCGGTTTTCGAACACGTTTCTGGAGCCGCTGTGGAACCGGACATATATCGAGAGCGTGCAGATCACGATGGCGGAAGATTTTGGGATTCAAGGGCGCGGAGCTTTTTATGACCAGACGGGAGCTATCCGCGACGTGATCCAGAACCATATGTTCCAGGTGCTGTGCAATCTGGCCATGGAGCCTCCGTCGGACCATGACAGCGAGGCGATTCGCAATGAGAAGGTGAAGGTGCTGAAGTCGATTACGACGATCCGGCCGGAGGATGTGATTCGGGGGCAGTTCAAGGGATATCTGCAGGAGCCGGGCGTGAAGGCGGGATCGGACGTGGAGACGTTCGCGGCGTTGCGGCTGGAAATTAAATCGTGGCGATGGAGCGGTGTGCCGTTTTATATCCGCGCAGGAAAAGAGCTGCCGGTAACTTGCCTGGAAGTGATGGCTCGGCTGCGGAAGCCGCCGGCAACGAATTTCAATCCCGACACAGGGCCGCAGAATTATGTGCGGTTTCGGATTAGCCCAGAGATGGCGGTGGCGATGTCGGTTTCGGTGACCTCGCCGAAGGATGCGAGCAAGCGAAGTGCGGTAGAGATGGTGGCGCGCAGGCATCCGAAGCCGGATGCGATGGAGGCGTATGAGCGCGTACTGACCGATGCGATGGCCGGCGATCCGACGCTGTTTGCACGGCAGGATTATGTAGAAGAAGCATGGCGCATTGTGGACCCGATCCTGGCGAAAGAAGATCCGGTCGAGGTGTATGAGCCGGGGACATGGGGCCCGGAAGATGAGAAGCTGACGCCGCCGGGAGGATGGGATGATCCTGCAGCGAAAGAGTCAGAAGAGGCTGGGGTGGTGATTGAGTGAGGAATCTTGGTAGCGATATCGGGGCTCGAACCCGAACTCTTCGCCTTGAGAGGGCGACGTGTTAACCAGTTACACCATATCGCCACAGAACGGATGAGGAATCCGTTGCGACTTGATGATTGTAGCAAATTCCGGGGCTAAAGCCCCTTGCGCGCATTCCGATTTCAGGGGCCTGAAGGCCCCTGCTCCCTCCGGAAAGGCAAAGACAAAAGCAGATTCCCTGCGGGAATGACAACAAGAAAAGCAAACACAAAGGAAAACGCGGAGACGCAACGGGCGCGGAGTCGACACAACGAAAAGCAAAAGCAATTCCGGGGGGTACTTCGGCACGCTGTGCATGCCTCCGCTCAGAATGACGGCTGGTTAAAGTTAGATGCCCAGCTTCTTGACTTCGTCGTTGTAGTACTTGCGGTAGAGGATGTCCCACTCCTGCGAGCCTTCGGGGATGATGCGCTGCTGCGAGGCGATTTTCTTGCGGGCGGCGGCATCAATCTTCACTTCTTCGAGCAGAAGTTTCTGGAGCGACTTGCGGGCTTCCTGACGGATCATGTTGCGCTCTTCGAGGAACTCGACTTCATCGATCTCGGCGAGGGTGTCGGCGACGACGTGGGCGAGTTTGTTCACCTTGTCGTCGGAGATGCGCATGGTGTTGGAGGAGCGGATTTCCGGGGTGCGAATGGCCATTAGAGCACCGCCTTGTACTTGCGGGCGAGCTCGTTCTTTACCTTTTTGAACATCTCGGGGTAGCTGGCGCCGGTCTTGAGCATGTCGTCCTGAAAAGCTTCGAGGATGACGCGAACCTCTTCATTGATGCGGTCTTCGAGCGCGAGCTCTTCCAACAGAGCGGCGGTGATGCGTTCATTGACCAGATCCGCTTTGTCGGTCTTGATCATCTTCGCGGCCACAAGGTGTTTTGTGGTCTGGCGAGCAAGGTAGCCTACGTAGTCCTTCGAAAAAATCATGGTCGATTAAAAGGTTAGCACGATGAAGACAGGGATTAGGGGTCAGGGATTAGGGATTAGAAAAAACACAGACGAAAGCACGGCGGGCAGGGATTTGAGAGAATGGGGCTTATGGCATTTGACGATTTGACGACAGTCAAGGACGACATGGTGGCGTTCATCGCCGGGCATGGGATGCGGCGCATGAAGGGCTATGTGCCGGAAGACCTGCCCACCGTGCTGTTTGAAGACGATGATGTGGACGGCTGGAAAGATTTTGTGGAGGACGCCAAGGCTGCCGGCGCTCCATTTATGACGATGAGCGAAGTGCTGCTGGAGCCGGAAGATGTAGCCGCTCTGATCGCACAGCTCAGCGAGCAGGAATTTGCAAGCGAAGACGGAACGGTGGATGAGGCGCAGGAGCTGATGAAGCATGCCGGCAAGATCGGCTACCTGCAGCTTGGGTTTGCCTATGGCGGCGTGATGTTTCTGTATGAGACGGCGACGGAATGGTATGACCTGTTCCAGGAA
>Ga0206854_1156_pt1 | contig 17229 bp, 11 predicted proteins | sample Alteio_BWOrgCont_50_FD_152870 | JGI IMG/M metagenome (GOLD analysis project Ga0206854, IMG submission 152870) | Enriched cells from forest soil in Barre Woods Harvard Forest LTER site, Petersham, Massachusetts, United States -... | ecosystem: Environmental > Terrestrial > Soil > Temperate forest >...
AAGCATACGGACGAAAACCTTTTTCTTACTGGCAAGGCAGGTACGGGCAAAACCACTTTCTTAAAGTACATCAAAACCCAGACCGGCAAGCAGTGCGCGGTGGTAGCCCCCACCGGGGTGGCAGCCATCAATGCCGGCGGCGAAACCATACACTCCTTCCTGCAACTCCCCTTTGGCCCCTTCGTGCCGGGCAGCGCGGGCGGCTTTGGCAGGCAAGGCACCGATACCCAGGATAAACATTCTCTACTCGCAAACCTACGCCTCCGGGAAACCAAGCAGAAACTTTTGCGCAAGCTGGAATTGCTCATAATAGACGAAGTAAGCATGGTGCGCGCCGACCTCCTCGATTCTATGGACTTGGTGCTGCGGCACGTGCGCAAAAAGTGGGATAAACCCTTCGGCGGCGTTCAGATGATATTCATCGGCGACTTGTTCCAGTTACCGCCCGTGGCACCTGAGCAGGACTGGGAAATACTGCGCCATTACTATGCCAGCCCTTATTTTTTCGATGCGCAGGTTTTACGGGAAAACCCCACCATATACATCGAACTAAAAAAGATTTACCGCCAGAAGGAGCAGGCTTTTATTGATATACTCAACCGCATACGCAGCGGGAACGTTTTGCAGCAAGATATTGATACCCTCAACCTGCAATATGACCCCGCTCCGCAAAAAGACGGTGGGTACATCATATTGTCAACCCACAACCGGATAGCAGACGCCATAAACCAACAGGCATTGCAGCAAATAGACAAGCCCCTGCATACCTTTAAAGGCACGATAACCAATGAATTTAACCCCAAAAACCTCCCCACCGAAGAGGTCTTGCAACTAAAAACGGGTGCGCAAATCATGTTTGTAAAAAACGATATGCAAACGCCCCGCCGGTACTACAACGGAAAAATTGGCTCCATTTCCGCCATCAATTCAGAGGGGATATGGATTACTTTTCCTGACTCAGACCCGTCAGACAAGCTGCTGCTGGAGCAGGAAACCTGGAAAAACATACGCTACACACTCGACCAGGCAAGCGGGCGGATAGAAGAGCAGGAATCCGGCTCTTTTTCCCAATTTCCCATACGGCTGGCGTGGGCCATCACCGTGCACAAAAGCCAGGGCCTTACGCTCCAGAAAGCCGTTGTTGACCTCAACCAGTCCTTTGCGCCCGGACAGGTATATGTGGCCCTCAGCCGCTGCACCAATATGAAGGGGTTGGTACTGCGCAGCAAGCTAACAATCAGCAACATTATCGTGGATACCCGCGTCGTTGATTTCGCACAGTCGGAATATGAAGAAGACGAACTGGAAGACATCCTAAGGGAAAGCCGCCGCCAGGCTATGGGCGCATCCCTGTGCCGCATATTCTCTTTTAAAGAACTTATGGGGCACGTTGCGCAAATGCGCGCCGAACTGCTGAAAAAGAAAACCGGCCCAAAGGAACAAACGATGGAATTGCACGAGAAAATCCTCAATGCCCTCACCCTCGCCCAAAGCCATGCCGAATCTTTCCAAAAACAAATCCTTGCCTTAATTGCCAATGTGGACGACGCCCGCCTTGAAGAAAGAAAGAAAGCGGCTGCAAGTTATTTCACCGAAAAAGTAATCAATACCTGCCTCGAAGGGATTGAAAAGCACCTCATTTTACTAAACGCCTCGCCCAAAACAGCGAAACAATCGGGGATATGGAAAACCCTTCAGGTGCAGCTAAAACAAAAAGCCGCCGAAATAAAAGCCGTAACAGAACCCATTAATTGAGTTTAGCCGGCACCACCAGCTTAAACTCCGGTATCGTTACCCTAAGTTTCCGTTTATTATACAGGTTTTCAATGAGGTAGGTGCCATACATCTTACCTATATCGCTGTTCAGGTTACAGCCCGATGTATATTGGTAACTATTGCCCGGCATTATCACTGGTTGCTGGCCCACAACCCCTTCCCCTTCTACCTCTTTATGCGTGCCATTGCTGTCTAATATATGCCAGTGCCTGCTCAGTAGCCTCACGGGGTATGCGGTCTGGTTCTCAATGGTGATCCGGTAGGCAAATAAAAACTCTGAATTTATCGGGTTCGATTGCCCTGGCTGGTAAAAAGTCTCCACCATTATGCTTACGCCCTCAGTTACCTGTTGAACCATAAAATGAGATTAATAAAGCAAAGCTATGACATTTTTTATTACTTACATTACCCAAATAAATAATTTTAGTTATGGGATAGTTAACCCCGGCCAAACACACAGTGTAACTAAAATTCTTTTGTTGCCAGCCGCATCCCGCTCATCAGCATTTGGTGCGTCGCACTCTTGTACTGTTACAGCGCTATTGGGCTTGCCCGTACATAACGCAGGTCATTACGTCATAGTATCGCGAAGGACAGGTAACACACTCCCCTCCTTATTTTCAAGGATGCCTGCAAAGGCAGGAGCGTAGCTCGGTTGTATGAGCACCGCTTGCGGGCGAATACAACCGGGGTGGTTCCTCTCGCGCAGGGCATTACCCCATCGGGGTAAAAGGTTTGTAGCACACAGAAACGCCCCCACGCCACACACACCGTCAGCGGGTGCAACAATTCGCGATAATCACGCGGCAATCGGGAACTGTCCGCGCTACGCAAACGCACATGTGGAGAGTGGGTTGTAATTTATGTAATTGTTATGCCATTTCTTATTTTGCATTGTCGTTGTATTTCTAATAAATTTATACAATAATCTTCAGGCATTGATGTTAAATTTTCTGGCAAAACCGGGCCGGGAGATGACCTTTGCTTGATGCTCTCTTTATCTATGACTTTGATATTAGAAAAGTCAGTGTCAAAACCTTCGATGTATATTGGTAATATTGCCGGGGGGAGCCTTGTTTCCTGATTAGAAATATAATTCCACTTATTAAAAACAAAATTGCCGGGTTCTGACGCTATTCTGCTAACATTTTTTGAAATTACCGGGATAAAGACGGCACAATTACTTAGCACCTCTTTCTTTTCCTGTGTTAGTTCCCCATTATCCAAAAAACAATCCAATCCTAATTTGTACGTTAAATAATTATATACTTTTTTTACGAACGCCTCATCGCTTGGTAAATAGCTAATAAAGATGTTGCATAAATTATTTAAAGTATTTTTGCTTTCCTCTTCTATTTTAGGTAAGGAACCTGAAATAAAATTATTAAATTCGCTTGGATTGCCGGAATTATATAATTCTTGTATTTTTTGTAATAATAAACCAGGGTTTGTTGAAAATTGCCTAATCTGCATCATTTGGTCGAATGTTAATTCAATTGTATATAATTTGCCATTACTTTTTATAATCGCCAATTGGCCAATTAAAGTTGATGTATTTTCGACATTTTCAATTGCCTTTATATAAGCCGCTGCGGCATCAAAATGATTTTTTGTAATTTCCGATTGCACTTTCTCCAACTTAGCTAATTCTATTCCCTTTTTCACTTTCCAATAAATTTCATTGGCCTCTTTACTTAAAAACAGACTTTTAATTTTGAACCATTGGTCTCTATACCAAGACATTTTTTTTATAATGCCCTCATCGATGCCTTTATCACCTTCTAAACCTAAAAAATCTAAATAATTGTCTAATGCGTTAAAAATGCCAGATGCCACTTTGTAATCATCAACATCTATATAAGTGAGTGCTTCAATTCTTAAAGCAGCATTTTGTAAGATGAGGGTTAAATCATTTGGGTCAAATGAAACAGCCCAAGACCATTTCCCAAAACCACCATGCTGGTTTACGGCTTTGCACCACTCGTCAAGGAAACTTCTTTTTGTTTTATCCTTTTCTGTATCTACTCCTTTTGTTTCGAGGATCAGGTATTCCCCATAAGTTAATTTAACCAGGAAGTCAGGAAAATAACGCCTGATAACTCCTTGGTGATTGTACAAAATTGTAAACCCTAAATGGTCATTCTTTACAAAACTTTCTACAACATTACTTTTATCCAGCGTTGATGCTTCCAGATACTCCCATTTACTATCAACTATTGTAAAATTTACATGGGATTTTTCGAAATTTTCACATCGTTTGCTTGACCACCATGTTCTTACATCAGATGTTGAACGAATCGGGTGTTCGCTATCAAAAACAGGGCTTAGTTGTGTGGTATTTTCGGTTCTTAATTCATTCCAAATATGCTGGATGACTTTATTCATATTCAGCATAATTAATATTTTCCTTCTTGCGGCATCCTGATTAAATAGTGGGTTTTTAATGACTATTTTATGTGAATAGATGAACTGCTCAATGATGTTTATTAACTGGATCAGGAACACCTCCTTACTGCCTTTCCAATCGGGTCTTTTTTCCGTATTATATATCGTTGATGCGATTTTAAATATTATTGTTTGCAGCCTGGTCCGCTCCCCGATTTCTTTTAAATCTATTTCAGAAAGGGCCGCTGGATTAGGTTTGCCAGCTATAATCGCCGCGAGTTCCGCTTCTGTAATAGAATCATAAGGGTCAAGTAACAGCGGCTTTACTGCTTCAATATCAATGGTGAGTTGTGGTTTATAAACATGGTCTATGCGAACGACAACAGGGAAAGAAATTTCTTTATCCAGTTTTTCTTTTATAGGTTCAATTTTAGTTTTCGGGGCCGGGGGCGGCGGGGGCGGCCCATCATCGCTGCCTTCATGCGGTAAGAATGTAAATGGAACACCAAAAATGTTTACATATTCTGCTTCAAAAAGACCTGTTTCAATATTAACATCATAGGACGTTCGGCGCAATCCCCGGCCTATTACCTGTTCGCATAATAATTGGCTACTAAACGCACGCAAACCCATAATGTGCGTAACTGTTTTTGCATCCCAGCCTTCGCTCAACATGCCTACCGATATCACATTTTGTATTTGCTCGCCGGGTGTGCCTATCTTACCTACCGTGTCAACAATTTGCCTTAGTTTCTCACCCTGTTGTTTTTTAGTAAGTTTCTTTTCTTTTGGCTCATCTTCGTCCCCTTCATCTTCATCTTCCGGGGTTTCTGCTATCTCAATTTGCTCTGTTTCTGATTCCGCTTTATTAAGTATGCTACTGTCTATTTGTAATGTTTTATCAGGGTTGCATAGTTCTTCCAAACCTGCCAAGCCTAAACCAAATGAATCGTGGTCAAAAGAATATTTGATGCGGGCTGACGTGGTTGTGGTATTGGCAACGGTAATCATTACGGGAGGTACTAATTGGTTACTTTCCGCCCATCTTTCCTTAGCCGCTTTCCAGTCTTTGCCTAATAATATATATGCATTCCTGATTAGGTCAGGTAAAGGCTCGCTTTCTTCTGCTTTACGGTTAATATCATCTTTTACAGTAGGGTCGTTGTAAATATGGTACAACCGTGAGCGTAATTCCTTATCAACATTTCCGTCGTCCCTTACCACGACGCGGGGTGTTTTTACAAGCCCGGATTCGATAGCGTCGTTGAGGCCGAAATCGCTGACAATCCATGTAAATAATGCTTCTTCACTTGCTTTCTTGCCCGACGGCGCAAATGGTGTAGCTGAAAGGTCAAAACATTGCAATATTCCCCTTGCGCGATGTATGCGGTCTAAACCGCCAACCCATACCGTACTTTGTTCTATATCTTCTTTCTTTACTCCTTTGACTTTACTTTCTGCGGCTACGCGCCATGCGTGGTGCGCTTCGTCATTTAATACTAATATATTTGTTGCTGACGCCATGTCTGCCAATACTTCGCGTACATATGCTTCATCACTTTTAGCCCCTCTTTTGTCCACTTTTTTCTTCTTGGCAATTTTTTCGTCATTATCCCAGGCAAGCGCATGCCAGTTAATGATTTTTACCTTACCCTGCCTTAGGTTTTCCATGAGCGGTGGAGGAACTATATTAAATTCCTCATAATAATTATCTTTATCATTGGGATTCAAGACTGACAGACGGTTGCGTACCGTAAGGCCGGGGGTTACCGTCAATATATTTTTTGAAAAACGGTTGTCTTTATTATTTGCAACTTTATTGAGCACTTGCCAGGCAATGAGCATACTCATTATAATGGTCTTGCCCGAACCTGTTGCCATTTTGCTGCACCATCTTGTAAAATCCCCGCCATCGCCCGGAATTACAATACCCGTGCGCTCTGAAGGCGGGGCCTCTGTAAGCCAAATCAATGTTTCAATAGCTTCGAGCTGGCAAAAGAAAAACCTGCGTTCCGTCCGTTCTTCGGGGTCTTGCCAATGGATCAGTAAGCGCTTGGTAATACCTGTAACACCCGGATAACCGGCCTCCCGCCATTTTTTTATGCGGGGGCGGATTACATTGACTAATTTAATAGGGACAAAAATACCCGGATCATCGAATGACCTTGAACTTTCTGATGCAAGTATGTAGCCTGCCGGCCTGCGGCCCGGCTGTCTTGTAAATGACCTTGTATCACGGATATATTCCCAATATTCTTTTGGCTCCTCGTAAGGGGTATTAATAATAAGTTTGTCAATTGTTTTCATGCCGGATTAAAATTTTGGATGCCCCTTATTGCCCTCGATAAACTATCGGAATTTCGTGCTGCATTTTCTATATTCCATTCCTTATCAATAAACGGTATCATGGCAGTATTATATCCTGGGCCTTTACCGGCGCCTTTTTTTGGCGCCAGATCCTCTTTTAATTTTTCTTTCTTTGACATTGACGCCAAATTTCTCATCATAAAAAGACTTGGCTTAATCGGAAACCGAAGCTCCATTAAAGGGCTTCGCCTGCTTTTAGGAGTTGGTAAAGGAATTAAATTTACATCAACGGATAGCCAATGGGCAAAACCTTCCCTGTCGGCCATTAACCAGCTTTCAGCCTCATCGCAAGCTACCCTAAATAGCATTGTATCTGATACAGGCTCATTCCCTAACCAATCCCGTATCAGTGCGGGAGCGCAATCATCCATATCTAAATCGGTTAATAAAATTATCGGCAAGCCTAACCGGTTGTAATTCGGTGCAAAACTTTTTATTTGGCCACCCCGGACAGGTAATGTACGCGCTATTACAATATCGGGCCGGTAATCATTAACAAGCCTGCCGATAATAGCTTGCGTTACAGGGTCTTCTCCGACTATATCTACCTCCATAACAATACTAATCTTTTAATTCTAAAATCTTTTGAATATTCCGCGGAGCTACTATTGGAATTACTGCTTCAGCAATGCTAAACCCAGCGGTCAAATATTTTTTTACCGAAGCCATATCCATAGCTTTTTTTATTTCAGTCCCTTCCTTCGTTGGCATTAATACAAGCGTTTCATCGCCGCCAATGCCGGAGTGGCTTAAAATATCATAACTATGAGTTGAAATGATCACCTGCCGAACCCTGCCTTTTCTTCTTTGCAGTTTATAAATGAATTCCGGTAATTGTTTCACAATTTCCGCATGTAGATAAAGCTCGGGTTCTTCTAACAATATAGTTTCCTGTCCATCCAAAAGCGCCCACATAAAACCAATGAGCCGTAATGTGCCATCAGAAAACTGGGCTTCCTGCTGCTTGGCTCCCTTTGCCCGCCAATGTTCGTACCTTGCCTCCAGGTGCGGCACTCCTTTATTGTCTTTTACAAATTCTATATTCTTTAACTGAGGCACGGCAAGGGTCAGGACTTCATTTAGCCTTTTCAGATAAGAATTACGCGTGGCTGTATTTGTACGCTCCATTCTATCTAAAAGATTTCTACCATAAAAATCTTCCTTATTGGCTGACAGCATATATGAATCCGCATCCCTGATCAATTGAGGTACTATATGCAGGTATTGTGTTTCCTGGAAAAAAGTATAAATATCCCTGAATTCACGGTTAGAATTGGGCTGTTCGAGGTAGGTAAATTTCAGCGTTTCCGGATCTTCATCTTTTTCTTTATCTGTTCTTTTTAAAACCCATTTTTCACTTTCTCCATTAAAAACTTTTTCTTCAATTACTCTTGCCTGTTTCTCAAAAATCCCCCCTCCTGAATGTTTAAATGATAAATAATAAATCCAAAGAGGTTTTTCAGATTTTTCAGTCTCTGAAATATGGATTTCAATAGCTACATCCGAACGCTGCCTCGCTGCCAGGCACCTTATCTTTGATACTCCTCCCCTTTGCTCCACTGCATTTTGCAAGCCTCCAGCCTGTTTTACTATATCTCTCATAAACCGGATCACATCCAGGAAATTAGATTTCCCTGATGCGTTTGCCCCGACAACAAAAACACGGTTCGTTAAGTCAACATCGGCATGTTGAAAATTCTTCCAGTTGGTAAGCTTTATTTTACTGATTATCATAATTATGTTATTTTATGGCCTTATTATCTTTAAACTCTCAATGCCCCGCGCATCAATTATTTTTACGGCTATTGCTTTGCCGGGTGTAAACGGCAAAGATACCGTGCCGTTAAATATTTCTATCTTTTCTTCGTCAATTTCCGCTTTCAGGTTTTTGGCGAGGGTTGCCCAGCCTTCTTTGGCGCCAGCCATCGGGAAAAATACCTGTGAGGGGAAAATGCTCCTGCCGTCATAATCTGAATCCAGCATCCACATGGCTATATCGCCTTTTCCTCCTCCTTCTACAGTGCCGCTTTTGGGATTATAATAATCAAATCCCAATACTTCCACAACAGATTTCCCTTTTTCTTCTGATGGCTTCATGATTACATCAGGCTGGCCTATCAACCAAAAACTTTCATTACTGCTTCGTTTCTTTTTAAGGTCGTCTGTGAACAGGTCGGCATTCATCTGGGCTTTGAGCAAGGTTACGCCGGGCCAGTTCAGCTCGTCAATATCTTTTGCCGCTTCTTCCTCAAACTGAAAGGCACAGAATAACACCATTTTGGGTTTTGGCACCTGGTGAACCGCTTCATCAAGGGCTAATTCCACCGTCCGTTTTTCTAATGCCGCAAACTCCGGTCCAAAACATACTAATACACTTTTGGGCACTTCTTCCCTTGTTTCGGCTTCCGCTTGTAGGTAGCGGGTACCCCCAAGGGGCTCTACCCGCGAAAATTCTATTTTCTGGCCGCCTTTTGTCCGCACCCCCGCCCGTAATAATTCATCGCGCCATTCACTTTGGCGCAATGTTTCGCCGGTACGGGATACGGATATATCTGCTTCTAAAGAATAATCGTTTTGTATATCTTCAAATGAGCGGGCAACGGGTGCAGGAACAGCTTCTACGGTAAATGGACCGGTAACACGGCTCCGCCTATTGTCAGAAAGCGGCCTATCAAATAATATTTCTTGAGGTACCGGTTCATTATTGGCTATACTTCCTATCGTAATATGTGGAACTGCTTTATAAAGAAATCCGCTACCAACACCTTCATTTGAATGCGCTAATTGATAATAATCAAAATTTGCTGCCATAATCCGTTGCTTTGCTAAAGTAATAGCAACTCTTGATGTATCGCATGTAATCCACCTTCTTCCCATTTGCTCAGCAACGAATGCAGTTGTACCGCTACCGCAACTAATATCTAAAACAAGATCACCTGGATCAGTACACATTACCATACTTCTTCGTATTGCTACTGGATTAGTTTCCACTACGTATTTTTTGGTTTCTGTAAAACCACCAGCCGTATCATTCCATAAATTAGATAATTCAAGGACTGGATAATCTTCATGATACAAAACATAATAAATTTTTTCTCCAAGCTCTATTAGTCTTTTCTTTTCGGCAAGTTTTTTCATTCCTTCAAGTGTTGTTTTCCAGCTTTTCCCACTAGTTGGGTTATGCATTTTGCCATTAAATTCAAATGGAAAAACACAAGTTAAAGTTTGGCCAGTTGACGCTAAGTCCAATCTTCTAAATATTCTAGATCCTTTTGGGATTAGGTTGGGATTGTTTTGCTCTTCTGAAGTCATTTTTCTTTTTACTCCATCTGTTGTTTCTAGAAAAACAAATTCGCTATTCCCGGCAATTTCTCTATCTTGATATATTTTCCTAAATTTTATTTTAGATTTATCCTTTGCGTACCAAATAATATAATCGCAAATACCCGCTAGACCAGAGGTGCCTAAGGGAATTTTAGTTTTAAATGAAATGCAACTAAAGAAGTTTTTACTGCCAAATATTTCATCCATCATTTCTCGAACATGATGTAGGTTTTCATCGCTAATTTGTATAAAAATACTTCCGCTTTCGTGCAACAATTCCCGCGCTAGTAATAACCGATCCCGCAAATATGTTAAGTACGAATGAATACCTAACTCCCAAGTGTCGCGGAATGCCTTTATCATTTCAGGCTCGGCGGTCAGGTCTTCATCTTTGCCGTCTTTTACGTCGCGTTTGTTGGTAAATGGCTGGAAGTTGCTGCCGTATTTTATACCGTATGGCGGGTCAAAGTAAACCATCTGCACTTTGCCGCCCATGGCCTCTTTTTCGAGCAGGCTGTTCATTACCAGCAGGCTGTCACCGGCAATGAGGCGGTTGCTCCAGTTTTCTTTGTGCTTATAAAACTCTATGGCTTCGCGTAGCGGCTTTTTGTCTTCTTCAAACAGGGATAACTGGGGTTTGGGGATATCTTTTTTTACGGTTTCTATTATTTTGCGCGGGTCTATCCGTTCGTGTACATGCAGGCTCACCGTGGGTACTTCAAAGCTGGTATGCTCGGCTTTGCCGGCCCATTGCAGTTGCGGGTCTATATGGGGGTCAAACTGGTATGTTTTTTTCTTTTGTCCGCCATTATCACTATGCGCATCCACTAACCCTATGGGCGGGTTATTCAACCTTTTTTTATCCGGGTGTTCGTATTGCTCAATAGGTTTTTCGTTTTCCTTAGCCTTCTTTGCTTTTGCCATTTGTGATATAATTTAAACGGTTAAAGATATGTAAAAGAAAATTTACAAAAGGAGGGTCTTGCCTGTATTTTTTGCACAACGCCCTCCGCCATACGCACCCAGCCGCGGCGGGGTGCTACCTGCAAACGTAACATTCTGTGTAATTCGTGTAATCCATTATATCCGTGGTTCAGAAAATTATCCACCACATTACAGCGCATACGCCCCGAAGCGGGCAAAATATATCTGCGATGGGGCAACGCCCATCGATAAAATAGAACGCCACACATAGCCCTGTGCTGGCGCATTGCTCCCTTTCAGGGCTGCAAAAAACTTACCCACACCATTTTTTAATCCCAAAACCCGCCACCAGCAAGACTTCCAGCCAATTCCACCGTCAAAAATGTGGGTATCTTGTCCATTTTCGTATTTTCTTTCATCGTACCTTTATGCCATAATTCAATGATAAAAGACCCATGGCTTTTGAATTTTGGTTTTTGAATTTTGAATTTGTAACGTACGCATAAAATGGGCAGATAATGGGCAACAACTGCGCAAGAAATGAGCAGAAAAACCTGCTTCCCAAATAAATAATTCATTGTAAACCAATAAACTAACACACAAAAAGCGCATAGAAAAAATATTATTGCGCAAATCTACCCGTGGGCAAGAAGGGATACATCATAAAAAAAACAGCGGTATAAAATGGGATATTTTCGGGATATTTTTTAGGGCTAACTCATTGATTATCAACAAAAATGTGCGTAACTTTTTTCTTAAAAAAGTGGGATATTTTTCAAATCCCTTGGTTAATCAGGTCAATAATCAAATCTTTCTCAAAGCCTTTTTGCATCAAAAACCGGTACAATTTCGCTTTCCGGGAGAAAACGTTTTTTTCGTTGCGCAGTTCGTTTGTTTTTTTGGCGGCAAGTTTTTTCAGGGTCATGTCATATTCATCGGGGTCAATCTCATTCATGGCTTTTTTTATACAATACTCAGATATGCCCCTGAATTTTAGCTGCTGTTTTATTTTAACTTTTCCCCACTGTTTCATCCTAAATTTACCCCGTGCGTATGCCACAGCAAACCGTTCTTCATTTAATACCCCCGCATTTATCAGCTCAGAAATCTGCTGCCCAACCTCATTCGTGGAGCAGCCTAATTCATACAGCTTATTACGCACCTCCGTATGGCAGCGTTCCTGGTATTTACAATAATGAAGTATTGCCTTATCTATTTCCATTAAAACGGCATCAAAATTTGTTTACCTTCCCATATAAACCATCAATATCTGCACATCACTCGGGTTTACGCCGCTTATACGGCTCGCCTGCCCAAGTGTGCGGGGCTTTATTTTATTCAATTTTTGCCTTGCCTCCGTAGATACAGCCACCAGTTTATCATAATTAAAGCTTTCGGGAATCATTAATTCTTCCAAAGAAGCCATTTTTGACACCAATTCTTGCTCTTTTTCAATGTAAACCTCATATTTAACCTGTATTTCTGCTTGCTCCAGTATCAGCGGGTCTGTTTCATTGACGGCGGCATTAAGAGTAGGGATAGCCAGCATCATTTCTTTGAGACCTATACCAGGCCGGAGCAGTAATTTGATAGCCTTCGTCTTTTCTGATAACACAGAGGAGTTGTTTTCTTCAAGGAATTGGTCAGACATACTCCGTTCTACCAGAAATTCAGACAGTGTTTTCTTAATTTGGGCTACTTTTTGCTCCTTTTCCTGCACTAATCTGAGCCTTTCATCAGAAGCAAGCCCTATTTGGTGCCCTAATGGCGTGAGTCGCAAATCGGCATTATCCTGCCGCAACAAGGTCCGGTATTCCGCCCTGCTCGTAAACATCCTGTATGGCTCGTCGGTTCCTTTGTTAATCAGGTCGTCAATAAGCACCCCTATATATGCGTCGCTGCGTTTCAAAACGACAGATTCTTCATTTTTGGCTAACCTGCTCGCGTTAATCCCCGCCATTAGCCCTTGGCAAGCTGCTTCTTCATACCCGGTGGTACCGTTTATCTGTCCCGCAAAGAACAGATTTTGGACTAATTTGGTTTCCAAAGTGAATTTCAACTGGGTTGGCGGGAAATAATCGTACTCTATTGCATACCCTGGCCGGAAAAATTTGCAGTTTTCAAAACCGGGAACCATTTTCAGGGCTTTATATTGCACATTTTCGGGCAAAGAGGTGCTAAATCCATTCACGTATATCTCAACGGTGTTCCAACCTTCGGGCTCTACAAATAACTGGTGGCGCTCCCTTTCTGCAAAACGGGTTATTTTATCTTCAATACTCGGGCAATACCTGGGGCCACTGCCCTTTATGCGCCCTTGGTACATGGGGGATTGCTCGAAGCCTGTTTTCAAAATATCATGGACTTCGGGGCTGGTATATGTAATCCAGCAACAACGTTGCGATTTTGGCTTTATCCTTTCATTTGGCAAATAGGAGAACCCAACCACCTCGTCGTCCCCGTTCTGCACTTCCATTTTGGTATAATCAAGGCTGCGCCCATCAATTCTGGGGGGTGTACCCGTTTTTAGCCGTGCGCTTTCAAAGCCAATCCCTACCAATTGCTCGGTTATGCCCGTAGCGCCTTTCTCCCCTATCCTTCCGCCCCCAAATTGTTTTTCACCTATGTGGATGACGCCATTAAGGAAGGTGCCATTGGTTAACACCACGCACTTCCCATAGATTTCCTGCCCCATTCCTGTAATGACTCCTTTAATTGTTCCACGTGAAACAATCAGCCCTTTCACCATGTCTTGCCAAAAATCAACATTCATTGTTGCTTCTAACATATCCCGCCACGTAGTAGCAAAAAGCTGTCGGTCGTTCTGCGAGCGAGGGCTCCACATGCCTGGGCCTTTAGATTTGTTTAGCATCCGAAACTGTATCATGCTTTTATCGCTTACAATACCGCTATAACCGCCAAGCGCATCAATCTCGCGGACTATCTGCCCCTTAGCTATGCCACCCATCGCTGGATTACAACTCATTTGGGCAATAGTCTGCATATTCATAGTAACCAATAAAACCTTCGAACCCATATTAGCAGCAGCGGCAGCAGCCTCACAACCCGCATGGCCAGCGCCCACTACTATAACATCATATTGTGGAAACATACGCGCAAAGATACAACAAGTTTTACATAGAATAAAATAAAATAAATAATGGCAAACAAAAAATATGTTTCAGCAGAAACATAAAATATAAAAATATGTTTAAATTTTAACAATATTGTATGAAATATGCCGTTACTTTGTAAATGGGATGTTAGCTTCAAAAAAAATATTGTCCTTCCTTTTTGTTTTGTCAGGACTGACATTTGCCTCATTGTGGGTATCCGGCAAAAGCAAAATAAAAACGGCAGCAAACCATAAGCATAATATTACCGTTGGCTTCAAAACGGGGCAGGAATCATTGTTTACATCCCAACGGTTATTGCCTAACAAACACTCTAAAATACAATATTCTGCAAGCAAATCGTTTCTGATAAAAAAACAGATTAACCCGCATCTAAAATTAGAAAGCGGGCTTAATTATAATACTGTACAGCAACCTGCTAGCTTACAACATGAAGATATTTTCAACGCACGTCCTTATCGAATTTCTGTTCCGGTAACCTTACAATACTATTTGTTACCCAAAAAAAGCAGGCTACAACCGTATGCCGGGGCCGGGTTTCAGTATAATATTATGTACCAGAATTACAACCACGCTACCATAAGCGATTACAGGGCACCAAACAACCAACAGCCGGGAAATAAGTATATCAGCATTGTTTTTACACAAGGTATGACATTTGAAGTAAATACTAAAATTGAGATTACCCAATCATTTCACTTCATACCGAACGGTACTGAAAAAATAATAGGCATAGATTTAGGAATAGGGTATAAATTACCTTGAAATGTACTTATCCTTTCTATGGTATAATTTAATGGAATAAGATATCACGCAAAACCGCAAATACTTGTCTGCTGATTAAGCAAATCTCTTTTCCAGCTTGATCTTGAGCAAAGTATTTACCAACCAAGTGCGGGGAATATGAGACTTTATCTTCAAAAACCTTGCACCTAATTTTTTGTTCAACCCCATTCGGGGTTGACCTTTACCATTATTTTCCGGGGGTTATCACCCCCGGCTATTCAGATTCAACCCCATTCGGGGTTACAAATCACTCACGATTACTTAACCAGCAGACCCTAATTAACAGACCCTACTAAACACAAAAAAGGCTGCCTTTGCAGGGCAGCCTTTTGTACTGTAAATAAAATATAATTATTGCTTGATTACTGTAAACTTGCTAAACATAAGCTTATTGTTATCTGCCCTAACCATCATTGTATAGTTGCCTGAGGGAAGACTAGCTGTATTGTAGGTGTAAACCTCGTTTTGAACATTGTAATGGAAATCCCTGTTAACTATCCTAGCAGAACCATCAATAATTGTGTAACTAACCACTTTGGCCGTGTTAACCAGTTGCAAGGACACATTAACAGCAGTAGATACAGGATTTGGATACAAATCTATTTTACCGGTTTGTGTAACTGGCTTAACACCACTTATCGGTGGAGGAGGAATATAAGGGTAATATGGGGTTACCATCATTGGCAAGGCGGGTATCAACCCAATCTGACCATTGTAAAATATAGAGTCAATAGGAAATGGCGTAATATCAAAAAAATGAAATGCCTGCTGCGTTATCTGCGGCGCTCTCACCGGGAAAAGCATAGGTAGCCCACCTATCATTGGGCAAATTAATGGTCAAATCAGCAAAATCAGAATCAGCCATTGGATTATAAAACTCCCTGTATCCTTCCGCATGATACCTAAAATAGGAACGCGGATAAGCATCCAGAATACCATCGCAACCCAAAGCCAGAGCCTGGGAATTAAATGCGTTTTCCATATCTGCTACTACAAAGTACCAGCTATTTGAATCTAACATAGGATGTACATTGTAGGTTGTGTCTGCCGCTGCATTAACGGAATCAATAGAAACGTTAAAAATATTGAATGATGAGTCTGATGTACCGTTAAAGGCATAAGAACCTGCGCCAACTAAAGATAATTGCCCGGTTACAATTGTATCTATGTTAGGAACCGCGGCAGGATTAATATTCCATTTAAACACTAGAATTTCAACAGCACCGCCATCTGGCAACAAACCTACGCCGGCGGCCGGACTAACCTGTACACTTTTTATTGCAGGGCCTCCCTGGGAAACAAAATAGGGGACACCCCACAAATAATTAGTTGCATCCGGCTCAAACCATTGTGTAACCATAGGCTGGTTGGTAGTAAAATTATACTGGCCTTTAGAATAAATGCTATCCGTAGCATAAAACGAATAGGTAAGGCTATTATCAGCTGGGTAATCGTCAACGCTGTCAGAGGAAATAGTATAGGTAAGGTTAAAGACACCGGGTGCGGCAACATTAGCGTTATTTAAATTATATCTCGGACTATAAAAAGCCCAGATAGAATCTTTTGTATGCGTGGGGTCAACTACCTTAAATGTGTCTGCAAGAGTTTCGGATTCAGAATCTACATATACTGCAGAACCACCATTAGGTGTAAAAGAAAGATAAGACTTAAGATGGACACCATAAGCATTATTAGTACCATAGTTAGCTATAAAAGCCCCATTTGAGCTCCAATAAGCTATTGGCGGAGCGTCCGCCCTTTGGACTTCGTAATAAGGGATGGCGTAATCGTGCCATATCCCATAGCCGCCGGGAACAAAGCCGAGATCATTTGGCTTGAGAAGACCCCAAGGTGTGATGGTCATTTTTACCGAGCCTAAACCACCGGCATCATATGCACCTGCAATAGCCACACCATCTGCGTTGCCAATCATATATACCGGAATAGTATCTCCTGCGGCAGCCGAGCCTGCACCCATATCCACCGGACCCTGACCTGCATATTCATTAATAAGCACAACGGCAACAGCTCCCTGAGCCTGTGCATAAGCAACCTTTTGGCTAAAATCACAAGCGTCCGGACCTGCTGGCCCACGCCATATAAGCGCAATCTTATGAGCCATATTCGTTGTTATTGGGTCACAACCGAAAGTATCCCCTACAGGCGCAGCAACCATTATCACGGTATCATTAACTATCGGAGCTTTAAGAACCCCCCCCCCACTCTGCAGTAGATCCACTACCATTATTAGACACTGTATAAAATTTATCTCCAAGAATAGAAGAATAACCAGTGGGGGCGGCGGTAACTTCAAGGCGCACACCGACATAATCTTTGTACCAGTTATTGAGCGTATCCCCGGCGGCAACAACAGATCCAAAAAAAGCCGCAGGATGAATTGTTTGGCCATTTACGGCGCTACTCGCACCAATTAATGATACCAACATCATTTTTTTAAAAGCGTTCGTTTGCTTCATAAATATAAAATTAATTTTTGAACGATAAAATTAGGGGTATTATACCAATTAAACAA
>Ga0206854_1158_pt1 | contig 17215 bp, 15 predicted proteins | sample Alteio_BWOrgCont_50_FD_152870 | JGI IMG/M metagenome (GOLD analysis project Ga0206854, IMG submission 152870) | Enriched cells from forest soil in Barre Woods Harvard Forest LTER site, Petersham, Massachusetts, United States -... | ecosystem: Environmental > Terrestrial > Soil > Temperate forest >...
GTCGGCGCGGTCGGCGGCACGCCGTCGGCCGACTGGCTGACGGGAGAAATGCTGCGCAACGACGCGCCTTGCCAGGCGCAGATCAAGGAGTTCGCGGCCACCTATAACTTCCCGGCCGTGCTGAGGAACTATGAGATCGCCCTGGCCGCGTGGAAGAAGGCCCAGGCGGAAGGCAGGCGGGTGGGGGCCGCTCCGGTGTTGCCGCTGCCGGCGGGGCAGTCCTCCAGCAAGATCGGCGGTCTCTACCTCACGTATGTGAAACCCTACGCGCCGTTCGCGCTCCGCGGCGTGCTCTGGGACCAGGGCGAGAGCGGCAGCGGCATCACCGGAGTCGACCAGTTCCACGCGATGGGCGCGCTGATCCAGGGCTGGCGCAAGGATTGGAGTCAGGCCATGCACTTTCTCTACGTGCAGAAGCCCAGCGGCGGCGGGACCGCGTGGAACCCGGCCGACCCGACGACGAAGGAGGCCAGCCCCTTCGCGCCGCTGCCCACGGAAGTGCCGGCCGATGCCGAGGGCGTGGAACGCGAGCTTTATCTTGATATCCAGCGGAACTTGAGGACGGTGATGGTCCCGAGCACCGATCTGGGCGGCGGCACGCACCCGGTGAACAAGACGGGCTACGCCGACCGCGCCGTGAATGTGGCGCTGGGCTTCGTGTATGGTTTGAAGGTCGAGACCAGCGGACCACTCTATGCCTCGCACGTCATCGAGGGCGATCGGGTGCGCATCTTCTTTTCGCACATCGGCCGGGGGCTGGCCTTCCATCCCGGCGGCCGTTTGCAGGGCTTCATGATTGCCGGCGCGGACCGCAAATTCACCTGGGCCAACGCGGTCATCGACGGCGAAACCGTGGTCGTTTCGGCTCCCGCTCGGTCCTCGGGGACGTTTCAGCCGGTGGCCGTCCGGTACGCGTGGTCGGCCGATGCGCCGTGGGCCAATTTCTTTAATCGCGACGGACTTCCCGCGCAGACCTTCCGCACGGATCATTGGGAAACGAGTGCGGCTTCGCCCGCGCCCTGAAACGAAAGGAGCGGCGACAATCCTGCCGCCGACCGCCCAACGCGCGCAGCGCCTCGCTCACCGACCCGAGATTCACCGATGGTTCATTCTCCACGACCGTCGACGCGGCCGGCGATGCCATCCTCCACTTCCAAGTCGCGCCGGAACCCACCAGCACGACGCTCCTGCTCGGCTGCGCCGACCTCCTCGGCACCCTGCGCCGCCGCCGCAAGTAAGGTCTTCGGCATTCATCAAGAGTCCCTTCATGCTCTTCATGCTCTTCATGGTGAAAAATCCCCCAATTTAGAGCACGAAGCTTTTCAAACCGTCCTTGAGGCGCTTTACGTTGAAATTGATCAGGAACCCCTGCCGGACGCTGGCCAATTTCATGCAGGTAAGTAGTTGGGCTTCGTGAATGCCGAGCAACTGATCCACACTTTTCAATTCGAGAATGATTTGGTTCTCCACGAGCACGTCCACACGATAGCCGCAGTCCAATCGGAGACCCTTGTATTCCACCGGTTGCGGATGCTGTAGGAGAAACTGGATGCCACTGAGCTTCAGTTCGTGCGCCAGGCATTGCTCGTAGGTGGATTCGAGCAGCCCTGGCCCCAGGTTACGATGCACTTCAATTGCGCAGCCAATCACCCGGTTGGATAGTTCGCTGAATTCCATGGTCTGCTTTTACACCATGAAGGGCATGAAGAGCATGAAGATTCGGAATGACTCTGCAGCACGTGCTCACCTTCATGTCCTTCATGGTGTCCTATCCGCCGTCTTTTTTACTGCCCCGCTGTCTTCATCGCCAGAATCCCCGGCACGGCCACATTTTCAATCCACATCTTCACCTCGCTCTGCTCCGCGGCGGGGAAGCCGTGGCCGACGCCTTTCATCTCGCGCGAGGTCACTTGTAAGTGCCCCGCTTTGAGCGCCGATTTCGTGCCCGCCATGAAGCCCTCGGAGTTACCGGGGGAATCGCCCCAGGCCACATACGCGAAATCATTGCGCAGGGGTTTCTTCGTATCTTTCCGCGTGCAGCCGCCCTCGATGATGATAAAGCCCCGAAAGTAATCGGTGAACTCTTTGTCCCCGTCCGCGAGATAAGTGCCCACGCAATGGGCGCCATTGCTGAAGCCGCCCGCAAAACGCAGCTTGGGGTCGGCGTTGGGGACAGATTCGATCAGCTTTTTCAGCATGGTCATGTGATAGCTTTTAATGATGCCCATCTTGCCGTCGCCCAGGGCAAATTGCGGCAGCGTCGCATTGGTCGGATACGGCATCGCGGCCACCGCCCAGGTCGTGCCATCCACCAGCGCCAGGCCACCCTTCGGATCATTCGATCCCTGTCCCGGGGAAAACCAGAGCAACAGCGGCATCGGCTTGGTGGGATCGTACTGCGTGGGCAGGCGAATCTTGCACGCCGCCACGAGGTCCTGTTTGTCCTTCGCCAGTTCCGGGAATTCGAGCGTGATCGTTTCGCCCGGCGCGCCCAGAGGAGCCGTGGAGACCGGAGTCTTCGCAGGGAAGAGGCTGGTTTTTGGAAGCGCGAGGCTCGGGGTCGCCGTAGGCGCTGGGGTCGCCTTGAGAGGTGGCGCCGGAGTGGCCGCTGCCTTGCCGGTCGTGGTCGACGGTGGGGTCCACTGGCGGAGATACGCCTGGTCGGCGTCGGACACATTCGCAAAGGGCACGTCGGCTTCCTTCCCGGTCGGGAGACGCAGGCGCACGGTATTCGTGGCCTGTGAAACGGACACGATCTCGGCCTCCACCTTCGTTCCGGTGCGCCCGGTGAAGGTATACGCGTGGAGCGGCCCGGTGGCTGCGCCAGCGAAGCAAAGTCCCGACAGCAGCAGAACAGTCCGGAGGGCGGTCATCCGCGATGGCGGTGCGACCCGCATTCCTCTGCGACATTCCTGTTTGTGTCTTGTCTCACTCATTTGGGGCATCTCATGCGCTGGCATGTGGACGCCGGTCAAGATGGGAATGCGAGGAACTGGCATCGCCATGTTCCGCCGGGTGCTCCCTCGCTCCCAAACTCCATTTGGGAGCGCTCTTGGGAGCGAGATTCCATCTCGCACGGCGGGGGTGTCTGTGGGCAGGCTGGCCACCGCGCAATGGAGTTGCGCCCGCAATGGCGTGTCCAAATGGAGTTTGGACACGAGGGCAAGAAAGGAGCGGCGACATTCCTGTCGCCGACCCGCCAACGCGCGCAGCGCCTCTCCTTATCCCCCTAGTGCCCAAGCTCCAGCTTGGGCACGCACTTGTCCCCCAAGCTCCAGCTACGTCCGGTTCGCCATCGAATCGCCGCCCCGCTTAGCTCCGCCCGCCCCCGGCGAAGCAGCAGCTTCGAAGACATGGGCATTGCCAGGCAGGAGCCTGGCAACGAGGGCAAGAATTGGCGCGATGTAGTCGCCCCGCTCTGTCGGGGCGTCGATGCGGCGGAGGAGCGCCGCAACCACAGCCCTGGGCGTGCTGCGTAACACCGCTCCGGGCCGCGTTTTCACCGACTTTTTTATGTCTTCTTAGGACCGCCCCGTGCGCCGCATTTCAAAACTTCCTCGGAGAAGTTCAGCCAGGCGCTCCAATAGCTCCACCTCCTTGTCGGCGACGCGGCCTGGCTCGAAATCGAAGTGGCAGATGCTGCCGAACATTTGGCCCGCGGCATCCAGCAGGGGAACTCCGCAATAGCGTTTCAGCACCCCGCGTTTCGGATGGTCTTTCACGCGCTGGTCGCTGCTCGCGTCCGGGACGATGAATTTCTCTCGCCTGTCGCGCACAAAGACGCAGTACGACGCTTCCACCGGGATGTCCTCGCTGCTGTCCAGGTCGGGGTTCTGGCGGTCGTAAAACGTGATATTGCTCAAGATCGGCCCGTCGAAATGGTAGAGCGAAGTGAACCGATGTGGCGTGAGGGAGTTGAGGTAGCGCACCGCACCGCGCACGCCATCGGTCGCCAGAACGGTCTTCAACTCGGCGAACGCCGAGCCGTCCCGCTGATTCCCCAGCAGTCTTTCCGCCCAGGTGGAAGGTCCGGGCAGCGCTCGATCCAGCGGAAAAAGCGTGGTCACGACCACCCCACGACCGGTCGTGTCGTAGACGACGACCTTCGTTTCCTCCACGACCAGTTGTTCCGCCCGCCGGATGGCCGCTTCAATGGACGGCCACGTTTCCGACCACACGATCCCGGCAAATTCCAAAGTATATTCGGCATCCACCTTCACGCAGCGAATGAAGATAGTTCCGGTGGATGGTTCCATGGCGCGACTGTCGAAGCGCCCCGCCACGGGGTCAAATCTTATCAGGGTAGCGCCCCTCGCCCTATTTCCGCCGGCTCCTGGTCTGGCGAAAACGGGAAAACGCCAAACTCGCCGAACCGATGACCTTCTCCGCCGCCTTCCTCTGGTGGCTGGCGCGCCACGAAAAGTTTTCCAATCTCTATTTCGGCACCACCGTCGAACTCCCGAGCGTGTGGCCTGGCGCGCGGCGTGGGCGTGGTCGTTGTGCGTCCGGCAGTTTACTTCAACCAACCCGGCGGCCTGGCCCGCTACGTCGCCGATTTCAACCGCGAGCTGGCCCTGACCCGGCAACGGCAAAGCGAGGGCTGCAAAACCCTGGACGCGTCCGCCTATCTACCCGCCCCGCTCGCCGAAGCCCTCCTCCGCCACGGCCTCGATGAGGGCAAGCGCGCCTTCGGCAGCCTCGGCCTCACCATCATCAAGGACGCCAAAGTCTTCGGCGCCCCGCTCGCCGACACCGGCCACCCGGACGGCTTCATCGCCATCGGCAGTATTGCGTGCCAATCTTCCGCCGGCCATCCCGTGGGTTGCGTAACCGTGAAAGGCCCCGGCCCACGCATCGCCCCCTACGCGCGCCTTCTTCACGAAGCGATGGCCCGCGTGCCCGCAGCGGTGGACGACGAGTGACGAACTCTCTCAGCTTCGGAACGAGGGAAACAATGCTTTGCCGAGGCGGCTTCCCTTCAGACCTTTAGCTTACAATTGTGGCAGCTGCCACCGACAGTCTGCGTTACAACTCCGTTCGTGTCCAATGTGAAACCAAGATGTGAGTGACATAGTTGGGATGCCTCATCGGGTTTCAACAATCCCGTCGTATTTAGCGTCTCGGATTTGAGTCCATTGGCCAGACAGGTTACGGTCATCGCTTTCTCTAGCTTCTCATAGACTTGTGCGTTGGGGTGATCTACATCGCCCGCGAAAATAACAGCGGTAGCTTTCGGATCGGTCGAAACAATGTCCAAATAACTAGGCCAGCGTTTCGAAAACTTTTTGGTAATCGCGCATGCATTTTTTGCACCGTGGTGCGGCACTTTCAGCAAAATAGCCTTCGGAAGACCGGCATTTCGGTATCTTGGAACCGCATCGTACCAGTTTTTCTTTAGGGCATCGCCACCCAGGAGAATCACTCTACCGGCATAATGAAGAGCAAGCACGGCCGACAAACGGTTTGGATCGCCACCTTTCGGCTCGGCTGCTTGGATCTCCTTGGCGTATTTCTCCGCAAATTCCGTCGAAACCTGCTCCTCGGGGCTGAGGAAGTGTATGGTCACGCCATCTACGACTTCAGGCTGAACATCAGCCCTTAGCTGTCTTCTCAAAATTTGCTTTTCCTTTGCAGTTCCAAATATGTCCAGAAAACAATTCGCCCATTCCATATTGAACTTCTCGATGAAGCTTTGAATCGGGCTCGCAAAGTTGGTGAATTCGGTCGCATAGTACGTGAATTCTTTGAAATTCGGAATCGTGTGCCAGATAACCTTAGGCTTCGGTCCGTTCTTCAAAATCGGAACGAGATCCCTCCCATGGTCCGCATGCGGATGAGTGAGACACAGAAAGTGAATTTCTCGGTCCGCGACCAATTGAAGAATCTCAGCGCGAGAATTGGTCGGTGAAGGATGGGCATCGATAACACCGACGCCTCCGTTCGGAAACGTGATGATCGTCGTTTCGCCGATTCCAGACTCGTAAAAATCAATCTTCAGCATCGTCAGCGAGCAGCAGCGCGCGCTTGGCTCTGCGATCCTCGTCTAACACAAATGCAGTTTGATACGCGTCGGTGGCCTCCGCAGCAGCACGAAATTCATATACCAGAGCTCCGTCCTTAAGTGTTTCATCCATTTCGAATGGCTGATTCTTGAGCCGGATGCCATTCGCTGAAAGGACCTGCGTTGGCAATGAGTAAATGCTCACCTTGCCAATCTCAATCAGGCCTACTTTGCTTTTCTCTCCCTGCGTTTCGATCAGAAAACCAGACATTCTTCGGAGCGTGCGAGTTCTGCGACCCGGTCCTTTTCTCTTGCCTTCGGAATTTTGGCGAGGTCTTTCGGCTTGGTAATCGCTGTCGACGTCGGAAACTCGACTAGACGTGCGCGTAGATAGTTGGATGCTGTCAGTTCCAAATCCTTCGAAGGACACGCGCGCAGCAATCGGTGCAGTTGTGAAACTCATTTTTTCAGGGGGGGTTTTAATTCTGATCTCTTCAAGGCACCATCGATGACCATCAATCTTTCAAAGTGCTCTTTCAGAGTATTCGGCGGAGGGTCAGATTCGATCAAATCCACCATCATCAAAAGCGCATGGTCTGCTTTGAGATTTGTGCGGTCACTTTTTGCATTCTGTCGATCAATCTGCTTTCGTTGTAAATCGTTGGCGCGCAATCCGGCTGCATACTTGGTTGCCGTTCGCTTTTCAAAGGTTACCGGAGCGGCGGTGACATGCAACTCGGACTTGCCGGAAATGAAATTGTAATCAAGCGACTTGAACGCTGGCGGCATTCCTACAATCCGAGAAAGATGCACGTGAAAATCGCTACCGAGATTCAGACTCTCTTTCAAAGCTGCTGGAACCGACCCCATCGGCTGGAAGGATTCGCACGCAAAACCATTGCTGTGAATCCCGTTTGGTTCAAAATGCTTGTCTGCGAGCAAAGCCAATCCCTGAACGATAGTCAAAAAACGCTCGCCTTCGTCGTCTGTAAACTCCTGCGTGACAGATAATTCTTTCGAGTCAACCGCAACCATAATTCCAATTTCCGGAATCTCCAACTTCCCTCCAGTAGGACGGGCCTCGAGCGGAACGCAATCAAGTTCCTCTTCGGCTTCGATCATGAACTCACCGCAGTTGTCCAAATATCGATAGCCGCCGATGAATATTTGCTTGAAGTGTAATTTTAATGTGCTCCAAGGCATTTATGCGCGGGACTCTTACAGAATCTCACCCTGAAGCAAGCAACAATCGTAAGCGAGGGCTGCCGCTCGGCTACGCTCCGCAATCGGCCCCTCTGCGCGTAGTGATCCAGCCCATAGATGAGGGCGCTGCCGAGAAGCCGCTGATGCCGCCGGGGGCGGCGCCGAGGAGGAGGGCGCCGAGGAAACGCTAGGGTTCGGGGGGTGCCTTCGCGGCATTCCGACCACGCAATGGAGTTGCTCCCGCAAGAGCGCGCCCCAGTGGCTCTGTGACAATCCTTAGAGGCCGGCGTGCCGTGCGGACGGGAAAATCCTTGCCGAATACCGTTCACGAGGTATCGTTACCGCATGAACGGGAAAACAGTGGCCTATTCGCGATTGCCGTCAATCCTTGCCGAACACCGATGGACCGTTGCCGAATTCATCAAAAAGCTCGGGGCGAATGGGGTCGCGCTCGACAAAAAGACGGTCTACCGGCTGGCCAGCCCGAAACCGATCGAGACGATCAATGCCCGCGTCCTGGGCGCGGTCTGCGCCGAACTGAAAATCGGCATTGGCGAGATCATCACCTGGCAGCAGCCGAAGCCGGAGCTGCACCGGATCGATGAGAAAACGCAGGCGCGTTTGTCGTGGCTCATGAGCAAGAATAATGAAGGCCGGCTGAATCCGGGTGAAGCCAGGGAACTGGCGGAACTGGGCGCTTACGCCGAGAAGCTTTCGCTGGAAAATGCCCGGATCCTTGCCGCCCTCGCCGGAACAAAGAAAATGCGAGCGGCACCGGCGGCTGGGAAGAGACCCGTGCCGGAGCGCAAGGCAAGGCCCCGCCCCGAACGTCAAAAGAAGGTTGCCGTCTGACGCCTCGGGAAAAGGTCGAAAAGCGGGCCTCGAGAAGATGCGAGTACTGCGCCGCGCCGCAGGAGATCTGCGCGTACACCTTTCATCTCGAACACATCACTCCCAGGTCAAAAGGTGGTCTGGACAATTTGGCCAATTACGCGCTCAGTTGCTTTTACTGCAACTCATCAAAGAGCGATCACCTGACGGGAACCGATCCCAAAACAGGCCGGGAGGAGCCGCTGTTTCATCCACGCAAACAGTCGTGGGCCGACCATTTTCGCTGGACCGATCACTTTGGAGTCATCGAAGGAACGACCGCCACCGGCCGAGCGACTGTGAACCGGCTGCGAATGAACAACAAAGCTCGTCTCACCGCACGGCCCTTATGGGTGGCGACAGGGGTGTGGCCGTAGTCGCAACCTTTCCTTCACCATCGAACGTAACGCGACGGCGGACAGCTCCGCGGAAACTTCGTTTCCCGTGCAGGGTTCGAATCACACGAGAGACCGGCCCGGCCGCCCGGCGCTATTCGTTGCCAGAACCGGTGCAGAGAATCGCGCGAAACTGGCCATCGCGAAACGGAGTTTCGGCACCGGAGGAGCGTTTCCAAAGCGCTTCGCTAACTTTTGGAACAAGAGTGAAAAAGCCGGCGAGGGAAATGTCCCTCGCCGGGTCGTGAGTTTGCAAATCTTGGGTGCTTACTTCAGCACTGCCTGACGGAACTCGAACCAGTCGTCGAGGTTGTATTCGACCATGCCGGGGTTCACGGGGCCGTCGGCGGGGAGGTCGCTGGCGCTGAGGGTGCCTTTGCGTGCTTCGTCATCATGGATGTAACCCATGATCGCGACGTTGTGCTTGTAGATGCTGGCCTTGTCCAGTTTCACGCCGGGTTGCTTCTTCACCCAGGCTTCGAATTGCGGGTAAGTGGGCTTGCTCGAGGCGATGAAGGCCTTGGCCGCTTCTTCGGTGATGCCGAGCGCGCCGAGGGTCATGGCCTCATAGCCTTTGCCACTGCCGGGACCACCGGGGGCGAGTTTGCCGGCGGCTTCGAGCGAAAACTTCAGCCATAGACGCGGAAGGTAGATGACGCCGAGCGGGCCGGCGGAGGCCTTTGACCAGATGTCCTGCGTCAGTCCGTAGAGGCGCGGGCGGTATTTGACGACCAGTTCATCAGACGCCGCCGCATCGCCCGCCTGGGTGCGCGTGATGAGTTCGTCATCGGCCCCGTGGCTCTGGTCAGGAGCCTCGTGTGGTGTCGTGCTCGTGGCCATTCCCTGAGATTCTTTCGATTCAAACGTGCCGGCCAGGGTTTCGCGAACCGGTTCCTCCTCCGCCCCTTCGCCCGCGAATTCCGAATCCGCGGGCAGGCCGGCTTCGGCTGTCTCTATGATGGCCGCGTATTTCTCATAGTCGTTCGCCAGATTCCTGCTTTCCGCTTGCGCGAGTTGATTCGCCAGATGAAATGGCTCGAGATGATAGATCATTCCGCTGGTGATTCCGGGCGGCGGAGTGGCGAGACGCCCGCGCAGTTTTTGGCAGGCGTGGAGCGCTTCCGCGGGTGAAAATCCATGGAATTGGACAAGGCACTCCTGGACTATCGTCCAGTAGATCTCTGTGGAGCGCTCACTCATAAAACGATCTCGTCTTTCCAAAGTAGCAGTTTGTTCACCGCGTCGCAATGAAAGCTCAACTGATCGGCGCCGCCCATGACCGAGCGTTGCCACCACTGAGCCGCCACCGGTCCGAAGACGACATCGAAAAAGGGTTTGCTTCCCGGTCGGCCGTGATCCGAAGCCCCCTTCCGGCAGTGGAAGACAAAGCTCCAGAATTCCTCGGCTTTGTAATCGCCACGGACAAAACAAAGGGATTCGAGTGCCGCGATGGCCTCCCAATGAGCTTCAAAGACGATGACCACACCACGGTCCGTGCCGATTTGGGCCAGGTCCCAAGCCCACGATTTCGCCTGGTGTTTCAGCGTGGTCACGTAAAAGCCCGGCCCGAAGTCCGTCCCCGTCTTCCCTTTGGTCCAATCGATCTTCTGCCGAATCGAGGGAAGGTGTGCGAGGGTCGTCCCGTGGAAAAGCGTCATCGGCTTCCTCTTGAGCCACGATTTGGGAGTGTTCCATTTTGCTGCAACGCGCGGAGCCGGCATGAGAAAGAGCGGGATGCTGGCAGAGAGTATTCAGCAACGCAAATCCACAATCTGCGCCGGAACAAAATCCAACACCCAAGCCGGATCCCCTCACGAATTCCAAGGCCGTGGTCATCGGTGTTCGATTGGATGTTGGATGTTGGATGTTCTGCCTTTTTCTGCCCACCAAACGTGTCCCAATTGTTGCAGGCGGAACATTTGCAACACCCTGCGCGGGCAAATCCCTGACTGGCATTGGAGATTTAATCCCTTAAGCTCAAGGGACTTCCCACTCGGCGCCCCGCGCTGGCACGCGGCGCGCTAATTGCCCACCCGGCGCACTTGCCCGCGCGTTCGTCCATGAATACCAACGGCCACCTTTCCATCGAAGCCGAGCCTTACGAGTACGACTTTCACCCGTCGAAGACCGCGCTGCTCATCATCGATATGCAGCGCGATTTCCTCGAGCCGGGAGGCTTTGGCGAAATGCTCGGCAACGACGTCTCGCAACTCCGGCGGACCATCGAGCCGAACCAGCGCCTGCTCGCCGCCTGGCGCGCTTCGGGGTTGCAAGTGATCCACACGCGGGAGGGGCATCGGCCCGATCTCGCCGACCTGCCGCCCGTCAAAAAAATCCGCGGACGCAGCGCCACCTCGATCGGCGACAGCGGACCGATGGGGCGCATCCTCATTCGCGGCGAAGCGGGCCACGACATCATTCCCGAGCTTTACCCGCAGGCCGGCGAACCGGTGATTGACAAGCCGGGCAAGGGCGCCTTTTGGGCGACCGACCTGCACGCCATCCTCCAGCATCGCGGCATCGCGCACCTCATCGTCACCGGCGTGACCACCGAAGTGTGCGTGAACACCACGGTGCGCGAGGCCAACGACCGCGGTTACGACTGCCTCGTGCCCGAGGATTGCGTGGGTTCCTATTACCCGGAATTTCAGGAGATGGGCTTGAAGATGATCAAGGCGCAGGGCGGCATCTTCGGCTGGGTTTCGCACTCCGAAAAAATACTCGCCGCCCTCGGCGTGGACCTCTCTGCCACCAAATAACCACCAACACATGACCACCACCGACAAACCAAAAATCTGGGTGCCCGGGGACTGGAACGCCTTCTTCGGCTTCGGGACCAACATCCTGGTCAACCTCCTCACCCTCAGCGGCCTGCTGCTGTATGTGCTGAAAATGCCGCCCGACATGGTGTTCAAGCACATCCTGCCGGCGGCCGGCCTGATGATGTGCATGAGCACTTTTTACTATGCCTTCCTGGCCTACAAGCTGGCGAAGAAAACCGGGCGCACCGATGTCTGCGCGCTGCCCTCGGGCATCAGCGTGCCGCACATGTTCATCGTCACGCTGGTCATCATGCTGCCGATCAAGCTGGCCACGGGCGATCCGATGAAAGGGTGGCAGGCGGGGCTCACGTGGGTTTTCATCCAGAGCTTTGTCCTCATGGCGGGTGGCTTCCTCGCGCCCATCGTCCGTCGGATAACGCCCAAGGCCGCGCTGCTCGGCGCGCTCGCCGGGGTTTCGATTTCCTTTATCTCGATGGCGCCGGTGTTGAATATGTTCATGACGCCGCTCATCGGCGTGGTCTGCTTTTCGATCATCCTGGTGAGCTGGTTCGGCGGGGTGAAATACGGCGGCATTCCCGCCGGTCTCGTGGCCATCGCCGCGGGCACGCTCATTGCGTGGGGCTCGAATCTTTTCGGCTACCATTTCGGCGGAATGACGACCGAAGCCTTGAAAGCCTCCTTCTCAACCTTTGGGTTCTCCGCGCCGACCCCGCAGTTTGGCCTGGTCTTTGGCGGACTGAATTGGCCGCTCCTCAGCGTCATTCTTGTGACGGCGATTCCTTTCGGCATCTACGATCTCGTGGAAGCGATGGATAACGTGGTCAGCGCTTCCGCGGCGGGCGACGAATATCCCACGACACGCGTGCTGACCGCCGATGGTATTGTCAGTCTTATCGGCTGCCTCATGGGTAATCCTTACATCAACGCTGTGTATATCGGCCACCCCGGTTGGAAGGCGATGGGCGGGCGCATCGGCTACTCCGCCGCCACGGGCATCATGGTCATCGTGCTCTCGTGGTTTGGAATTATCTCGCTGATGACCGCACTCATTCCGATCGTCGCGATCTCGCCGATCCTGCTCTACATCGGCATGCTTATTGGGTCGCAGGCTTTCCAGGAAAGCCCGCACAAGCATGCGCCGGCGGTGGTCATGGCCATCATCCCGTCGCTCGCCGCCTGGGGCAAACTGCAGATCGACAACTCGCTCGGCTCGGTCGCCGGCATCCATCACATCACCGACGAGATGATCGCTTCGATGGCCCAGACGGGCATCCTTTACCGCGGCCTCTCGATCCTCGGCGGAGGCTCGATCCTCGCGGGTGTCGTGCTCGGCGCGATCACCACGTACATCGTCGATCGAAATTTCAAGATGGCCGGCGCCTTCGCCGCCTCCGGTGGCGTGCTCACGTTCTTCGGCCTCATGCACGGCGAGGCCATCGGCATCAACCAGACGCCGACCGTCGCGCTGAGTTATCTTGTCGTGTCGGGCATCTTATTCGGCTGCGCGAAATTCGCGACCGCCGAAGCCAAGGCGCCCGAGCCCGAGGAAGCCGAAGGGATGACGGGGGCGCTCGCCGCGGAGTAAACTCAGTTTTACAATAGTAAACGAAACCCGGTGCGTGTGACGCCAGTCATGCGCACCGGGTTGGCGTTTTTGGGGGTTCGCGACAAAGGCGATCCCCGAGCCGCGCGATGTCGGGTTCTGGTGTGCAGTTTTGCCGTTGGGTCTCCGGTAGGTCAGTGATAGTAAACCGGTCAAAGAGCGGCCCATTCAGCACCGGGTTCGGCGGCTCATACCGCGGCGTCGATCTCCTTCGCCACCCGGTTCCCCGTTCGCGTCGCCGCGTCCTGGCCGTGCGACATATTGTCATACGTCGACCCGGCGAAATGCACCCGCCCCACAGGGGTCATCATGTGCGGCCAAAACCGGTGCAATTCCCCCAGCGGAAAGGCGTGCCGCTCGCACCCGAAACACGTCGGCTCCTCCTTCCACCACTGGTGCACGATGCACCGCTCGATCGTGTCCTTCGCCTTCCCCGGATAGAACGCCCGAAACGCCGCAAGTGCCTCCTCCTCAGTCTGTACCGGCTGTCCACTGCCCATGAGCACGGCGCGTTCGCCGGGCACATCCGCCGCCGTCTGGTAGACGAGTCCCATGTGCGCGTTGCCCGTCTCCAGGTTGATGCTCGGCACATCGCCTTCCCAGAATTTTGTCTTCGTCTGGAGCAGTATCCGCGACTGCATTCCGATATTCACGTGGGCGATCGCATACGCCTTCTCCTCCGGCCAGGCCGGCGTCACTTTGATCCCATTGAGCAACAGTGGTGACAGGCACACCACGAGGTAATCCGCCGCCATCTCCTTCGTGCTTCCGCCTTCGGTGAAGGTCACCTTCACTCCCTGGTCATTGTGCTCGATCGCCGTCACCGGGCAGTTGCGCCGCACGCGCTCGCCGAGCTTCGCCGCAAAGGTGTCCGGCAGCAGTTGGTTGCCGCCCTTGAGGTGAAAGACGTTGCGGGACAGCGACGGCAATCCCCGCATCTTCATGATCGCCATCTGCCAGAGCCGGTGGAGCGCCGATTCATCGTCGCGCGTCGCAGGTCTGTCTTTCGTCGTCCGCCGCCCGATGAACCGCACCGCCGCGTCCGAGGCGCCTCCCTTCGCCACCAGATCGCCGACCGTCACTTGATCCAGATCGTCGAGCCCTACGCCAAACGGCTGATACTCATCGGTAAATTTGTCCAGGTAAGGCGCGAAATACAGCCCGCCCAAGGCCGTCCACCCGTGCTCCAAAATGTAGTCCACTTCCTTGGGATTAAATCCAAACGCCGCGACCGTCGCCCGGTCCGCCAAGTCCTTCTCCGTGTACCATTTCCCCTCGATCTTCCGGTACATATTCTCCCGCCGCTTCCAGGCCAGGTGCGGCAGATCGAATTTCTCCACATACTTCCAGTATTCGATATAGCCGGGCTTGGTAAAATGCTCCGCGCCCACGTCCGCATAAAGCCCATCCGTCAGCGGTTCGCGAATCGTCTTCACATGGCCGCCGGTCCGTCGCGAGGCCTCCAGCACCATCACTTCATGCCCGCGCTCCATCAGCTCGTAAGCGCAACACAGCCCTCCGATTCCGCCTCCCGCCACGATCACCCGCTTGCCCTTCGTACCTGCCGGCACAGCGGAGGCCAGTCCGCCGCTCGCGAGCAGCGCCAGGCCGGAGGTTTTCAATACTTCGCGTCGGGTAAATGTCTGGGGGGAGTTCATGGGGAGGGTGGTGGGCAAGCCGATCGGAGAGCCGGCGGCTTTCCTTGGGTTATAGTCACGAAACCGCCGGAACCTTAGTCCGCGGACGCTGCCAAATGTGCCGCTGATCTCCTCTCCAGGCGCCAGGCGCCGCCGCCGGAATGTCATTTGACTTATGAAATCGGCCTGATTGAATTCCCCTTCATGTGGCCTCAGAAAATGGCCTGTCTCCCCCGTCGTCGACCTGAGCCGCCTATGCGTGTCCTCACCCATTTCGGTATCCGCTGGATTCAGCATCTCGCCGTGGGGGTCTGCGGGGCCATGTTTCCCCATCCGCTTTGGGCCGCCGAGGGCACTCCCGCGATCCCCGCAGCGGCCGCGACGCCACTCCAGCAGGAAAAGGAAACGCGCACCGCCGCTCAGCAGAAACTCGACTCGCACATCGTCCTTGCCTTGAAGAAAAGCCGCGGCGAGCCGCCCTTCGACAAACCGACGCCGCTCGATCCGGACTTGGCGATCGGCGCGGATGGCCGGGTGCTCGTCGACATCAAGGCGACCGTCTCCCCGGAATTGCTCGCCCTCATCGCCAGCGGCGGGGGCAAAATCATCAATAGTTTTGCCAGCATGCGCGCCATTCGCGCGCTGGTGCCGCTCGCCCGCCTCGAGTCGCTGGCCGCGCGCGCGGACGTACAATTCATCGCCCCCGCAGCCGTGGCCACCACGAATCCCGGCCAGGTCGCGCCAGCTTCTCCCATCCGCCCGTAACCCCGACTCCCCCTCCATGAAAACACTGGTCAACTCCTCAGGCCGAAGCCTGCTCCGCCGAATCTGCGCCGCCTTCCTGCTGGCTGCACTCTGGCTCACCCCCGGCGCCTCGGGCGCCGCGGAGAAGATCAGCGACGCTGTGCAGACACAGATCGGGGCTCTCATGGCGGAGAAAAACGCGCGCACTCCCGCCCAGCAGAAGATGGACTCGCAGTTGGTCTACTTCGTCAAAAAGACCAGGAACAAAGTCGCGGTCGCCGCGGCGCCAGACCTGTTGATAGATGTAAAGGCCGGCACCGACAACCGCGTGCTCGTGGACATGAAAGCCACGGTCTCGCCCGCGTTGCGGGATTTCATCACGAAGTCCGGCGGCTTGATCGTGAGCGACGTGGCCGCCCTGGACGCCGTGCGGGCGCGACTGCCCGTGGCCGCGCTCGAGTTGCTGGCCGCGCGGGACGACGTGCGCTTCGTGCAACCGGCGGTGCAGGCGATCACGAACATGGGTTCGGTCATTTCCGAGGGCGACCGGACGCACCGCGCCATCACCGCACGGACCACGCTGGGCGTGGATGGCACCGGCCTCAAGATCGGTGTCCTTTCCGACGGCGTGAATTCGCTGACGACCTCGAAGAACAACGGCAACCTGAACGCGAATGCCACCTTTCTGTCCGGCCAGGCCGGGTCGGGCGACGAAGGCACAGCCATGATGGAACTCATCCAGGAAATGCTGCCTGGGGCACAGGTGATCTTTGCCACGGCGTTCAACGGCGAGGCGAGCATGGCCAGCAACATCCAGGCGCTGCAGGCGGCCGGTTGCTCGGTCATCGTCGACGATGTCTCCTATTTCGACGAGTCGCCTTTCCAGGATCAGGTCATTTCGCAAGCGGTGACCACCGTTTCCAACGCCGGGGTGATGTATTTCTCTTCCGCGCGCAATTCCGGCAACAAGGATGCCGGGACCGCGGGCACCTGGGAGGGAGATTTCGTGGATGGCGGGGCGGCCGGCGCGCCGGTGACCACCGCGGGCAATCTCCATAACTTTGGCAGCGCCACCTTCGATACAGTCGCCTCCGGTGGCAGCAGCCCGCGCGTGGATCTATTCTGGTCGGATCCCCTGGGCGCCTCCACGAACGACTACGATCTCTTCGTCCTCAATTCCACGGGCACCACCGTGCTGCGCAGCTCGACCAATATCCAAAACGGCACGCAGGATCCGTATGAGAACGTGAGCACCCTGAACACGGGCGAGCGCATCGTCATCGTCAAGAAAACGGGCGCCGCCGCCCGATTCCTGCACCTCGATACCGGCCGCATGGTGCTCGCGACCAGCACGCAGGGCAACGTGCGCGGGCACAACTGCTCCGGCGCGGCCAATGCCTTCTCCGTGGCGGCCACCGACGTCCACAATTCGCCGAGTCCCAACTTCTTCGTCGGTGGCGCGACCAATCCCGTCGAGGCGTTCAGCAGCGACGGACCCCGCCGCATGTTCTATCAGCCCAATGGCACGCCGATTACCGCGGGCAATTTCTCCTCCACCGGCGGCACCGTGCTCAACAAGCCCGACATCACGGCGGCGGATGGAGACGCCACTTCGGTCGCGGGCTTCAGCCCCTTCTACGGCACTTCCGCCGCCGCTCCGCAGGCGGCGGCGATCGCTGCCATGCTCAAGGCTTACAACTCCTCCCTCACCCCGGCGCAGATTCGCACTTTGATGACGAGCACCGCGCTCGACATCGGCGCGGCCGGCTTCGATCGCGATGCCGGCAGCGGCATCGTCATGGCCCTGCAAGCCGTGCAGGCGGCGGCCGTGCCGGATGTGCTGACCGTCGCAGAGAGCGAACTCAATGCCGTCGGGCCGTTGGCTGGTCCGTTCAGTCCCTCCTCCGGCACCTACACGCTGAAAAATACCGGGGGCAGCTCCCTGAACTGGACCGCCGCCAGCACACAGAGCTGGAATA
>Ga0206854_1159_pt1 | contig 17195 bp, 15 predicted proteins | sample Alteio_BWOrgCont_50_FD_152870 | JGI IMG/M metagenome (GOLD analysis project Ga0206854, IMG submission 152870) | Enriched cells from forest soil in Barre Woods Harvard Forest LTER site, Petersham, Massachusetts, United States -... | ecosystem: Environmental > Terrestrial > Soil > Temperate forest >...
TTAATTATTCGCAAAAATGGATGCGTATTAGCCGCGTAATTTTAAAGGTGGCTTTCATTTTGGTAGCGTTGGTAATACCATTCTTTACTGCATGGTGGTCTTATATATGTTTATCGCCTTTAATGACTACGCCGCCTAAACAGGTTATAAAGTACGGGTTGTATGATGTAACCGAATATAGCTTGAACAAACATAACCTGCCGATATTGGCAACAGATACCCTACGCTGGCAGGACTTTATTTTAGATGGAGATGTGGGAAGTATCAAAACCGCCGATACTGCTTTTAGCCATACCTATAACAGGGCTTATTTTGGCTATAATATAGATAGTTTAAAACATACCATGGCTTTTAAACGGGGAAAAAGGATACTGTTTACTATGCAATATGCTCAACCCGATACCGGCACCGTTAAATTATGGGGCAAACGCGGCAATGATAGCTTGTTTGTTGAATTGAAAAGATCAAAGCACCACTTCCAATTAGCCGACAGGCAGTTTCATTGGTTGAGCGAGGATAATAGGTAAATAAAGCTGTTCATAGCGACAATCGCTAAGAATGATAGTTTGCTTTTTATCTTTTTAAATAGATCTGTCATCCTGAACGGCGTGAAGGATCTTGTACGCGCGATAAGTAAACGGATTACCTGTCAATTTTATAAGATTCTTCGCTACTGCTCAGAATGACAGTGATTTACTTCATCAACTTAATAAAGTCATCAAACAAGTAACGGCTATCATGCGGACCGGGCGATGACTCTGGGTGGTATTGTACCGAGAATGCTTTTTTGCCTTTTACGCGGATACCTTCTATTGATTGATCATTAAGGTTAACGTGTGTTATCTCCACTTTGTCCGATGCACGTACCGCTTCCGGCACTACGCCAAAGCCGTGGTTTTGCGAAGTTACCTCGCAGTGATTAATGATAATATTTTTTACCGGGTGATTTAATCCGCGGTGGCCGTTAAACATTTTTTTGGTAGGGATATCATTAGCCAAAGCTAGTAACTGGTGACCAAGACAAATGCCGAACATCGGTTTATCGGCAGCTAATATTTCTTTTACGGTATCAATAGCGTATGGCATGGCAGATGGATCGCCGGGGCCGTTGGAAATGAAATAGCCTGTTGGCGCAAAATCTTTTTCCATTTCGGCATACGAAGTTTTTGCAGGGTATACCTTGGCATAAACATCGCGGTCGTCAAAATTGCGCAGTATATTCTTCTTAACGCCCAGATCTAATACCGCAACACGGTAAGCAGCGTTCTCGTCGCCAAATGTATAAGTTTCGGTAGTTGAAACCTGCGATGACAGCTCCAGTCCATCCATTGACGGCACCTTATCCAGTTCGGCTTTTAATTTATTAATATCTAATATTTCTGATGAGATAATGGCATTCATAGCACCCTTATCCCTTATATGGCGAACCAACTGGCGGGTATCAATATCTGATATGCCTACAATATTCTGCTCCTGGAAATAATCCTGTATCGATTCGTCAGCTTGTTTACGGCTATAAGCAATGTTGTAATTTTTACAAACCAACCCGGCAATTTGTATATGTCCCGATTCTACTTCATCCTGCTTAATACCATAATTACCTATGTGCGCGTTGGTAGCTACCATTATTTGCCCAAAGTATGATGGGTCGGTAAAAATTTCCTGGTAGCCGGTCATCCCCGTATTAAAACATATCTCGCCGGATGTAGTTCCTATTTTTCCGGCGGCTTTACCATGAAACACGGTTCCGTCGGCCAATAATAATACAGCAGGTAATTGGGTGAAATGGGTCATTTCTTAAAAAAATTAAAATGGTTAAAATAACGGCCTGACTGGTGCGATGCGCCGTGAAAATTGGATAAAGAAGAGTCGAGAAAGACTACTTTTTTCACGCTGCAAAAATAGGGAAAAATTTCGGATTTTTCACGACATTTTTTTGATTTTTCAAAGGTGTTCAAGAGGGCTTCGCGGTTTCGGAAGTGGGATTTCGGATTTTTTAAACTTATTAGCAGTACAGCGTTTTTACCCTAACCTACTCCTTCCCCTGATATCAGGGGAAGGTATCGCGCAATGCCGCCTCTTTTTCTCGTAAAATGATAGCACCTCCCCTTTGTATCAGGGGGAGGCCGGGTGGGGGTAAATAGCACGGTTGATTACTCACCCCGACTACACTTCGCTGGTCGACCCTCTCTTCCGCAAGCGGGAAAGAGGGTTGGGAGAGAATTTTTCAAATACCCTCTTTCCGCCGTAGGCGAAGAGAGGGTGGTCGGCAAGCAACGACCGGGTGAGTAATAGCCCGGCGAACATAAATAACTTTGAAAAATCCGAAATAAAAATATCCTAACTTTGACCTTACAAAAACACTCAACCATGTCTGTACATAAAGAAGTTAAAAGAATTACCACCAATACTTTGCAGGAAATGAAAAACCGCGGCGAGAAGATAGCTATGCTTACCGCTTATGATTTTTCAATGGCAACAATTGTTGATGCTGCCGGTACGGATATTATCCTGGTGGGCGATTCTGCCTCGAACGTTATGGCCGGCCACGAAACAACCCTGCCTATTACGCTCGACCAAATGATCTATCACGCTTCGGCTGTGGTACGTGCAGCCAAACGCGCATTGGTGGTGGTCGATCTGCCTTTTGGTACTTACCAGGGTAATTCAAAAGAAGCTTTGAATTCTGCTATCCGTATTATGAAAGAGTCGGGTGCGCATGCGGTTAAAATGGAAGGCGGCTTAGAAATAGCAGAATCGGTAACGCGCATATTGACTGCCGGTATTCCGGTTATGGGGCATTTGGGTTTAACGCCGCAGTCTATCTATAAATTTGGCACCTACACCGTTCGCGCTAAAGAAGAGGCGGAGGCGCAGAAATTAAAAGAAGATGCATTGAAACTGGAACAATTAGGCTGCTTTGGCATAGTGTTAGAGAAAATACCCGCTAAACTGGCTAAAGAGGTTTCCGAAAGTTTGCATATACCAACCATAGGTATTGGCGCGGGTCAGTATTGTGATGGCCAGGTTTTGGTGATACATGATATGCTGGGCATTAACAAAAGCTTTAAACCCCGCTTTTTACGCCAATACGCCAACCTGTACGATGTAATGAACGGCGCTATTGAAAATTATATCGGCGACGTGAAATCCAAAAATTTTCCAAACGAAAAGGAACAATATTAGATAGTTGATAGTTCATGGATAATAGTTCATAGCAACTATCACCATGAACCATTAACTATCAACCAACAACTACCATGAGCCGTCCCGAATTTAAATATACTGCTTACGATATTACGGATAAGGATATCCTTTATGAGGATAACCATTTAATAGCCGTAAATAAACGAGCCGGCGATATTGTGCAGGTAGACGATACCGGCGATGAACCGCTGGACGAAAAGGTAAAAAAATATATCGCCCAAAAATATAATAAACCTAACGGTGCCTTTTTAGGTGTTGTACACCGGTTAGACAGGCCTGTAAGCGGCGTAATACTCTTCGCCAAAACAAGCAAAGCTTTAGAGCGCATAAACCAATTGTTTAAGGGCCGCGAGATGCATAAAACCTATTATGCAGTAGTGCGCAAAAAGCCATACCCGGAGGCAGGTAACCTGGTGCATTGGCTGGTAAAAAATCCGCAGAAAAATGTTACCAAGGCTCATGACAAAGAAGTAAACGGCAGCTTACGGTCCGAATTGAATTATAAACTGGTTGGCGAATTGAATGGCTATTATTTAATTGAAGTTGATCCCATAACTGGCCGCCCGCATCAAATACGGGTGCAATTAGCCACCCTGGGGGCTCCCATTGTTGGCGATAATAAATATGGCTATCCGCGCGACAGTTTGCGTAAAAGTATTTGCCTGCATGCCCGCCGCCTGCAATTTATCCATCCGGTAAAAAACGAGCCTGTATTAATAACCGCCCCGGTTCCAAAAGATGGCTTTTGGGAAAAATTTGAGGGGATGATGGGATAATTTCTTTTCGTAATCGATTGCCGCAATAGTTTATATCTTCTATTTTTATAAGATCAATTATAAAAACGAGGAGATATGAAAGCATCAGATATTAACCGCCGCAAATTTATTAAAGGATCTACCGCTGTTGCAGGCTTAACTTTATTGGCAGGTTTGCCAAAAGAAACACTTGCTGCTTATGAGCATCTTCCTAATAAAGCAAATGTTATACAGTCGCCAGATAGCCTTGTCAATCCAATTGCGCAACGCATAAAGTTTGGTGTTATCGGCATTAATCATTCGCACATCAACTCCATGGTCGATGCAGTGGTAAGAGGCGGCGGCGAATTCGTTTCCTTTTATGCAAAAGAACCTGATCTGGCTGCACCTTTCGCTAAAAAATATCCACAGGCAAAATTAGCGGAAAGCGAAAAGGTGATATTGGAAGATCCATCTATACAGGTAATTTTAAGCTCTATTATTCCCGACGAACGCGCACCATTAGGAATAAGGGTAATGAAACATGGCAAGGATTATTTGGTGGATAAACCCGGCATTATAACATTAGAGCAACTGGCTGAAGCTCGTAAGGTACAAGCCGAAACCAAGCGCATCTATTCTATAATGTATAGCGAGCGTTTTGAAAATAAAGGCACCGTAAAAGCGGGCGAGCTGGTTAAAGCCGGCGAAATAGGCAAGGTAATTCAAACCATAGGTATTGGCCCGCATCAAATTAATCCTAAAACACGTCCCGATTGGTTTTGGGATAAAAAACGGTATGGCGGCATCATTTGCGATATAGGCTCACACCAATTTGACCAGTTTTTGTTTTTTACAGGCAGCACCGAAGCGCATGTGGTATCGTCGCAGGTGGGGAACGTGTATCATCCAAACTATCCATTGTTTGAAGATTTTGGCGATGTGGTAGTACGCGGCAATGGCGGCATGGGTTATGTACGCAACGACTGGTTTACGCCCGATGGTTTAGGCTCATGGGGCGATGGCCGCTTAACCATTTTAGGTACTGAAGGCTATATTGAAGTGCGTAAAAATATTGACGTAGGCTTGCCCGATAAAGGTGGCAATCATGTTTATATGGCTAATAACAAAGGCGTACAGGTTTTTGATGCAAATAAAGACAACTTACCATTTGGAGAACTGTTTGTAAACGATGTAATTAACCGCACCGAAACCGCCATGACGCAAAAGCATTGCTTTTTGGCTACGGAGTTGGCACTTAAAGCGCAAAAGAACGCGGAGGTTATACCGTTGAAGTTATCTTAACGAATTTTCAGGCTTACGAAGTTTTAAAGCTTCGTAAATCTTAACTATTACCACCCTAACAGCTTTCCAACAATTATTGGAATAATAAAAATGCCTCCGGTAAATAAAAAATATCCCAAATAAAGTTTCCCGTTCTGGTATTTATATTTCTCAATCAAGCTTTCGTATCTATGATTATAAATAATTAGGAAATAATTCAAAATAATGAACGGAAAAAAAAGAGTAATTGAAAAAGAAAGAAAAGAATTTATAGGTTTAATATTAAAGATGGTGACATCAAAGAATATAGGAATGTTTTTATGAGTTAAAGCGCTCGCAGCAAAGAACAGTGTTAATAAATTAATACCTTGAAACATTGAGATGGGGAGAAGAGTATAGATTTTCCAATCCCTTCTTTTCCCATTCTTAGTTTGTTCGAATACTATCGCGTCAACCCAAATTCTATAATAAATATTTAACATTTTATTGTTCTTGAAATAGGTGCATATTTTACGAATATAGAATTTTGTCTCCATTTCAATAATATCCTGTTAATCACTACATTTACATATATCTAAATCATAAACCAACAATATGAAATTAACAAACTACACCTGGCTGGCGGTATTAGCTGTTACGGTATCGGCCTGCAATCAAAAACCAAAAGACGATGCGGCTGCCGTTCCGGAGCGTACCGTATTTTTTGACAAAACCGGTATGGACACTACCGTAAAACCCGGCGATAACTTCTTTTTATACGCCAACGGTAAATGGATAAAAGACACCAAAATTCCGGGCACCGAAAGCGGCTGGGGCTTGGCAAACATACTTTATAACGATAACCAAAAAGAGCTGAAAGGCATTTTGGAAGATGTATCAAGCAAGGATAACCCAGCAGGTAGTAAAGAGCAAAAGGTTGGCGACCTGTTCAAAAGCGGTATGGACACCGTAACTATTGATAAATTGGGTTACGAACCGGTAAAACCATTGCTCGCAAAAATTAATGCGGTAACAGATTATAAAGGACTGGTACAGTTAGCTGCTGATGGCTTTAAAAGCGGTGACGGATTTTTGTTAGGATTTTCTATATCGCCCGATGATAAGATAAGCACAAAAAATGCCGCGCATTTTGATCAGTCGGGAATGACCCTGCCAGAAAAAGGATATTATATTAAAACAGACTCGGCCTCAAAAAAAATACGCGATGCTTATGTAAAATACATCGCCAAAATATTTACGCTAACAGGAGTTGACCAAAAAACTGCTGATGCAAAAGCCGCTGGCGTTTTAAAACTGGAAACAGAAATTGCCAACGTTAGCCTTGCACCTGTTGAACTGCGCGACCCGGTTAAAAACTATAACAAGTTTACCAAAGTCGATTTTCAAAAACAAGTACCTGATATTGACTTGGCCGATGCGTTTAAACGCATGGATCTAAACATTGATACCGTATTGGTTGGCCAGCCCGGATATTATAAAGGTTTAGATAATTTACTAAAGACAGAGCCTATAGCTGTATGGAAAGATTACGCTGAATTTGGCGCTTTAAATTCTTCTGCAACTACCTTAAGTAAAGATTTTAGAGATGCACATTTTGATTTCTTCGGCAAAGTGTTGTACGGTCAAAAACAACAAAAAGAACGTTGGAAAATAATGGTTCAACGTGTAGATGGCGGTTTGGGCGAATTGTTGGGCCAGGTATATGCCGAAAAATATTTTACTCCCGAAGCTAAAAAACGAATGCTTGACCTGGTGAATAACCTGCAAGCGGTCTACCGCGAAAAAATAGAGAAATTGGATTGGATGAGCGCTGAAACAAAAAAGAGCGCAATTGCTAAGTTAGATGCCTTTACCAAAAAAATAGGCTATCCTGATAAATGGAAAAATTATGATGATGTAACCATCAGTAAGGATGCCTTTTATGCCAACATGCAATCAATAGCGCATCATGATTACGCGTTTATGATGGGCAAACTGGGTAAGCCTGTTGACAAAACTGAATGGGGTATGACACCGCCAACCGTAAACGCTTATTATAACCCTCCGTTTAACGAGATCGTTTTCCCTGCGGGCATATTACAATATCCGTTCTTTGATAAAAATGCCGACGACGCGGTGAACTATGGTGGTATTGGCATGGTAATAGGCCATGAAATGACCCATGGCTTTGACGACGAAGGCCGCCAGTATGATAAAGATGGTAACCTGAAGGATTGGTGGACAAAGGCCGATGCAGCTGGGTTTAAAAAACGTGTACAGGTATTGATAGACCAGTATGATAAATTTACCGTACTGAACAACGTACACGTTAACGGTAAACTTACACAAGGCGAAAACCTGGCCGATGTTGGAGGATTAGCAATTGCTTACGAAGCATTTAAAAGAACGCCAGAAGGTAAAAGCGATAAAAAGATAGACGGGTTTACACCTGATCAGCGTTTCTTCCTGGGGTTTGCACAAGTATGGCGCGCAAAAACAACCGACGAAGCTGTACGCATGCAGGTAAATACCGACCCGCATTCACCGGAGATGTTTCGTGTAAATGGCCCGGTAGCAAATAATGCAGCATTTTATACCGCATTTGGTATCAAGCCCGGCGATAAAATGTATATCCCCGAAAATGAACGGGTAAAAGTTTGGTAAGAAAAAGTTATCGAAACAAAAATAAAGCGCCATTGAGATTTACAGTTCTCAATGGCGCTTTTATATTTAAAACAATTTCTTCCTTTAATCCTTATAAACAAATCCTTTCCTAAATTAAATGAAGACCCCCTTTGCATATAAATTTTTATGGATACTATTAATAATAGCCTTATTTAAACCGCTATCATCAAAAGCATATTCAATTTTAACTCACGAGGCTATAATTGATGCCAGTTGGGACAAATACTTTAAACCGTTATTAAAGAAAAAATTCCCAAATGCTACAGATGCCGACCTCAAGTTGGCCCATTCGTACGCATATGGCGGCAGCCTGATGACGGATATTGGTTACTCCCCGTATGGCAGTACTTATTTTACTAATTTGATACATTACGTACGCACCGGCGATTTTGTAGAGAATCTGTTATCAGAAGCGCAAAACATAAATGAATATGCCTATGCCCTTGGCGCGTTGTGCCATTACATGGCCGATACTTACGGGCATTCATTAGGAACAAATCTTGTCGTGCCCATCGTATATCCTAAAGTTGGCGACAAATACGGCAAAGTCGTAACTTATGAAGAAGATCATACTTCGCATAGCCGTACCGAATTGGCTTTTGACGTGCTGCAACTGGCTCGTGGAAATTACGCTTCTCAATCGTTTCATGATTTTATCGGCTTTAACGTAGCTGTACCTGTATTAGAAAGGGCGTTCTTTAAAACTTACGGACAGGACATCAACGAAATTTTTGGCAATATAGACCATTCGGTTTCAAACTTTAGGTGGGCGGTCAATAGCCTCATGCCTACCGTTACGCGTAGTGCATGGGTATTGAAAAAAGACGAGATCAAAAAAATGCAACCGGGTATTACGGCGCGCAAGTTTCATTACCGTATGGAGCGCAAAAAATACTACAAAGAATTTGGCCGCGACCACGATCAGCCTAAATTTAAAGAGCGGATGCTTGCTTTTCTGATAAAAATATTACCCAAAGTTGGGCCGCTAAAAGCATTCCGGTTTAAAGAAGTTGGCCCCGAAGGCGAAAAACAATTTATAAAAAGCTTTGATACCGTTATGGCTCATTATACCGAAGCCTTAACCAAATTGAATTACGAGAACATAAAACTGCCTAATGTTAACTTCGATACGGGCAAGTCAACCATTCCCGAAGAATATGAATTAGCAGATGCAACCTATGATCAACTGGCAATAAAATTAGAGGAAAGCAAATACAGCTTTTTAACCGAAGAGCTAAAGCAAAACATAGTAACCTTTTATAACCATGCAGATACTGTTGCAATTGCTAAAAAAGACGAATCCGGATGGAAAAAAGCAAGTCCGTCAGTACAGCATATTCGATACGCAATTCCTATATCAGTTGATAGCCTGAAATCGGCAGAAGTTATACAAGATCAAAAAAGGGTTGCAAAAAATCCGAGCGGCAAATAGTTATTTAATATGCTCTTTTACTATTTCTACCAGGTCGTCAATACCAAAAGGTTTTCTTAAATAACCATCGGCCATGCCTGCTTCGGCTATTTCTTTTACACCGCTTACTGCCGATATAATGATAACGGGTATATGACTGGTAGCCGGATCGGATTTTAATTGTTTACTTAACTGCTGGCCATTGGCATCGCTTTTCCATTCGGTAAGCCAGTTGTCAAGCAATATCATATCGGGGTTAAGCTCAGTTAATGATTTAAGAATTTTAGCATCTTCCGACGAAGTTACCTCGTAACCATGATCTTCCAATACATAAACAATGGTTTCCCTGATGTCTTTATCATCCTCAATAACCAGTATTTTCTTAGCCATATATTTTTATCGTATACCTATAAACAACTTGATATGGGCTTTTTGTTTTAACGATAGCGTCTTTTAAGTAAAAAAATACCAAAAAGTAGGCAAAATTGGTTATATCAACCGGTTTAAGGCCTTAATCTCTATGGGGTTAGCAAGCAGGGCCGGGGCTATATGCATAAAATATTTGTAGTGAGGCGTGGCCTGGTGTTTGGTTAATGCTTCTTCACTTTCCCACTGATCAATTACGATATATTTACACTTCTCGTCGTTATATTCATATATTTCGTACGAAAGGCACCCGTCTTCGGCAAGGGTGGCGTTAAGGAGTTTTTTTAGCTCTATCTGGAAGGCCGCATCCGCATCTCTCCGGCTGGTTAAAATGGCAATTACGCTGATGTTCATAATCGTATATATTAACTAAATAACCGTATTAACTATCAGTTGTTTAATATAGCGACTAAAAACGGGAAATGCAATTAAAGGGTTGTTAAATTATAGCAAATGCGGCAACGGGGCTCATAGCTTTCCATTTCGCCAAGCATTATGCGGTTTTTACCCGGTACTTTACGGTACGAGTATAACGCAGGATTACCACATACCACGCATACCGCATGTACTTTAGTAACTGACTCGGCAATGGCTAAAAGGGCCGGCATTGGGCCAAACGGTCGGCCCTTAAAATCCATATCAAGGCCTGCTATTATAACCCGCACGCCTTTATTGGCCAGTATGTTGCAAACTTCGGGTAGTTTATCATCAAAAAACTGGGCCTCATCAATACCTATAACTTGTGTATGGCCCGCCTGTAATAAAATAGCTTCTGCTTTGGCAACAGGTATGGAATTAATAGCATTTGAGTTGTGCGATACAACCGCTTTTTCGTCGTAACGTGTATCTTGTTTGGGTTTAAATATTTGATAGCTTAATTTGGCAATACGTACGCGGTTTATCCGTCTTATCAATTCTTCAGTTTTGCCCGAGAACATGGAGCCGCATATCACTTCAATGCTTCCGCCACTTTCATTCCTTCTCTTAAAAACATCTTCGGTAAGTTGCATTGCTAAATTTTTACAGGGGTCTAATATCAGCAATTTAATGTTTATTTTTGATAAGCATTTTTCTAATTACATAGCCATGAAGCAACAGGAAGTATTTAATAAGATAGGCGGAATTTTAAAAGAGTTAAATGACCAGTTTAAATACCTGGATACCGACCCCGAAAAAATAAACGAACTTGAACTGGAGCTATTTGTTGCTAACGCCCACTTTTTAGCCAATCATGCCGAAGTATTACGAAAGGTGAATATTCGCACCAATATTGCTCAAAAGCATGAACATAAGGCAGCCAAATCAGAAGAAAAACATTTTGAGCCCTTTGTTCATCACCCGGAAACTGAAATAAACGAAGATGACTCGCCCGCACCACATATTGATATTGCAGCCGAAGCACCAACAGACGAATATTCTTTGTTAAGAGAAGAGCCCGAGGTAATAAGACACGAACTGGAAATGGATGAGGATTGGTTAGATTACGAGGAAGTAGAAGACGATCCCGCCGAAAGCGAACCTAAGCCCGAACCGGAACCTGAAAGGGTAGATGCGATACCCGAAAAATCAATCGCCAAAAAAGCAGAAAAAATAATTGAGGATTCGGAAATATTAACGATCAACCAAAAAATATCGGCGCAATTAGCTAATAAAAAAGAAACCGGTTTACCCGCTATCGGCGACCTGAAAGCAGCTATTACCTTAAATGATAAGTTGCTATATGTTAAAGAGCTTTTTAACGGTTACAGCCTGGCTTATAACGAAACCATAGATATTTTGAACCGCTTTAAAACTTTTGAAGAAGCTGATAACTACCTGAAAAGCAATTACGCCATTAAATACGATTGGGAGAGTAAACCCCACGTTAGCGAAAAATTTTACGGCTTATTGAAAAGACGTTACGCGTAAACTACGCCCATCCGGTTTGAATCGAGCTTTAGCAGGATAAATAACAAAATTGTAAAGCTCCATAACGATGACCCCCCGTAGCTGATGAAGGGCAGGGGAATACCAATTACAGGTACCAAACCAATAGTCATACCTATATTGATCATTACGTGGAAGAAAATAACAGAAGCAACGCCGTAGCCATATATCCGCGAGAATGGCGATCGTTGTCGCTCGGCTATCATTATCAATCGTAACAGCAGAAACAGGTAAAGCCCCAAAACTACTACCGAGCCCGCAAAACCCCATTCCTCCCCAACGGTACAGAAAATAAAATCGGTGCTTTGCTCGGGCACAAACGAGTATTTGGTTTGGGTGCCATGTAAATAACCTTTCCCCCACATTTTACCCGAACCAATAGCAATTTTCGATTGGTTAAGGTTGTAGCCTTTATCCCTTACATCCTTATTAAGCCCTAATATAATATCGATACGTATTTTTTGGTGAGGCTGTAAAACGTGGTGGTAAATAAACTGAACGCTAAAAATAAATACGATTGACATGGCCAACCCCGCCAACAGTACTACAATTAATTTTTTGTTCCTTTTAAAAAGATAAATGACGAATAATGTAATAGCCACCAATACGGCTATCACATATAGCGGATTGTACAAAATAGCGGTTACAAATAATAGTATAAATAATGCGCCTATAATGAGAAAATTGGGTGATAAGCCCTCCCGGTATAAAACAAAAATAAGCGAAAGGAATACCAGGGTTGAGCCTACATCCGGCTGCCTTAAAATAAGCAGCATGGGGAAGCCAATAATAGCGGCAGCAATAGCAAACGATTTTAACTCGGTTACTTTTACATTGGTTCCGCTTAAATAGCGCGCCAACATTAAACAGGTGGCAAATTTTGCAAACTCTGATGGCTGTAACTTAAACCCGCCGCCAAGCGATATCCAAGCCTGGTTACCTTTTACGTTATGTCCCACAACCAATACCAGTAACAGCATCAGTATAGTTACCCCATAAATGGCAGGGGTAAGCGCAGAAATAAACCGGTTCTCTAACAATAAAATAACACTGCCAATTATAATGGCTGATAGTACATATATAAACTGCTTACCATAATTGGTATCCAGGTCAAACATGTTTTGATGCTTAGGGTCATATACTGCCGAGTGGATATTTAAAACACCAATGGCGCATAAAGCCAAAAATATCAGCACCGTTACCCAGTCTACATTAAAAAAGAAACTGCGTTGCTGGTTCATTTGGATGCTAAATATTTATTAGGTGATACTTTATTATTAACAGAGACTTTTTTCAATGTCGTCTTACTAACGTTTTTTATGGTATCGCCTTGCGGTGCCAGCTTTGGTTTTCCTTTATTATAGTTCTTGATTTCTGGCAAGCGATTGGCATTCATTAAAAAATCAATGGTTCTGTTATTGTCCCGGCTTGTGGTTGTGCCTTTCAGGTATTTTTCAACAATATAGCTGGCTATTGGTGCTGCAAACCATGCGCCCTGGCCCGCGTTTTCAACAATAACAGCAATTGCTATTTTAGGGTTTTCTCTTGGCGCATAAGCTACAAATACAGAGTGGTCTTCGCCATGCGGGTTTTGCGCAGTACCTGTTTTTCCTACCATTTTGATGCCCGGTATTTTCGACCCTGCTGCGGTGCCGTGCTCAACTACTGCTTCCATGCCATCAATAACGGGCTCGAAATATTTGGCATCAATGCCTACATAATGTTTTACAGTATCCTGTGGTCTTACAACAGTTTTTGCACCGATGCTTTTAACTAGATGCGGGGTATAATAAAATCCGTGATTGGCTATAGTACATTCTATATTGGCTAATTGCAATGGCGTAGCCAAAACCTCGCCCTGGCCAATAGCTATCGAGTTGATGGTACTTGTTCGCCACCCATTTTGATGATATTTTTTATTGTAAAAACTGTCAGTGGGTATATTGCCGCCTTTTTCATTCGGCATATCTACTCCCAACCTTGAGCCAAGCCCAAATTTGGTAACCCTGTCCCGCCAATCAATATAGGTTGGTGCTATTTTTTTAGCATTTATTTTATCCATTAATTTGTCAAAAACCCATGTGAAATATCCATTGCAAGAACCGGCTACCGCGCCTGCTAAATTCACAGTACCATGCTTTTCAAGGCAGTTAACTTTTTTGTTGCCAGACATATAATAACCCGGGCAGTAGTAAGTATCCTGTGGTGTTATAACTCCTTCTTGCAATGCAATAAGTGCACTAAGCGGTTTAAATGACGAACCCGGCGGATATGTGCCCGCTATTGAACGGATAAAAAAGGGCTTGTAGGGGTCTTTAATTAACGAATCAAGATTATTGCCGCGTTTATGGCCCACCATTAAATTGGGGTCGTATGTAGGGCTGCTTACAAAGGCCAATATTTCACCGGTCGATGGTTCAATAGCCACCAGGCTACCTACTTTATTACGCATCAGTTTTTCAGCCAGTCTTTGTATGTTAATTTCAAGGGAGGATACGACACGTTCTCCGGCAACGGCAACAGTATCGGACGCGCCATTGGCATAAGAGCCTTTCTCATTGCCTCTTGAATCGACCATCATGTTTTTTACACCACGCTGCCCACGCAATACTTTTTCATATTCTTTTTCAACACCTGTAATGCCTATATAATCGCCTGAATGATAATATCCCCCCGACCTGGTTATATCATCGTTATTTACTTCGCCTATATAACCTAAAAACTGCGCGGCTACCGAATCTGGATAGGTGCGTACCGGGTGCATCTCAACCGAAAATCCGGGAAACTCTGATAACCGTTCCTGTAAAGTAAAATAGATTGATGGGGGTAATTGTTTAGCAAAAGGAAAGTCGGTGTTGGGCGCCTGTTTTAATGCCTTGGCTAATTGTTTATCAAGCTCGGCCCTGTCCATGCCTATTAATTTACAAAACTCTACGGTATCAAAGGCCTTTACCTGTTTGGCAATTACGTTAATATCGTACAACTGCTCATTTACTACCAGGCTTTTGCCGTTACGGTCTAATATTGGACCCCGGGCCGCATATTGGGGGGATTTACGGATGGCTTGTTTATTGGCGTATATCTCGTATTTAGTATCGATAACTTGCATATAAAACAATCGCGCAAGTAGCACAAGAAATATAGTAATAAATATACCCGCTAACACATAACGGCGCTCAAAAAAATTATTCATTTACGTTCTTTAATCCTGTAAAACAACAGCCCCGAAATCAACATCAAAAATACAGTAAATAACGAACTCAAAACAACCCTTGTTATGGTATATTGTATCTCAGAAAAACGGAAAACTTCCAAATTAAACAGGAAGAAGTGATGAATAAGCGTAAGTACAACCGCATACGTCAAAAACCACCTGAAACCCATCATGCTTAAGGTAGGTTCGGGCTCGTTATCAAATCCATCTTTTTGTACGGTTATACTGATGAATAAGATGCGGACAAATGCCAATAAAACGCAAGCTGCTGTATGCAGGCCTGGAGTATCATAAAACGCATCAATGGTTAAACCTAAAATAAAGGCCAAAGCAAATAACAACAAGTTAGGCGTTTCAAACGGAAGCAGTAGTATAAACAGGATGTATAAGTAAGGTGTAGAGAAATTATAAAGCGTGATGTTTTTTAACAGGAAAACCTGTATAAAAACCAGCACAAAAAACCTTAACACATTAACAATAATTGTCCTGCCCATTAGTTTTTTTGTTGAGCCTCCAATCCCAATTGTTCTTTTGCAAATTTATTATCTACCACGTAAACATATTGCAGCTTGCTAAAATCAACAGATAGTTTTACGTCCATATTCAGGAAAAAACCACCGCCCTTAGCGTGAAGATTACTTATCCGTCCAATGGGTATCCCCGTTGGGAATAAAGACAAGTCTGAAGTAATAACTAATTCGCCAAGTTTGGGTTGTGCATTATTAGATACGTCATACAGCAAGCCTATATGAGGGTCGAGGTTATCTCCCCATCTAAACGATCCCTTATCCTTTGTATCGGCAAGCATGGCGCTTATTTGAGTATCCTTATTTAATAAGGATTGCACAATAGCATAATGCGGACTTACAAAAATTACTTTGCCAACAACACCCGTATTGCAAATAACACCTTTACCCTTTTCAATACCGGCATTGCTGCCCATATTAATGGTGATATAATTATTGCGCAGGTTAAAAGAGTTTTTGATCACCTTAGCTTCAATATATTCATATTGCTGCTTATAAATAGTGTCGGTAACTTTGTGCTTGCTTAATGTATCAATAAAAAACGATGATTTAAGCTGATTGCGAAGTCTTGCATTTTCAAGCGCCAAACTATCATTAGTTTCTTTTAACGACAAATAGTTGTTCAGCTTACTTACCTGGGCATACATATTCCCGGTTACCTCGGCAGCGCTATTAATAAATGTAGCTTTTTGAAACGAGTTGTACTTAACATAAATAATAAGCGAACTTATCTCAAATATAAGGAACAGGAAGAATGCGTTATACCTGGTAATAAAAGCAAGGAGGTTGCGCATTGTTGTTAAAGATTAAAGATTAGTTAATTAAAGATTAGCAATAAATATTATGTTTTTGAAAATTATAAAACGATCTCCACCTGCAAAGAACTAATATTCAATCACTAATCTCTAATCACTATTCCTTATTGCATCAGGAATTTAAAATGACCAATATTTTTAAGCGCCGTACCAGTTCCGCGTACTACGGCGCGAAGCGGATCTTCGGCAACGTGAACAGGTAACTTGGTTTTAGCAGCAATACGTTTATCTAAACCACGTAATAATGCACCACCGCCGGTTAGGTAAATACCTGTCTGGTAAATATCTGCCGATAATTCTGGCGGCGTAATTTCCAAAGCCTTTAATATCGCTTCTTCAATTTTCGAGATCGATTTATCTAAACAGTGTGCAATCTCTGTATACGATACCATGATCTGTTTAGGTACACCGGTCATTAAATCGCGGCCCTGCACGGCAAAATCAGCCGGTGGATCGGCGAGCTCAGGCAATGCCGCGCCAACTTCAATTTTTATTTTCTCGGCAGTACGGTCGCCTATCATAATATTATGCTGGCGACGGATGTACTGAACAATGTCCGAGTCAAAATTATCACCCGCTACGCGAATAGATTGGTCGCAAACAATACCCGATAGTGCGATAACCGCGATCTCGGTTGTACCACCGCCAATATCTATGATCATGTTACCCATTGGCTCTTCCACGTCAATACCTATACCTACGGCAGCAGCCATTGGCTCGTGTATCAGGTAAACTTCTTTGGCGCCTGCAATCTCGGCCGAGTCACGAACCGCACGTTTTTCAACCTCGGTAATACCCGACGGGATACAAATAACCATACGCAACGAAGGGAAAAACCATCCCTTGCCTTGATTGATCATTTTTATCATGCCGCGTATCATATGCTCGGCTGCGTTAAAGTCGGCTATTACACCGTCTTTAAGCGGGCGCACAGTACGAATGTTGTCGTGCGTTTTGCCTTCCATTTGCATGGCCTGTTTGCCAATG
>Ga0206854_1161_pt1 | contig 17115 bp, 16 predicted proteins | sample Alteio_BWOrgCont_50_FD_152870 | JGI IMG/M metagenome (GOLD analysis project Ga0206854, IMG submission 152870) | Enriched cells from forest soil in Barre Woods Harvard Forest LTER site, Petersham, Massachusetts, United States -... | ecosystem: Environmental > Terrestrial > Soil > Temperate forest >...
TCTGAATACAGAACGTACAGAAATTATCGGCTTTTGCAGATGAAATCGAATCTCGTGTGCTAGGTGTATTTCAATCCCTCGTTGCTGACACAGACGAATTCAATCAATTGGCCATTTGCTTTGCAAGAGCAGGGACAGAAGACTCCTCTCTTTTGGAAAAAGATATTCAACAGTTGACATGTACCCCCGAGGGCGTCTTTCTTGGAGGCGCAGGTTTTTGCAAATCAATCGCAAAATTTTGGCGTAAACACAAAAAAGAAATCCTCATCGGAGCTGCCATCCTAGTCGTGGTTGTCGGCGTAACAGCAGCCATTGTGTGTACAGCAGGAGTTGCTGGAGCGGCCGTTGGGGCAGCGGGAGGCTCTGCAATCAAAGGGCTATCCGACAATCTTGCTGATAAAAAGGAGAATGAGCCCAAACAAAAAGAGGTTACGCAAGACTTGCCTGTCGCACAACTACCTCAGTATACGAATTTAGTGGCAGACTGTGCCATTACGAGCCCACCCACGCTTTCTCTTGGCGATTTTTTGAGTTCTATGCCGAAGGAACCCATCTATTTACCAGGAGCTTCGATAAATGGCACAGACATATTTGCGAAGACTTCCTTATTTTCCAATAAAGATTACTTTCAAAATCCTCCCATTGTAGGACTTACTCCTCCAACTCAAAACATCACACCCCCCTTTTCTCAAGGCTATGAAATGCCAGATCCCCCAGAATACTTTGGTTTCTGTGATGTTATCGAAGCTCATGATGAAAATTTACGAATAGAGAGAAGAAAAGAACAGGACGCTGAGTGGAAAAGATCACATACTGATAATTACGCCGCCTCCGTTTACTACGGAAGAGCTACGAATAAAATTGACGTTCCTCCTCTTTTTAGAGAGCTTCCTCTTATCGGGGAACCCGATCAGGGCACCGTACATGTGCATTGTGGGATTAAGAATACCGGATTCACTACGTGCGAAGGCAGCATGGCGGTATACCACTCACTCAATAAAGGGTTTGCAGTGCAACCTCATTGGATACACTCTGACAGTTTAGTGCACGGTCTAAGCATGGTTTTGTTAGAAAAAATAAAAGCCCCAGAGACAGACTTAACACCGCTACCAGCTAATCTAGCAATACCAGCGATTCGAAAAGTCCTAGAGTCTGGAGAAATGGCTTTCCCAAGGATAGAATTCACGTCTGTCTTCCCGAGTGTCAAGGTATCGGAACTGCCGGGAACTATTTTAGAAATGTCAGACATTCAACACTCCATCGACTATGAAATAGCCACCCTTTCAAAGATCGCGCAAAACATCATCAAAAAAGGGAATCCTAAGCTAAAACAAGTGCACGTTACGTTCAGTAACGGCGGATATGTATTTAAAGAAGCGCTTAAGAAACTCCCTCCAGAGTATCGAGAAACGATTATTGTGATCACTGCTGGCACCACGGCGATTATAGATGAACATTTAGCATGCAAGGCATATAATCTGATTGGAGACAAGGATAGGCCTTCACAACTAACCCTTGGTGGACTCGGTGCTATTGAAGCTGCAAAAAGCACAGCGGATATTAGAATTATACCTCAAACAGAAACTGATGGCATAATTGGAGGTCATTATTTGTTACAGCCGGATTACCAGGACGCAATTCAACACACGATTCAAGAAAAAATTACAGGAACATATGAAGTTTATTAATTTAACTGCCGTGATTTTATTTGCTTTGACATTCTCTTTTTGTGCCAAGACTGACAAAAAAGCATCTGAAATGTTTCCTGCATATAAACTAGTCGTTGATTTTTCAAAAAGAATCAAACCCGATACCGGCCTTGTACTGTGTTGTTATGGAGTCAACCACGACTTACCTAAAGATTACCCATATAAAAATAGCGTAGCTAATTTTACCACAGCCTATGCACTTTATAAAACACAAAAAGACACAATTTCATTGGAACGAGCAAGAGAACTTATCGTCTCTTTAACAGAGTCTTTATTGCAGGAAATTAATTCCAACCCAAATGTCAGGTCTGACTTAGAAGTGTATCCATTTACCAGAGAGTTAGTCGAAGTCATACTGCGTTTTAAGGATGAAAACAAAATCGAGTTAGGGACGGGAGTCTCAAGAGCCTATTTTTTTAATGGAAAAATAAAATACGAACGCTACGAAATATACAACTATACAGGACGTTATCCGGCGGATGGCAAAAACTTTACAATCCATGAAGAGACATACGCAGAGGCTCTTGAGATTGTGAAACAACGTGGTGCCTTAGTGCATTTTTAGGTATTATGAGTTTGGGAATGATCTGTGGCTTCCATTTTTTCAGCCTCATCTTTGGAAAATTTTATTCACCTTAACATTGTACTCCCAAAAGGTTAAAATTTGGAATCAACGACATCTGATGAGAGGTTCGCAAGGAAAAAGACAGCATCCATCGTTTCTGTTTTATTTATTTCAATCGCAAATATCTACGTAATGAAATTCCTAACTTTTTTATTATTTATAATGTATGATTGCAAACTTACAAATCATGAGATGTTTTGTTTGATTAATATCGCCGTCTTTGGCATATGTACTGTCCTTTCTTGGGTATTTTTGGTGCAAAAGAAATATAAAAAGGGAGTCTATTTTAGTTTTTCCCCTATGGTTGTGTTCATATCACAACTCCTTGTATTGCAAATGTATATTCCCAACAACATGTGAGCTCCTATTTGTTTATGGGAATTTCATCAGTTTCAATATGTATCAACGGACACTAGAAGAGGTTACGGTAAGGGAGGGAGGTTAAGTGGGAGCGCAGAGTCTCTTTTCCACTCCACTGTTACGCTGCTTTCTGTGTTCTTGACAAAGCCTTTTTCCGGATCCGCTTTATATTTCTCAACGTATTCCCTAGACTCAGTCACTTTCATAGGCATTTGACACCCAGTCCCAAAGGAGCAGCACACAATGATTGCACACATTCTAAACATAAAATATGGCTTATATCATACCGATAGAGCTGCTTAATTTTCCAATGATTTTTGAGATGTCAATATTTTTATATATATACTACTTAAATAACCATTGAGGCATTCCTTGTTGTTACTTCTTAATCGTTGGAACCTTTCCTTCATCGATATATTCCCACTCTCGCCTCCAATAAACAAGCCTATTGGTCTGATGCACCATTTCCTGTGGAAAATCCACTCGTTCAATCACTGCATCCATCTTATATTCAGGAAAAGAAATCCTTGATTCTTCAATAGCAGCTTGCGCTAGATTACGATCTTTCTCTGAAATTTCTCCATCATAAATAAAATGAGTTATTAATTTATCCGCCTCCAAATCAAACTTGACTCCAACATACCTTAATGAGGGCGTTACCTTGCCTAAGAGAGCTTCTTGCATATCAAGACGAAAAATAGCGTCTTGTGAAAATTTATTTTTCAACAGGAATGCTCTATTTTCTTTTTCTAGTTTTGGTAAGTAAGATTCGTAGCGTAAATAAGCAAATTTTCCATACAAAGGGATTTTTTCTGGAACATCTAAACGCAAAATATGTTCTGCATTTACATAATTTGGGTGATCTGTTTCCGTGCCAATCAAATTGGCTACTTCCCATAATTCCTCAGACACAACCCCATCATAAAAAAAGTATAATTCAAGTTTTTTAGTGGAATCATGAATATCCACGGTTACTGCACGCAATGTTGGAGCGACAGCATTTCCCAATACATTTTGTATACTCAGAAGAATGTCATATATAGGCGATACCATAAATTATGGACCTCGTGGCTTAGTGTTTCTATTGGATTTTCTGATAAATAGAGCCCATTTGTCTTTTGCCAGTCGTACACCTCACAGGTTCCTTCTTCGTGTAGATAGTCATAACTCCAAGGAGAATCTGAGCTGCTTACCCAGCAAGACAATGCTTCCCAGTCTAAGCACAAGGGATTTCTGCCTCGAAACACTTCATCGATTGTTGCCCCTAGAGTGTTTGCAATTTCATGCATATGAAAGTCGCCTTCGAAAAGGTCCCCGCAACCCCAGGGGCACTCGACCGTCATCCCTCCGTAACTAATTTGTACTGTCTGACTGAAATTAGAATCAAAATCACAATAGTCATCATCTGAATCATAATTATCATCCCAGTCTGCAAAACAAGAAACCGTAAGAAAAAGACATAGGAAACGAAACATAGATCCATCCATGGTGCGTGGTGAAGGGGTTGGATCTTAAAATTTTTTTCTAAAAACTATCAATAGAATTTATATTGATGTGAAAGCAAAGTTGTAAAGTCACCCTCTATATCCTTGTCGAGGGTGACATTTTAACTTTGCTGAGAAGGTGACACTACAACTTTGTTCTTACACCTAAGAAAATGTCGAGGACTCAGGAGGAACTATCAAGTCATTTGCGTTCAACGCTAGCCCGACTACAAAAAGAGCCAGAGACAATCCGAAATTTATTTCGAGTCCCCGCGGTTTGATATGCAGCCTGAGTCTCTTATCTGCCTAGCGGACCAATAAAGCGAGCAATCAAAGCCGATCCAAACACGAAAAGAAACGCACCCAGAGTCGTAGCAGACATTTGAGGGCGAGGAATGCCACTACTCTTCGCGGCGTTTTATCTAACTGTCTATCAACGAGTTGTAAATAACAGCAAACTATAATAATATTTTGATTTAATTGACATAAATCACAGTTTATTCTATAATTACATATATAACTCAAGGAGTTGTTTCTTTATGACAAGACCTAATATTAAAAAGGAATTAACGTTAGTAAAAAATCTATTTTATGCATATGCAGCAATAGGATGTTTAGTAGCTGCTGTCTTGGGGTTTCTGAGTTTTGGCACAATGGGTTTATTGGCAGGATTTTCCTTAACCGCTTTGACCTCAATAATGCTAAAAAAGAAGCTCCAACTCATCAAGGCAGATTGACTTTTTTGAATAGCCTACAAAAAATGTAACAGATATGCTTCTCGATAATTTTAATGGGGAAAATAATGTTAATTCAAGAAAATCACATCCTTGAAGATCGAAAAGACTCGACAATTGATCATATTATCAATTCAATTCGCTCTCTATTAAAAGGGGATTTGCTTTCCATTGACGAAAATAGCGAACAATTGTTCTATGAATACATAAAATTAAGCCATATTGATAGTTCAGCATTTTCTTATAATTGGCCTTATATTGTTCAGGCAACCCGCGGCAATGGATTTTATTATCAGAAAAACAAATCTATTGTGTATTTCTATTTTCGGGAAAGTTCTAACAACCCTCAGCGCCATACACTAGTTGTTGTAAATCATCTGGGACAAGATTCAGAAGCATCGGTTTGTGAGATATCAGAGGCAGCAAAGAAGCTAAACGTAATGAGCGTTATTAAGAATATTGACAAGGATAAGATTTTACTGTGGGAAAAATTTGGCTACAAAGAAACGACAGAATCTTGGAGCCAATATTCATTTCGAGATGACAATACATGTCCGGAATTTGTCTATAACATTAAAAATTTTATAAATTTCGAATTTAGCCGACGAACCAAATCAATTATAAAAAAAATATCGAAAGAAAACAATTATACTCTAACTACTTACGACCATTCATTCAAAAATTGCGGATTAAATTTGCTAGAGAAAAACTCCGAATACTTAGAGAGCAAGGGAGTTGATTTTAAAAAAGAAGTTGTTTTTGCACATCAATTCGTTTTTGATGAAAATATTAAAAATAAATCTGTGTTTGCTGTTTTAGAAGATGATAAACTAATTGCCGTGAGTTACCTTACACACGTAGGAGACAACCTATTCTTTAACGCTATCATAAACGAAAAAAAACCGAACTTGATGCGTTTTTTACTATGGAAATCCGTTATGCACTATTGTGATAGTTTAAAAGAGGAACAAAGACCTCTTTATCTTGCATTGCAAGGGTCCGAAAATGATGGTCAAAATAAATGGAAATTTTTCTTTAACCCCATAAGAACTATTCAAAGAACACACGTAACAAATAAGTAAACGGATAAACAACCCAACTTCATAAAGTTAAGCGACAGCAGCGATCGTTTTGCTCAAAAGGCCGCCTTTCGTAGCAACTCTCAGCAGTTTCTCTCGTATTCTCACCCATTTTAGAAGCTTTTCTAGACTTCGAAAATCTGCATCACTACTTCTAAAACGTATTTCTTCCAGGCGGGCACTATGGGATGCTCTTAATCCTTTATAGGGTGCTTTTCTTTCATCAACACAACATATGAAACAAGAGAAATCAGAGCGAAGAATAAGAGCACCCAAGTAAAAATCCCTTCATATTTTAAACGATCCGTTAAGTAAAGCACAAAAAATGGAGTAAACCCTCCAATAAAAGTATCGGAAAGATTAAAACTAACTGCTATACAGGTGTATCTGACGCGCGTAGGAAACAGGTCTGGCGTAATGTAAGAGAGCAGGGCGTTATTACATGAAAAGAAGATAACAAAAACAGTGATCGTGATACAAAGCCCAACTAAGCTGGAATGATCAATAAAATAATTTATGGGCATCAATAGAGATATACCTCCTATGGTTGAAAATATTATGAGTTTTTTGTTGTTTATTCTGTTGGCGATAATTCCGAAAAACGGAAGAAATGCAATGATTAAGATCAGCAAACCACCCATAATAATAAGAGAATTTCGGTAGCTGTTTCCTAGTATGTTTTTAAAATAACTTGGAGCATTAACTGTGATAAAAAAGATAGCCGATGAATTAAATAACCAAAATAAAAACCCCTTGAGAAGAGGTTTTCTTTGCTCATACAACACTCGTGAGATTGGTTCTTTAACGATGTTGGTGTGTTTGGCCATATCCTGATAAAGAGGAGTTTCGTGTAATTTAGAGCGGATATACACGCCAAAAAAACCAAGAACCCCTCCTAATAAAAATGAAAGACGCCATCCCCATGTGATTAAGTCTTGATAGGGCAACAAAGATTCAAGTACAAAACACTCGATAATGCTTAGCAAAAGACCGGATAGCACTCCAACACATGCCCAACTACAAAAAAATCTGCGTTTATTAAACTGAGCACATTCATATAAGTAGCAGAAAGCTCCAGGTAATTCTCCACCTGAAGGAAATGCTTGCGCAAATCTTGTGCAAGTTAAGAATACAGGTGCTAATGCTCCAACTTGCTCATAAGTCGGTAAAAAACCTGAGAAAATCGTAGGAAACGTCATCGCCAGCAAGGATAGAATAAATGCTTGTTTTCTTCCTATGTGGTCCCCTAGTCTTCCAAAAAACAGACCTCCTAGTGGACGGGCCAAAAGGCCAAGAGCAAAAATCAAAAATGTAGAGACCAAATTAGTGCTTTCTGTTTCTGGGTTAAAAAACAGTTTTGCAATAATTGGTGACCAGTATACAAATAGATAGATCTCATACCATTCAAGCAGATTACCAAAAGTAACGGCAAAAATAACATTCCGTTGATTTTTTCTAGTGAAGTCCAAACTTTTTTAACCCTTTTCATTACATAGTTGCAGAAAAACCCAAGCCCATCCCCAACAGACTCCATTCTATCGATCAAAAGAACAGCACCTTGAACCAACCCTGTAGTCTCGAGAAAGGCGCACAAAATCGATTCATCGATACTAGGTCTCTATTACCGATTCTTTTGAATGCTATTAACATTTTAATGCTTTTAGAGCTCCTTGTTTAGCACACTGATGTCTCGAAATTTGAATTTATACAGTTCCCAGCTAAAAAGTACATGACTTTTTATATGATATTAGTCCGCTAGGCAAATGAGAGACTCAAGCGGCATATCGAACCGCCGGGACTCGAAATAAATCTCGGATTGTCTCTGGCTCTTCTTGTTGTCGGGCTAGCGTCGAATGCAAATGGCTTGACAGTTCCTTCTGAGTCCTCGACATTTTCTATCGAGCTTTCATCTTCTACGTAACATATAATTTGTGAATGTTTTTACGCGTTATATCCAGATTTTGACCTAATTCCTGATCTTCAAAAACTTGATACTGTGATTAACCGCTCGTATACGCCTTAGGCCTTGTATACTGCTCGTGAATGAATAATCAGTTTGTCTTGAATACCCAGTCAGAACGCATTAAATCATTTTTTTAATCAACACACCTCTGTTTATTAGCGAGTTATTAATCAATATTATGAAAAATATATAAATTCAATTGAATAATTACTTGCCATTTATATATAATTAAACACAAAGAAGGTGGAATATGAACTCGATTTTTAAATTATCTTTTTGTCAGGCGTTTATTGGGCAACAACCTCTTGTACTTCATCGAGCACCGGAGCGTCTTCGCTCAGCGTAAACCAAAGATATCTTCAAAGCTTTTTCTTGCTTGTTTGATTGAGGAATGGGGAATTGTGGATGAGGAGGACCCTCATGACAATTGATGCAATAACGCTCTGCTCATTCCGCTAGACTTCAAGGAACTTTTGCAAGAACGGGTGAATTTAATTTTGCATCTTTGTAGACTTGGTGTCTTCACCTCAGGTGTGCATGGATATCGCTGATAAAATTCGTAAGATCGAACTCCTCATCGCGGGCGCTAAAAGCGATGGAGAACGCCAAGCTGCTGAATTTGCAAAACAACGCCTTCAAGAGAAACTGACCGCGCCGTTGCAGGAGTATACTGTCAGACTTCACAGCCGTTGGGAAAAGAAGCTTTTCGTCGCTATTTGCAAGAAACACGGATTGCATACGTATCGCTATATGCGACAAAAACACACCACCTCAATGGTTCGAGTTTCTAAATCTTTTATGGAATTAGTTGTATGGCCCGAGTATAAAAAATACGCAAAAATACTCCACAAACTCACCGAAGAGATCTCAACCGATCTCATCTCCCAAATTCATTTTGTAAGGGATGAAGACGAAACAGTTATTGTCGGAGAACTCCCTGAAATATCAGAGGCTGTCATTTTTTGAGTCAGGTGTCATTTTTCAGTGAAGAGGATCGCTCCCCTCTCCTCCGCAGCCCGAGAGAGCCCTCTTCGCCAAATAAACATATCCTTCAGCGAAATCTATAAATACAATGTGTTCTTTCAAAAACTCCATACCCAAAATCGCATCGACCTTGAGAGGAAGAGGAAGATGAATAGGGAAATGCAAAAATAATATCGGACCAAAACTCTCTCCACCAATGATCAAAGATGTATCGTTAGAAATATTTTCCCAGATAGCTTGCTCTGGGGCTTGGCCCTCCTTACACTCTGTATGCATTATGCTATAAGAAGCTCCTGTATCCAAGACACAACGAAAAGACCCCATTGGTCCTTCCACTTCTATTTCAACGAATCCACGATCCAGTAAAAGAGGGACTTTTATAAAGTGCCTGTCTGCATATCCATTCTGCTGAAGAGTTTCCAAACTATCGGCAAACCCAACTAGAGAATTAGTTGTATCTAGAAATAAATTAGCCCTAGAAAATGCGCGCCATCCAATAATACCCTGATCTTTGTCTACCCGAGGTCTATTCCCTTCCGAAAAAAAGACGCTCGATGCAAAAAAATCGTCCGATGCTTCATATACTGTAGCACGAGTAAATTTCAGAGAACCCACCTCTGCTCTGGGAATTTGATAAACATTATTTTGATGCTCAGCACCAAATATTCCACAATATGTCTTTAAGTAAAGATGCTTCTTGTCTTGAATGTCGTCTAAAATCGAACTAGAAATCGCAAAATATCCTTGAAATCCAAGATCTAGTAGAGCTAGCATCGTTTGATTTTCTATTTTCAGCGACAAATAAGGGAGACCATAACCATCAAATCTCGAAATATCCATCGGAACGTAATATAACTTATGCTTGTTTTTGAGACACTGAGTCCTATTTATATAAATAAAGCAAAAATATACATAGCAAGCGTAAAGAGAAACCCCAAGCAAAAAGATCCAAAAAAAACCAATCCGAGATTTTCTCATATGAGGATTACCATTTTTATCAGAACTTTCTAGAGAATGGATCGCCTTTCCTCCCACATCCACTGCTTAATCAATCTATGGAGTATGAGGAAATACTGGACCATCACAATCTACTCCTGGAGGAGCTACAAAATCCAGAGGGGATCCCGGCGGCAAATTTTGAATAATTTGATCTCCTAGATCTACTATATTCTGAGCGAATTCTAGTGAATCCGCTAGTGCTAATAGGGGATGTCCCGTTTGCATTTCTATATACGCTTGGCCAGCATGCAATGCAGCTTTTCCTGTAGAAATTCCAGCATCCCATAGATTAAAATCTGAACTTGAATCATTACCACCCACAGAGTCAATGTTCTGATTACTTTCTGATGAAAGCTCGCTACTTTGAGTAAGCTCTGCTTGTCTGATCTCATTGTCTCTATCAAAAGTGAGGGAACCTCCTGGAGATCCCATCGGAGAATAGGGGTTTGCCTCTACATTGTCGTGATCATGGTCGGAATTAGCGTTCGCTAAAATGCTAGGAGAATGACTCTTTCCAGTGGAGGAATAGATTACCTCTCCATTTTGATCAAGCATTGCTTGCACTCCTCGATTTTGCTGATCAAGATTTTTTAAAGCAGCCTCGGCAGCCCAAGCCACACACATATGTGAGCTTCCAGAACCCGCAGCCTCTACCAGAATAACCTCCGCAGCTAAATGAGCATTTACATGGGGTGCAACGGTATGAATGAACGTTGCTACATTTCTTTGCGCTAAGCTCGCTGTATGACCATATTTTATGATCTCACCATCATGACGGGCACCAGATTTTACCAAAATACTCCTTCTGGCAGACGTCACAATATCGTCGAGATGTACCTTTTTGCCATTCGTGCCATCCAACCCCGTTTCTTTTCGAGCATCCATCAAGGCTGCCTTGATCCCATTTTTCATTTCATCGAAAGACGGAAGTGAAGAAGGAGTTGCTAATATAGCAGGAGGAACTGCAGGGATCTCAACTGGTTTAATATCCACAGGAACAGAAGGTTCTTTAGAATCAATAGGTTTACTATTTGCAGGAAAAGATGTTGTGGCATTTACGGGTGCAGAAGATGGCTCAGATCTGTTTATAATTACAGGGACATTCCTATGCCCAACAGGCACACGAGCTCTCGCCACAGATATTATAGGCATTGCTCCTACAGAAGATTCTCTAGAAACCTCTCTCCTGTATCCTACGGGAACTCGGGTTTCCCCGTCCGTGTAAGAAGGAGATCCATTCAGACCCGGCAAATGTTGGCCAGCGACATTCTCCACCTTAGATTCAACATTTAGAGGTGCGGCAATGCAATCTTCTAATCCTCGAGCAGTTCCTGATACCAATCCCCTAAAAATAGCATCTCCAATTCTTCCCATTTATTGTTTTCGCCCTTCTTCTTTAAGCATGTAGGCAAGAAGTGACGCTGCGGCAGCTGTACAAGAGATCGTAGCAGCAGTCACAGAAAGAGGCTCTCCTGTAGCTGCAAAAGGCAGAAAAGAAGAGCAGATCGTAGAAGTCGTCAAAAGCGTTATCTTGGGATATTTTTGAGTCACAGCAACGACAGGGTCCACAACTGGCTTAAGATGGTGAGTCACGTGAGGAGAAAGTTCTTTTGCTGCAATGGCAGTCACAGCTCCAATAACCACAAGAGACGGATGAGCCAAACACGCCTGACCTGCTTGCTCGGCAGCCTTCACTACAATAGGAGATCCTTTACCATAGACAACACTATGCGCAATGGTATCAGTCGCTTTTTCTATAACCATTTCAAATCTTGACTTCGCTTGAACAGACATTTTTCACTCCATTTTCTTAAAACAGAATAGACTATATCTTAACAAAGATTTTGCGCTACACAAAAAATAACTTCACACTTTTATAACAAATCTATTTGCAAAGATTTACGATCACATTTTAGAATGCCTCAAATCCAACAACTTAAAAGAGACAAATGACCATTAAGCCAGTATACCCACAAAGTCCCATCTACCAAACAAAAGTCGAAGATAATGACATCATCAATCAAGCAGTGAAAAAGATCGTTCATGTAACAATCGATATTTTCCAAAAAATAGAGTCTTGCGTTCTGCCAGGATTAACCAAACTAACGAGATCTCGAGGAATTGCTGAAGCCATTTTATATGGTTCTTTAAGCGGTTTAGTGACAAGACTAGTATTTGTCATATTGGAATTACCAACTAATAACGTTAGACTAAATGTTTTAGCATATTGTATATCTTATCAATATTTCAGACCTGACCGAGAATCCCGTCATGAAGTAGTGGGAGGCGCCCCTCTTTGAACTGCTGCTCGAGCGCAATCTCGGTCGTTCACGGCCGAGTTAGCCGAGCTATCTGTTAAGCTGCAGCAAGGCACTTGCTGCCCCTTGGCAGTCGGAGAATCTCTCCCCTTTTTAGGGGAGAGTTCTTCAACTGGATTTCATCTTAGTACAAACCTACCCTCCTCCCCTTTTTCTTTGGTGGCACGAGTTTTGCATCTCTTATAGGTACGAATCTATGAGGTTTGTATGAAACATAAAGATCTACTTAAGAAAATTGCTAAACTAGAGACGGTCAATGACCAACTTGCTGCGGAACTCCAATTCTTAGAATCTTTAACCCGCACTTTGGGGTTTGCTGAGGGGCTAAAAACCTTGAAAGAGGCTGCCCAGGAGATGATCCAAACTGATCGGCGAAAGAAACTTAAGTCAGAAGATGAAGCAAATCCTCCTCTGTCAAATTAGTTTCTTCTGACCCCAAAAGAAGCTCCGCGATCCCCTGCTTGGTCTCTTTCAGGCGGAGCATTTTTTCCTCGATGGAGTGGGGCGTCAGATACCTTTTGACGAGGATAGACTTTTGCTGTCCAAGGCGATGCGCCCTTGCAATCGCTTGTTGCTCAACCGCGTCATTCCACCAGGGGTCTAGTAAAAAAACCCCTTCCGCAGCGGTTAAATTCAGCCCCACGCCGCCTGCTTTCAAACTCAAAAGAAAAATGCGCGCATCCTCATCTGTTTGAAACTGTTGCACACTCTTTGCCCTGTTCTCGGGAGTTATTTTGCCATCTAAATACAAAAATGGTTTCCCCCTCTCCTCTAACGCCTTACCTACCCACTGGAGCATCGTGGTGAACTGACTGTAGATCAGCACTTTTCGATCCCCAATCTCCTCTAATAAAAGCTCTAGCTTGGCGCCCATCTCTGCCTCCCCCACAAGACGAGGGTCCACACAGATTTGACGCAGACGAAGAATGGCTTCCAACACCTCCATCCGATGAGAGGCAACCCCCTCAGCTGCAACTTTACGAAGAACCCCTCCTTGAATCTCAGCCTTATAGGACTTGTAGACCTGCTCCTGCCTTTCATTCATGGCAACCCAAACAATGTGCTCCATTTTCTCTGGTAATTCTATTTCCACATCCTCTTTTGTCCGCCGTAAGATAAAGGGCTTTAATTTCTTGCGCAAAAGATCCACAGCCGTTTTCTTCTCCACAAGGCCCGGCATCAAAAACTGAAACTGCGAGACGATCTCTTCCGCTCTATTTTCTACAGGAGTTCCTGTGAGGGCGATCTTAAATTTTGCCTGGATCCGAAATGCGGCTCGAGCGGTCTGCGTCGATGCTGTTTTGATCGCATTCGATTCATCTAAGACCGCGACCTCAAACGAAGACTTCGCAAAAAGATCTTCATCCACCCGCAAAATTGCATACGATGTCACAACAACTCCCTGAATATGAGAGAGATCTTGCACGCGCTCTGGCCCTGTATGCACATGTACAAGAAGATCTGGCAGAAAACGACGGATTTCTTGTTGCCATTGGTACAATAAAGAACTCGGCGCCACCACGAGCGCCTGCAAATTTTTCCCCAGACGAGAAAAAAATGCCAGTACCTGGACAGTTTTGCCGAGTCCCATCTCATCTGCAAGGAGCCCCGAAAACCCTGAACGGTAGAGTAAAGAAAGAAAATCCACCCCTTTTTGTTGGTAAGGCAAGAGGGTTCCCCGAAATGACTCTCCTGGGGGAGAGGCTTCCGTCCCTCCAGATTTGAGGGCCTTGACCATCGCGAGTAAAGAGTCTTCCCATCGACTATGAGAAGGGATAAAAAGATCGGCACTCTCCAATAATGTAGGAGTAGACACAATGAACAGCTCTTCCTCCCAACGCCCCTCTAAAGACTCCCATTTTTTAGGATCCAAAAGCCCCACATGCTCTGCATCGAGATCCAGCCACAGACTCCGCTCTTGCATCGCTTTGTGAAGAGGCGCCGTAGTCCCTTGAAAATGGACATCCGCACAGATCGTAGCTCCGCTTGGATGTGTTTTAATATCCCAAAAAACAGCGCTCTGCCGCAAAAGTTTTTTACCTCGGCATGAAGTTATTTTCCACCCTAATTCCAAAAGAAAAGAGAGGACTTCCTGAACTCGGTTGCCTTCACAATAATAACGCGATCCCCCCACAACTTTGCGCGCAAAACCAGACTCCACAAGATCTTTTTCTAAAGCCTTTTCCGCTCCTTTAAGTCGCAACGATTTCCCTACCGCCGGATTTAAATCCTCAAACGCAACTTTCCCAACTCCCGGATACTCCATCCACAAATTCGCAAAACATCCCGTCATATCGGTCAATTGCAAGTTAGGAAACACTTCCAAAGGCGCTTTAGGATCTGCCTTTTTCCAGAGAACCTGCGGCTCCTCTTCCAGAAATTGTTTTTTTTGCGCGCCTTGGAGCATCACAGGTCCGTGGAAAAATTTCTCAATCCACTTCCAAGCCACAGCTGTTTTCAAAGGAAATACAACCCCTTTCCAAATACACCATTCAGGAAACAAAGCATCACATTCAGGCAAAGGAATATCTTGCCCTTTCCATTGAATCACCGCAGAGAAAAACCCAGATTCTTCTCCCGTCCACACCAGCTTTGCAAGAGATTCCCATTCTCCACGAAGAGGCTGTTTTTTAAAAAATAGCTTCTTCGTCTGCGTGAGCAGTCGGAGGGCTTCGAGTCTATTCTCAGGAGGAAGAACGATTTGTTGAAATGGCGTTGTATCGCGCGCGCGGGACACATTCGGAGAGCGCATGTGCAATTTAATTAAAAAAGCAATGACAGGTCGATCGATTTCCTGCGCGAGCTGTTGAAGAGTATCGAGATACAAAATGCGCTTAGAAGACGCATCTGTAATATGAACAGTCGATCCGTCTAGTTGATATTGCAACATTTTCGAAATGGAGTTGGATCTTCTTTATATGGCCGCACGCGCCCCTTCTCAAGACACTCCGTGCAGCAGCAACCTTGGTTTTTATGCAAACAAGAAACACAACAAACAAAAAGCTCGTTGCAGTCCATATTCGCACAATTGTAGTAGACATCACATGTGGATGCGCAGAGCGTACATTTTGCAATCGAAGAGGATTTGTCATCTAAAGGGACAACCAATCGATCATCAAACACAAAGAGTTTTCCTTGCCAACCATCTGAGCCTTCTTGCAAACCATACCCAACCACACCCCCATCGAGTTGATAGACTTTCTCAAATCCTTCTTTTTTTAAGACAGCAGAGAAAAATTCGCATCGAATGCCCCCCGTGCAATACATCATGACAGAGGTTTTTTGCGGGTCACACTGTTCTTTGAGCTCGCGCGCATATTTGGGGAACTCACGGAATGTCTCGAGTTTCGGAAGTTCTGCCCCTTCAAAATGGCCCACTTCCCACTCGTAGTCGTTGCGCACATCCAACATCAACGTGTCCGGCGTACGCTCCTGCATTTTCTTCTTCCATTCTTGAGGAGAGATATGTTCCCCCACCTGAGAAAAATCGACATCACAATCCATTGCCACAAGCTGCTTACGCACTTTGATCGTCATTTTGGGAAAGACGTGTTTATCAGAATTGTGAATTTTAAAGACAACCTTCTCAAAACGAGAATCGGCGCGCATCCAGGCGATGTACTTTTCCGCATCTTCTGCCACAAGGCTCGCCTGTCCATTGATTCCTTGCGCAGAGATATAAATGCGCCCTCGAAAATCAAGAGCGTTCAAAAATTCTTTATGCCTTCTCATTTCCGCTTCGGGATCTTCAATAGAGCCAATGTGGTAGTAAGCAAGAACGAAATACATAAAACACCTTACGCTGAAGGCGCAGATTATAAAGGATTTCACCGTTCCAAATCAACATCTCTTGGGTGTCATGAGAATCCAAGACACTTAAGTCAAGAAGAAGGTTTCTTTAAAAGTTCTTGTATCCAAGGCTTGAGAGTAGAAATGACCACCATTCTCTCGCAAAATAGTTTGACGTTTTGAAAGAGAGCTTCTTCTCCAAAAAGACTGAGAGAATGAATCATTTTCCCAAGGCGCTCCTGGTAGTCAGTCCAATACCGTTTGTCACTTGCGAACAGCTCGCGGACAGAAGCATCCCAGCCCCAAGAAAAGAGCACCAGATAAACACCTTCTCGGTAACTATTCATGAATTCAGGATCTTGTTTCAGCGCCTCAATATCTGCTGGCCCGAGTTTATATTTATCTCCTTGACCCATGGATTCACGATCTGTTGGGAACATCCACCAGTCAAATCCACTGTCTGGATGTATAGTATGCTCTCTCAAGCGTTCCCATTTCCCTTGCTGTGACAGTGTTCTTAATTTCTGAAGATGGTCCGCTTGTTTTCGTTTGAGCTCTGCAGTACCCACAAAACCTCTTGATGTGGAAGAAGTTGCGCAGCCTAATGGTATAACCTCTCTTGCCTGGCTGTGTGAATGAGGCTGGTGGGCACTATTGCTCGCGTGCCCAGGTGGAAACCCACCCTCCTGTGGCCCTGCCGAAGGAGCCTCCCCAGGCTGCTGACGGAAATCCCGGTATCGGATACCTACGAATCCCACGACAGCAAGGCCTCCAACGCCTGCGGCGCCCCCACCCACTGCACTGCCATTCGATCCGATCCATTCCACGCCATTCTCTAAACAACACCCAAAACTCTCATGACCCAAAGACGCACCTAAGGCTAAACCTATAATTCCTGCAACCACGACCCCCACAGTACTTGCCACTGCAACAAGCGCCGCCTTTTTAGGGTTTGGTAAATGCGATGCAAAGTATTGAGGAAAAGTTGATGTATTTGCTACTAACGGCATATATAACACTTTTTGTTTATAATTAAGTACTATTATAAACAATATTAGCATTTAATTACAG
>Ga0206854_1162_pt1 | contig 17020 bp, 15 predicted proteins | sample Alteio_BWOrgCont_50_FD_152870 | JGI IMG/M metagenome (GOLD analysis project Ga0206854, IMG submission 152870) | Enriched cells from forest soil in Barre Woods Harvard Forest LTER site, Petersham, Massachusetts, United States -... | ecosystem: Environmental > Terrestrial > Soil > Temperate forest >...
AAGGTTTTAATGGTTAGGCAATATCGCCAGGCGGCGGGGATAGTGTCATTGGAGATTCCCGGTGGGGTAGTTGACGCAGGCGAGGACCCTGCTGCAGCTATAAAGCGCGAACTGCTGGAAGAAACCGGCTACGAGTTTACTCAAATAGACCTGGTATCTGTATTATATCCTAACCCATCTACCGCTAATAACCAATGCTTTTGCTACCTGGCAACCGGCGGCAAAAAAGTAAAAGAAGCCAAACTAGACGACCTGGAAGAACTGGTAGTTGAAGAATACACCATTGACGAAGTAAAACAACTATTGCTTGATAATAAAATTGGGCAGGCCCTGCAAAGCGCCGGTATGTTTTACGCGTTCGGAAAATTGGGGGTGTTGTAGTATTAATTGAATTACGGAAAGCCTTCAAAAAAACTGTCATTTCGACCGAGGAACGAGGAAGAAATCTATACACATGCATTATTTGTATATCTTATGCATAGATCTCTCACTATCGTTCGGGATGACACATAAATTAGTCTTTCTTTGGATACTCTTTTTTAAGATGCTTTAGTATCTCCGGAAAAAACTCGTTAAAGGTTTTATACTTTGTTGAATTGATATAATTATCATAAATAAACGGTGCAAGGTCATCCACATAAATAAAATCGTTTGCAATTTCTGCAGCTACCTGGCGTTTAAATTGCCTTTCAGTATGGTATTTTTTATACAATGAAGCAGTAATTGAACGCACCATGTTTTCATCAAAACAATAGGCCCAGTTACTAATGTTGTTGCTTTTCATGCCGTCATCTTGTTTGTTAAACAGGTAAGAAAGTTCATCTATCTGCTGCTCATATTTTTTAAGCAAATTGGTTAAGTATATATGACTACCCTCGTGCCATACCAGGTACTCAAAGTTCTTTACCCCAAAAACCGGGTCGGTGGCAACAGTGCCGCCCCGGCCGCTAAGATACCCCGTAGTATAAACTACCCAATCAGCAAATTGCGGATTGATAACTTTGGTGTTAACCGCGTGTGACCCCCAACTGTTTAACGGGTCGAGGCAGATGTACCAGCGCACGTCTGTATTGTATCTGTAAAAATCCTTTAGCTTTTCAATCATTTTGGCCGTATCAACATTTGTTTTTAGTGGTGCGGCCCATTGCTCATACCTGCTTTGGTGCTGTTGGTAAAAATCCCAGAAATGGGTGTCATTAAAAAAGTCGCGGCAAAGTTTCAGGTATTCGAGCATGTTATCTTTACCATTGTAATTATACCAGCTAATATCTGTTGGCTCATAAATTTTAATATCAGGGAAACCGCTCATGCACCAACCCAGTTCTGGCGTGTCGCCAAACGTTTTTGTAAGCGACCTCATTTTTTTAACTGCGGGATGATCTTTATACTTACCAAAATAATCCAGTACTTCTTTGCTATAGGTTGAAGTATAGGGGTCAGGATATCGATCAGCCAGAATTTGAATTATCGTCAATAATTCTACACCTGGATGTACAGTTACTTTTAGCTGGTCCTGGCAAATGCCTGCGAATGGGAGCAAGGCTGTTAATACAATTAATGTTAATTTTTTCATTGCAGTTTTATTTGTTGATCCAAAACTGCAATGTAAAATCAACCGTGACGATTGCGATTGACCAACCCGGTAATTTTATTGATGAAACACTTATATTTATTATGAGAGACATTGGGCAGTTCATCATTAAAAAGAGCCCGTTCATGTATTCTTGAAGGAATATCCTGTAATCGTATTATATATTTAACAAATGAAACGCAAGCACATAATCATTCTGCATATAATTTTTTGGAGTTTGTTATTTGCAACTAAGTTTTGGGGTTCCACTTCAACACACTCATTTAGCCGGCATAAACCGGAGGTTGTTAACCTTTACTTTTTTATCAAGTATTTTATTATTGACCTAACATACTTTTTAATACCGCTTAGTTGCTTTTATGGCAGTTATTTAATTGTAGCCCCACAACTTGGTAAAAGAAATTATGGTAAGGCTGTATTTTATGCAATACTAACATTTGTATTTGTAGCAGCATTGCGATATGCTATGGAATACTATTTCTTTTTACCTGTGTTTGGGTATGATAACTACAACGGGCATCCCTATTCGCTTACCCGTTTTGTAGATAACGTATTTTTCTTTTACTTCCCGGCCTATTTTCTTTATGGCTTGCTTTATTTTTTTATATCGGGTTGGTACAAAACACGACAAGATCAACTGGAATTACAAAAAGAGAAAGCATCTGCCGAATTAACTTTTTTGCGATCGCAGGTCAATCCGCATTTCTTGTTCAACAGCATTAATGATATTTATTCGCTTACTTATCAGCAAAGTCCGCAGGCACCGGTGGCGCTACTCAAATTATCTGAGATACTACGGTATATGTTACGCGAAGGAAATGAAGATACAATGCCGCTTCAAAGCGAAATAAAATACCTTGAAAGCGTTGTCGAGTTACAACGCATAAGCGCCAAGGGTAAAGCATACATTGATTTTACGGTTGAAGGGTATATTGGCGGCCAAAAAATAGCGACCTTGTTATTAATAGCTTTTGTTGAGAACGCGTTTAAACATGGTGTGCTGAACGATCCACACAATCCGGTTGAGATAAAATTGAGAGGTACCCCCGGCAGCATAACTTTTACCGTGAGCAACAAAAAAAATAAAGACGAGAAAGATAAAACTGGCGGAATTGGACTTAGTAATGTGCGCCGCAGATTGGAGCTGATGTATCCCAATACCCATCATCTGGCTATAGAAGATGCGAGTGAGTTTTATACCGTAAATTTAGAACTGCAACTGCTATGAAAAATTTACGCTGCCTTATTGTTGATGATAAACCTTTGGCTATCGACGTACTTGCCGACTATGTGGGCAAGGTGCCTTTTTTAGAGCTGGTAGCTACCACAACAAACCCAATTGAGGGGCTAAAAATAGTGCGCGAACAAAATATTGATTTGGTATTCCTGGATATACAAATGCCGGAATTAACCGGAATACAGTTCGTCAAAATAGCCCGCAAACAATGTAAAATAATATTAACTACCGCCTATACAGAATACGCACTGGATGGTTTTGAACATGATGCAGTTGATTACCTGCTTAAGCCAATTGCGTTTGACCGGTTTTACAGAGCCGCCGAAAAAGCTTTACAACTAACTGCCACCAACGATATAGGTAAGAATCCCGTGGAATCTACAGAGCCTGTTACAGAAAAACCAATCGAATTTTTATTTATAAAAACCGAGCATCGTATTCAAAAAGTTGACTTAAAGGATATTATATTTATTGAGGGACTGCAGAATTATATAGTTTTACATACCGCCAATGAGCGCATATTAAGTCTGCAATCATTAAAGAAAATTGAAGAGCAATTGCCTGCAAAGGAATTTATACGTGTACATAAATCATTTATTGTGTCGTTACGACATATTGTTTCTATCGAGAGAAGCCGCATCAGCATTGCCGGACAAATTATTCCAATAGGAGACACTTATAGAGATGAGTTTTATAAGTTAGTTGACAAGGGACAATAAAAAAAGCCCTGCATCACTGCAAGGCTTCTTATATTTTGTTTAGCCAGCTTACGACATCTTCAGTTTCTTCTGAATATCGGCTACGTAGCCTTTAAATTTTTTATCGGTGTCTATCAGGTCTTCAACAGTTTGGCAGGCGTATATAACGGTAGAGTGGTCTCTGCCGCCAAAGAAGTGGCCTATTGACTTTAATGAGCTTTTGGTATGTGCCTTTGCAAGATACATTGATATTTGGCGGGCCTGTACAATTTCGCGTTTGCGGGTTTGTGACTTTACCATATCAATTGGCACTTCAAAATACTCGCAAACCAGGTTTTGGATGTACTCCATTGAAATTTCTTTGGATGAATTTTTTACAAAATTCTTCAGCATCTGCTTAGCCAGGTTCAAATCAATTTCCTTGCGGTTTAAAGTTGACTGCGCCAATAATGATACCATAGCGCCTTCCAGTTCGCGCACGTTATTATCAATGTTATGTGCTACGTACTCGATAACATCATCGCCCAGGTCTATGCCGTCCTGGTAAGTTTTATTTTTGAGGATAGCCATACGGGTTTCCAGGTCGGGTACCTGCAAATCGGCAGATAAACCCCATTTGAAACGAGATAATAGGCGTTCTTCCAAACCTGCCAAATCTTTTGGCGCTTTATCTGATGTAATGATCAGTTGCTTGCCCGATTGATGCAGGTGGTTGAATATATGGAAAAAGAAATCCTGTGTTTTTTCTTTACCGGCAAAATTGTGTACGTCATCCATAATGAGTACATCAATCGCCTGGTAAAAATTAACAAAGTCATTAATGTTATTGTGCTTTAAGGCGTCAACAAATTGCTGGGTAAACTTTTCGCACGATACATATAGTACCAGCTTATCGGGCAACGAACGTTTAATTTCGTTACCAATGGCTTGTGCCAGGTGGGTTTTACCCAAGCCTACGCCGCCATATATCATTAACGGGTTAAATGACGTGCCACCCGGTTTGGCAGCAACAGCATAACCGGCAGATCGTGCTAAACGGTTACAATCACCTTCAACAAAATTTTCAAAGGTATAATTGCGGTTTAACTGCGGGTCAACATTAAGCTTTTTTAAGCCGGGAATGACAAACGGGTTCTTAATATCCTTATTTATAGAAATAGGAATGGGCATGGATTGATTTTTTGATTCAGCACCGTTCCCGTTTGATGGCATATTAGTGGTGTAGGGTTTGCTTGATGATTGTTCTACAACTATGTTGTATTCTAAACGCCCATCATCCCCTAATTGTTTTTTTATGGTTTTACGAAGCAGGCCTACATAATGTTCTTCCAGCCACTCGTAGAAAAACAAGCTCGGTACTTGTATAGTAAGGACACTCCCTTCCATGCGCAAAGCTTTTATCGGCTCAAACCAGGTCTTAAAACTCTGGGCCGGTATGTTGTCTTTTATAATTTGCAGGCAGTTATTCCAAACGTTAGTACAAGTTTTTTCCATATGGTATTATTAATATAGTGATTTTCAATCCCCAAAGGCGCTTTCGATGAGGCTGCTACGGAACATCGAATATTCAGAAAAAAAGCGAATTAAAAAATTATATTTTCACTTTTTGTGAAAATATTTTTAGGTTTTTTTGATGGTATTTGTTGTATAAAACCAATATAAAATATTATATTCCGCATGATTGAAGATATTTTATTCTTTTCAGGAATAATGCCCCTTCCTGTTAAAATTTGAGGGATTTTTTTAGAATTATTCGAATTTGGCCTTGCGGTTTTACGCCGATTTTAAGAATTTTTAGGGCCAAAAACCAACTATCAAATTAGTACTCGCCAAAAACATTGCGCAAAGTATCGGCTATTTCGCCCAGGGTGGCGTAGTTTTCTACCGCATCAAGGATGTAAGGCATCAAGTTATCGGTAGAGCTGGCCACTTTTTTTAGCTTTTGCAAACAGTTATCAACATTTTGGTTGTTCCGTTCGGCCCTTAAAACGCGTAATTTTTCAATTTGCATTTTGCGGATGGAATCATCAACCCTAAATACATTGGTCAGGGATTGCTCTTCCTGGATGAATTTATTAACGCCAACTAAAATTTTCTCACCGCTTTCAATATCCTGCTGATACTGGTAAGCCGACGAAGCAATTTCCTGTTGAATATAATCCTGTTCTATCGCTTTTACCGAACCGCCCATTGCATCTATCTTATCTATATATAATTGTGCGGCCTTTTCCATCTCGTCGGTAAGGGCTTCTATAAAATAGGAGCCGGCTAACGGGTCGACCGTATCTGTTACACCGCTTTCAAATGCTATGATCTGTTGCGTGCGTAAAGCAATTTTTGCTGCAGTTTCTGTTGGCAATGAAATAGCTTCGTCATAACCATTTGTATGTAAGGATTGTGTTCCGCCTAATACGGCAGCCAAGGCCTGGTTACTTACCCGCACTATATTATTCATGGGTTGTTGCGCCGTAAGGGTCGATCCACCCGTTTGGGTATGAAAACGCAGCTTTTGTGCACCAGCGTCTGTCGCACCCAAGTCTTTGGTAATATGCGCCCACATGCGGCGGGCGGCTCTGAATTTGGCTATCTCTTCAAAAAAATTATTGTGGCAATTAAAAAAGAAAGACAATCGCTTGGTAAAAACATTTATATCTAATCCCTTGTCGAGCGCGGCTTTTAAATAGGTTTTTCCGTTGGCTAACGTAAACGCCAGCTCCTGCACCGCAGTCGATCCCGCTTCGCGGATATGATAGCCTGATATAGATATGGTATTCCACTTAGGCACCTCTTTGCTGCAATATTCAAATACATCGGTTATTAACCGCATGGATTGTGTAGGCGGATATATATAGGTACCGCGCGCGGCATACTCCTTTAATATATCGTTTTGTATAGTACCCGATATTTGTTTCAGATCCGCTCCCTGTTTTTTTGCTAACGCGATGTACATCGCCAGTAAAATAGATGCGGTGGCGTTGATGGTCATGGAGGTGGTAATATCCGCCAGTTGAATGCCATCAAATAATATCTCTATGTCTTTTAATGAATCTATCGCTACGCCCACCTTGCCTACTTCGCCTTCAGAAAGTTCATGATCTGAATCATAACCTATCTGCGTGGGCAAGTCAAAAGCTACTGATAAACCCATAGTTCCCTGGCTAAGCAGGTAATGATAGCGTTTGTTTGATTCTTCGGCAGTAGAAAAACCGGCATACTGGCGCATGGTCCATGGCCTGCCGCGGTACATATCTTTTTGAATGCCGCGGGTATACGGGAACTCGCCCGGCAATTCATGCATCGACGATGGCTCGGTATATACTTCCTTAATTTCTATACCCGATGTGGTTTGTATTTTTTTGGCGGACATAATATTTAAAATAACTCCTCCATATCTTTTTTTACCAGGTTTAAGCCAATCTCGTACGGATTATCTTCCAATTGGCTCAAGTGCGCCAATACTATCTTGCTTAATTCAAGCCCCGTAGCGCCTTCAGGTAGTGCTTTAGCGGCATTGGTAACTACGCTTAGCGTATCATCTTTTACACGTTTTACTACGGCCCACGCTCTGCTGCTTACATACAATTGCTGAGTTACATTATGCTGATATTCTTCGCGTATATCGGCTACTACCATAGCGTGCAACTCTGCGGCGGTATAGGATGTACCGTTCAATCGGATCAGCATATTAGCCGGGTTAACGCGTTCTATAAATAATACTACACGCTCATAAGCTTGTAAGCGTAATGGCAAAGTTTGGTTACTGATGGTTTTTTTTAGCTCGATAAGCTGGATGTTTTCAGATCTGTCTAAATAAGGTTTAAACAGGTAAAAAGCTATCCAGATCACGCCCATGCCGGCAACGGTATATTTTACTATATCTAAAAAATAAGGATAAACGGTCATAATTCAGGAATGTTAAGCAGGGGTCATAAATAAATGGCCCGCGACAAAAATCTGCATTTTATAGTATATTTGTATAGTTAATTAAAAATAAGATGAGTACTGCTGTTGAAACTGCAAGCGCACCTGTAACCTTTACTGAAGGTGCCGTTAAAGAGTTAATAAAATTACGCGAACAACAAGAAATGACCGAAGACTTTGGTTTACGCATTGGTGTTGAAGGTGGTGGCTGCTCAGGAATGAGTTATGTTTTAGGCTTTGACCAAAAGAAAGACGGTGACCAGGAGTTTTATATTGACGGCATAAAAGTATATATGCATAAAGCTCATGGCTTATATCTCGCCGGTATGGAAATTAACTACCAGGATGGTTTAAACGCACGTGGGTTTACCTTTAATAACCCCAATGCTGCCAGCACATGCGGTTGCGGAACTTCGTTTTCGGTATAATTAAACAGAATATATAATATAACAATAAAGGCTTTCCAAATAGGAAAGCCTTTATTGTTTACATAACTTTTTGTTTTGCTTCCTCAATTGTTTTGCGTAACCAATAAGGTACCGAGCCATTGCCGTAACCCTGGCTGTTAAACCGGATAGTTCCTGTTTTATCTACTACCAAACTTGCCGGGCATTCACTAACGCCATAAAAACTAAACAAAGCCATCTCATCACTAACAATATGGTAATTAAAGGGCGATACCTTTAAAAAGCGGGCTACATTTTCAGTGTTATCTAATGTAACGCCTATAAATATTACATCCTTGTCATTTTTGTATGCGTTTGCCAACCTGTTTAATTCTGGCATTTCATACCGGCATGGCGGGCAAGCAATAAACCAAAAATTTAACACCACAATTTTTCCTTTTAAATCATTTGCTTTCAAGATGACACCGCTCATATCTTTCATATTAATAAAATCAAAATGGCTTCCAGTTTTAAAAAACTTTGTTTCATCGGGTTTGGGTAGCTTCGCAAAGCTTTTGTTTTCGGCATCTTCATTCCGTTTCACCAAAACAAATGCCGTGCTATCGCTATCATGCTGAACAGGTTGTAGTTTATAGTTTCCCGTTGCTATCAACTTACTCCAGGTTCCATATTGGTATTTAACCCCTTTTTCGTTTAAAACAACGGTATTTTTATTAAACCCTAATTGTTCAATGGGTTTTGTGATCTCAATCTGGGCATATGAACTTATACTAAAAAATATAAGGCCTATTAATAATAAATGAAATCTCATGGCATTGTTTTTACAAGTTTTTTTGTTTCGCTTCTTCAATACTTCTCCCTATCCAATATGGCGTATTTAGGGCATATCCCGATGAATGAAAAAGTACTTTACCCTGTTTGTCAAGCACCACATTTGTGGGGAACAGGTGTATTTTATATAAAGCAGCGAATGGAATCCCACTATTAATTAAATGGTATCCGAACGGATTGGTTTTTATAAATTGCTCTATCGCATTTTTATCGTCCATAGCTACTGCTATAAATACAACATTTGGGTCGTTAGCATATTTTGCAGCTACTTTATTCAACCCTGGTATTTCCATTACGCATGGTGCGCAAGCAATGAACCAAAAATTTATAACTACTACTTTACCGGCAAGGCTGTTTAAGTCTATTTTATTGCCCTTAATATCTGTAGCAGCAAAAGGTTTAAACTTTTGCCCGGTGATAAAATAGGTACTCTCGGTAGGTTTGGGCATTTTACTGTAATTATTGTTTTCATTTAAACTGCCAGCCGATAAAACCTTATCTATCTGCGAATAAGCAGCAACCCTGAAAATGGAAATAGTTATAAGTAATAATAAAAGCCTTTTCATGATTATGATGGTATATGTTTATGAAAATAGCATTTATATATCAGCATAACAAATTGCCCTGTATATAAATACGATTAAATTAAGTATTGAACCGGTGTAACAAACCGGTAGCCCTTTTAGTCTTACCAACAAGATTATCTATATTTATACCATGCCGGTAAAAACGAGCCTTAAAGAAAACATAGCCATAGCATTACAATCAATAGGTGGTAACAGGTTGCGTACCTCGCTTACTTCGCTCATTATTGCTATTGGTATTATGGCGCTGGTAGGTATTTTAACTGCAATTGAGGGGATAAAACAATTTACCAACGACGCTTTTTCCAGCTTGGGTGCAAACTCGTTCACTATTCAAAACCGGGGCGGCAGGCTTAATTTTGGTAACGGTGGACATCGCAAGGTTTATCCGTCTATAAATTACGATCAGGCTATGCGGTTTAAGGAGTTGTACCAGCTGCCTGCACTTATAGCTATTAACTTAAACGTATCGGGTACGGCAACCGCTAAATATGGCGATCTGAAAACCAATCCCAATGTTTCGGTAACCGGAAGTAATGAAAATTACCTGGCCACAAATGGGTATAAATTATCATACGGGAGAAACTTTTCGGCTTCTGAATTGGAACATGGCGCCGGTGTTATTATTATTGGCGAGGAATTACGGGCTAAGTTTTTTAAAAAGGAAGACCCTATTAATAAATCGATATTTGTAGGAAGCACTCGGTTTAGTGTTATTGGTGTTTTAGCCTCAAAAGGATCAAGCTCAGGAATAGGAGGGGGCGACCGGTCCTGTATAATACCTTTATTAAAATCTAAACAAATTGCGGCTACTTCAAATCCATCATTTGCTATAACCATAATGGTAAATAATGCAAATGCGCTTGATGCAAGTATTGGCGAGGCAACATCTTTATTTAGAAATATCCGCGACTTACAAATAGGTGCCGACGATAATTTTGAAATAACCCGTAGCGATGAAATTCAAAAACAACTGGCTAGCAATTTGGCCGGTGTTACCATAGCGGGGTTTGCCATAGGCGCCATAACTTTAATAGGCGCGGCAATAGGCCTGATGAATATTATGCTGGTATCGGTAACCGAACGTACCCGCGAGATTGGTGTACGTAAGGCTATTGGCGCTACACCGGCGGTTATACGTAAACAATTTTTAATAGAAGCCATTGTGATATGCCTTATTGGTGGTATTGCCGGTATGATATTGGGTATGGGCATAGGTAATTTGATTGCCGTGCAAATAAGCGGTACTTTTATTATTCCATGGCTATGGCTATCGTGTGCTATTGCTTTATGTACTTTAATTGGCCTTTTATCAGGATATTATCCTGCTAAAAAAGCATCAAGGCTCGACCCTGTTGAGGCTTTGAGATACGAGTAAGTAGATGTGCGGATGTGAAAATATGCAGATGTGCACATCATCTCCTGTCAGTTACACATTCTATTTAAGCATTATATTTTTTAGAGGATAATCAGTCAATAGCTTTCTCAGGTGATTGCTATTCAGTGCATCACGAAGAGCATCGGCATGGCGTAAATGGTGCATATCGCTCGATATAAAATCTACCAGCTCATTATCAATCATTTCTTCGGCTTTCTTTTTAACATCTTTACCATAATAACCGGTTAGCGATATGGTATTGACCTGCATGTTACAACCCCAGCTACGCAGGTTTGAAATGGCTTCAATAGTCATGTACGGGTACCTTTCAGGGTGCGCCAGGATTGGCTTGTACTCACCCCATTCGATCATTTTCTGGATAACCGAGAATGCATTAGGCGGTGGGCTCACGAATGAATATTCAAAAAGCACATAGTTATCGCCCATTGTCATCATCTTGCGCTCATCTACGCGTTTTTCAAGCGTTTCGTCAAAATAATGCTCGGCAGCAGCCTGCACCTCTATATCAATTTCCTGTTTTTTTAGCTCGGCTCTAAGTATTTCTAATGCACCATTTATGGTTTCAGGAGTGTTTCTGTAAAAATCGGCCATTATATGCGGGGTAGCAATTATTTTTTTTATCCCCAGGTCTATCATTCTTTTAACTAAACCGATAGATTCTTCAACATTTTGTGCCCCGTCATCAATACCCGGCAAAACATGCGAGTGCATATCAACCATAATTGATTCGTAGGTTAACGCCGGTGTGCTTTTGGAAGTGTCTTTTTTGAAAAAGTTAAACATTTATCTGTTGTTGTATTGCTCGGTATAATATTGCTGATAATGCCCCGAAGTTACATCATTCAACCATTCTTCATTAGCTAAATACCAATCAACCGTTTTTTCAAGCCCTTCTTCAAAGGTAATGCTTGGTACCCAGCCTAATTCGTTTTTAAGTTTGGTAGCATCAATAGCATAACGCAGATCGTGCCCGGCCCTGTCGGTAACATAAGTTATCAATTTAGCCGATTCGCCTTCGCTTCTACCCAATTTCTTATCTAATATACTGCATAACAGTTTTATCAGGTCTATGTTTTTCCACTCGTTATGGCCACCAATGTTATAGGTGGAACCAGGCTTGGCCTTATGGAATAAAACATCAATGGCGCGGGCATGGTCTTCTACCCATAACCAGTCGCGAATGTTCTCGCCTTTGCCATAAACGGGTACAGGTTTATTTTGCTTGATGTTATTGATGGCAAGCGGTATTAGTTTTTCAGGGAAATGATAAGAGCCATAGTTATTTGAGCAGTTGGAAATAACGGTATCCATGCCGTAAGTATCATGATACGCTCTCACAAAATGGTCAGATCCCGCTTTTGAAGCTGAATATGGCGAATGCGGGTCATAGGCAGTTTCTTCTGTAAACAAGCCATCCTCACCTAATGAGCCATATACTTCATCGGTAGAAACATGGTAAAAGCGGGTTTTATCGTAATTGCCCTTCCATGTTTGGCGGGCGGCATTTAACAGGTTTGCAGTACCTACAACATTGGTCATCACAAACTCAAGCGGGTTGGTAATAGAACGGTCAACATGCGACTCGGCAGCCAGATGTATTACCGCGTCGGGTTGTTCCTTTTCAAAAAGGCGGCTTATAAAATCTACATCAACTATATCGCCCTTTATAAATTTATAATTAGGCTTGTTTTCAATATCGCGCAAATTAGCCAGGTTACCTGCATAGGTAAGCTTATCTAAATTAATTATGCTGTATTCTGGGTAGTTTTTAACAAAACGGCGCACTACATGTGAGCCAATAAAACCTGCCCCGCCGGTTATAATTATTTTTTTCATGGATACTTTTATAACGGGTTGGCAGAAATATATTTTTCCCATTCCCATGCGGACGACATCATTACATCCAGATCTAATTCTGTCCTCCAGTTTAATTTACTGGTTGATTTTGAAACATCGCCCCAAACCTGCTCCACATCTCCTGCGCGGCGCGGGCCAATTTTATAATTTAATTTAACACCTGTTGATTTTTCAAAGGCGTTAATAACTTGTAAAACCGAACTGCCTACACCGGTGCCCAAATTAAATACATCGTAACCGGTAAAACTTTCCTTTTCCATTAACTTTAAAGCGGCAACATGGGCTTTGGCTAAGTCGACTACGTGTATGTAATCGCGGATACAACTGCCATCGGGAGTATTATAATCGTCGCCGTAAACCGTAATTTGACCGCGTTTGCCACTGGCCGATTGTGTGATAAATGGAACCAGGTTTTGTGGTACCCCAATTGGCAACTCGCCGATTAGTGCGGATGGATGCGCGCCAACCGGGTTAAAGTAGCGTAAGGATGTAACTTTATAGTTAGTGCCTGCCGCCACCATATCTTTTAACATTTCTTCGGCAATTTGCTTAGTATTGCCATAGGGCGATTCGGCAGCCTTTACAGGCGCATCTTCGGTAACCGGCAGCTTATCGGGCTGGCCGTAAACTGTGCAGCTTGATGAAAATACAAAATTTACGGGTTTGCCTCCCCATGCCTCCAAAACGTTCAATAATGAATAGAAATTATTGCGGTAATATTTTAAAGGAACTTTTACCGATTCGCCAACGGCTTTAAAGGCAGCAAAATGGATTATACCTGTAATGTCGGGTTCGCTTTCGGCAAATTTTTTTACACCGGCTTCATCGCATAAGTCAAGTTGATGAAAAGCAGGCTTAAAACCAATGATTTTTGCCAATTGGTCTAATATTTTAATATCAGAGTTTGAAAGGTCATCAACAATTATAGGTTCATAACCCGCGTTTATCAGTTCAACAACAGTATGCGAACCTATAAAACCTAATCCCCCGGTGACTAAAATTTTTGACATGATTATTTATTATAATAGGTAAAGTCTTTGTGTTGTATTTCTTTTTCAGGCAGCGATTTAAAATACTCGTAAGTTATTTTTAAACCTTCGCTTCTTGAAACTTTTGGCTCCCAGCCTAAAATAGCTTTAGCCTTGGTAATATCGGGCCTGCGCTGTTTTGGGTCATCGGTAGGTAATGGCAGGCTAATCAATTTTTGGTTAGTGCCGGTTAGTTTTATAATTTCTTCGCCGAACTCTCGTATGGTAATTTCGTCAGGGTTACCAATGTTTACCGGCTGCGCATAATCGCTATGCAATAAACGATAAATACCTTCTATCAAGTCATCCACATAACAAAAGGCACGGGTTTGTGAGCCGTCGCCAAACATGGTTAATGGCTCACCACGCAAGGCCTGGCCTATAAATGCAGGCAATACGCGGCCATCATTAAGGCGCATACGCGGGCCATAAGTATTAAATATGCGTACTATGCGGGTTTCTAAACCATGAAAAGTATGGTAGGCCATAGTTATGGCTTCCTGGAAACGCTTGGCCTCATCATAAACACCACGCGGACCTACCGGGTTAACGTTACCCCAGTATTCTTCTGGCTGCGGATTAACGTTAGGATCTCCATAAACTTCGGATGTGGAAGCAATTAGCATACGGGCGCCTTTATTGCGCGCCAAGCCCAGCAGGTTATGCGTACCCAACGAGCCTACCTTTAAAGTTTGAATAGGTATTTTTAAATAATCTATCGGGCTTGCCGGTGAAGCAAAGTGCAATATATAATGCAGATCGCCCGGTACATATACAAACTTGGAAACATCATGATTATAAAACTCAAAATTCTCGAGTTTAAACAGGTGTTCAATATTACGCAGATCACCGGTAATTAAATTGTCCATGCCAATAACATGGTAATCTTCTTTTATGAACCTGTCGCATAAATGCGATCCCAAAAAACCGGCAGCACCGGTAATTAATATACGTTTACGTGCCATTAGCTAATTACCTTTCTGCCTATACTGTTATAATAATAACCGCAATCTATCATTTTTTGAAGATCGTATAAGTTACGTCCGTCAAAAATCACCTTGTTTTTTAAGAGGCTGTCAACCTTATCAAAATCAGGAGTTCGGAAAACTGACCACTCAGTTAATATCAATAAAGCATCGGCACCGTCTAAGCCCTCGTATTGGTCTTTTGCATAGGTTATTTTATCGCCAAGTAGTGCTTTAATGTTTGGCATAGCTTCAGGGTCAAACGCGGTTATTATTGCACCCGCATTCAGCAATTCGTCTATAATATATAAAGCAGGCGCTTCGCGTATGTCATCTGTTTCTGGTTTAAAAGCTAATCCCCAAAGGGCAAACTTTTTACCTTTTATATCGCCTTTAAAATATTTCTTAACCTTTTCAACCAGTACTTTTTTCTGTATTTCGTTAACGTCCATTACAGCGTTAAGTATCTTAAAGTCATACTTATTTTCTTCTGCCGATTTTGCCAGCGCTTGTACATCCTTAGGGAAGCAACTGCCGCCATAACCAATACCCGAGAACAGGAAGCGTTTACCTATACGGTCATCGGCACCAATACCACGTCTTACCATATCAACATCGGCGCCTACCAATTCGCAAAGGTTGGCTATTTCGTTCATGAAAGATATTTTGGTAGCTAAAAATGAGTTAGCTGCGTATTTGGTCAATTCGGACGAACGCTCATCCATAAATATAATAGGGTTACCCTGGCGAACATAAGGGCCATATAATTCGGCCATTAGTTTACGTGCGCGTTCGTCCATTGTGCCAACTACTACGCGGTCGGGTTTCATAAAGTCTTCTACCGCAACACCCTCGCGTAAAAACTCGGGGTTTGATACTACCGCAAACTCCATATCGGTATTTGCTTTTATTACGGCGGTTACTTTATCTGCAGTACCTACCGGTACGGTTGATTTAGTAACAATAACCTTATATTCTGTAACTAACTTCGCAATATCCTTTGCGGCACCCAGTACATAACTTAAGTCGGCCGAACCATCGCCACCCGGAGGAGTGGGCAATGCAAGGAAAATGATTTTAGCCTCTTTTATAGCTTCGGCCAGGTTTGATGTGAAATGTAGCCTTTCCTGTTTAATATTGCGATGAAAAAGTAGTTCCAATCCGGGCTCGTAAATAGGTAATTGCCCTTGCTGCATCATTTTCACTTTTTGTTCGTTAATATCAACGCAAATAACCTGGTTTCCGGTTTCGGCCAGGCAGGTACCGGTAACTAAACCGACGTACCCTGTTCCAACAACAGCAATTTTCATAAATTTTTTATTTAATTAATGTGCTACTTTTATGCCTGCGAAGATAACAAATGATACTTAAATGCTAATAGTATATAATATAGGAATACGGGTATATTTTTTAATAGTATTTCTATTATCGTTCTTTAACAAAAAGGCCAAGCTGTGGTTAAATGGGAGGCTAACACAGTGCCTTTCAACGAGCAAGCAGAGCATTTGGTTGCATTTTTCATCATTAGGTGAATTTGAACAGGGCCGACCTGTTTTAGAACAGATGCGCGGCCTATATCCGGGAAGGGAAATTATCATTACTTTCTTCTCACCATCGGGGTATGAGATAAGAAAAAACACGCCCCTGGCCGATAAGGTTTATTATTTACCACTGGATACAGCAAAAAACGCGAAGGAGTTTATTGCTGCCATAAACCCCGCAATCGCGATTTTTACCAAGTACGAATACTGGTATCATTTTTTTAACGAGCTTAATAAGCAGGAAATACCTTTATATATCATTTCGGGCATATTCAGGCCTGGTCAGGTTTTTTTTAAATGGTATGGCGGCCTGCACCGCAAAATGCTGGGCTTTGTAACCCGATTTTTTGTGCAGGATGATCAATCGAAACAATTGCTGCAAAACATTGGCGTAACCAACGTTACCATTAGCGGCGATACCCGATTTGACCGTGTTTGGGCCAACGCGCAACAACCCAAAGCATTACCACAAATAGCCGATTTTAAAAACGGACATAAACTATTTATTGCCGGCAGCACGTGGTTGCCCGATGAAGAATTGATAGCCACATTAGTTACAACTCATCCCGATTGGAAATTCATCATTGCCCCGCATGAGATTGGAGAAGAAAAGATAAATAAGTTAATGAACTTGTTGCCACAAAACTCAACAGCAAAATACTCGCAACTCGCCACTGACAACTCGCCACTGACAACGCTGGTTATTGACAATATAGGTATGCTGTCGTCGCTTTACCAATACGGCGATATAGCCTATATAGGCGGCGGGTTTAGCGCGGGCATACACAATACATTAGAAGCAGCCGCATTTGGATTGCCCGTAATTTTTGGGCCTAATTATTCAAAATTTAAAGAGGCTAAAGATTTGATTGCTTTAAACGCCGGGTTTAGCATTAATGATGAAAATGAACTAAAACACGTTGTAGCAAAGCTGATGAATGATGAAGTATTTTATGCTACC
>Ga0206854_1031_pt3 | contig 17007 bp, 16 predicted proteins | sample Alteio_BWOrgCont_50_FD_152870 | JGI IMG/M metagenome (GOLD analysis project Ga0206854, IMG submission 152870) | Enriched cells from forest soil in Barre Woods Harvard Forest LTER site, Petersham, Massachusetts, United States -... | ecosystem: Environmental > Terrestrial > Soil > Temperate forest >...
TCTATGAAGGCGATTTCTCAAATGGTACAAGATCAGGCAACGGAAAACTTACCCAAGCAAATGGCGATGTCTATGAAGGCGATTTCTCAAATGGTAGGAGATCTGGCAAAGGAAAACTTACCAAAGCAAATGACGATGTCTATGAAGGCGTTTTCTCAAATGATGCAGCATCAGGCAAAGGAAAACTTACCTTTGCAAATGGCGATATCTATGAAGGCGTTTTCTCAAATGGTATAGCATCAGGCAAAGGAAAACTTACCACAACAAATGGCGATGTCTATGAAGGCAATTTCTCAAATGGTAGGAGATCTGGCAAAGGAAAACTTACCAAAGCAAATGGCGATGTCTATGAAGGCGATTTCTCAAATGGTATGAGATCAGGCAAAGGAAAACTTACCTATGCAAATGGCAATGTCTATGAAGGCGATTTTATAGATGGTAATGAACACACAGGCATCGTAACATCTTTTAATCCTCAAGACCAGTACTCTCAAGAAAGGCATTTCGAAGCAGGACTGCTCTTAACATGCATTTCACCAGGCATCAGTGATAATGAAGACAGTTGATCGTAGTCTTAACACTTTAGGCCACTATACTTTGACGTGGCCAAAAACCAAATATGAGAACTTCGTCTTTTAATCATTTTACATTTTTTGAGTAAAGAAAAATTCGGAACTCATTGATCAGAGGCGAATCACATCACCATTATTAGTGTTAGGAATATAAGCGTAGATAGGCTTGAGCGAGCGAGAATCTCTGCTAGACTTTGTCCCTTTAAGAGCAATGTTTGTAAAAAAAAATTGAATTGAAAAAAAAGGTATCTTGTTTGTATAATCTTCTGTTTTAAATAAGATTCATTACGGAATAATCACTATATGATTTCGACCCATGTATTTAATGCGCTCACACATATTGGCGCGCAACGTTTTGAAAATGGCAGTTTCTCAATTGATCTCGATGAGGATATTTGTTACTTCTTTTATCGTGTGCTGGATGCGTACAAGACGATGCACGGTAGATACCACCCAGAGCATATCCATCAGGGAATCCTGACGGAGGGGCTGATTGGGTTTGAGATTGTACAAACTTCGCCTATCAGTATAGGGAATCGGGTGAGTCTAGATTTCCTCGATACCTGCCAAAAGACAACAACTACTTATTTTGCAAATTTGGCTTCCCAGTGGGAAATTTGTGCAACGACAGGGGATATTTCTCAATTCAGAGATGAGGAGATCATCGCAATACGAAGTAAATTTCAGAACGACTACGATTTCACCGTTGTGCGGCATATCGCAAAGAATAATCGTCTTCTGACACATCTTAGGGTTCGAGGAATATCTATAGATGATAGCACTTATACCTATGTCTACGGTCCTTGCAAATATATTAAACAAATGAGAAACGCGATCGTCGGAGAAACTGTGGGTACAGGCGCAAACTTACGCGATATTCTTATAAAGTACATTGTTTGTCATGTAGATGCAGATCAAGAGACCCGCGAAACTCGCGCTCAAAAACTTCCTGTTCCTTTGGAAAAAACGATTTCTACCTACTTCGATTCTTTCTTTAGAGCCGGCAATTGTCCAATCCCTCAATACTTTAGCAATTCCCGTTGATTTTCGTTAAACCATTATCCATAAAATCTTTGATTCGGATATGATCGCCCTCTTAACAAAAGGCGCGCATGTCCCGTTTCTTTGAGAAGTTTGCCCTCTTCCTCGTAGCTGCGATTGCATTCATCATTCCCATCGAACACAAATACGATAAGCCACTGCGCCATTTTTCTTACTCATGTGTACCAGAAGGCCTCTTCCTTCCTGCAGGATTTGATTTGAACATCTATTTCTATCCTTCTGACATTGGCGCTTTTCTTATTTTTTTATGCCTCCTCTTTGCTTATAAAATCTCTCCGCGGCGCTTGTTTCTAGAAAAAGGTCTCTTTTTCCTCTGGATCCTCTTCATCTGTGCCGTCTTTTCTATCCTCACCTCTCCCCTTCTCTATTATCCCACGGTCTATACGCGCCTCATACAACTTTTAACCCCGATCTTTATCGCTTCATTCCTCTTACACACGCCATCTTCTGAGCGGAGGATCAAACTCTTTTTCTCCTTATTCATTCTCGCTGCCCTCATTCAATCAGCGATCGCCATTTGCCAATACTTTTCGCAAAGCTATCTCGGTCTCCGTTTCTTAAGTGAGCCCAGAGACGCTCCTGCCACGTTCACAATCACAAGTGGACGGCGTTGGATTCTCGACATCATGTCCCACGTCCCTATCACCACGACGACCATCCGACGTTCTGCGGGCACATTTCCCCATTGCAACGCTCTGGGCGGGTTCCTGATGTTTTCCATCCTTGCTTCCTATTCCTACATCATCAGCGCGAAAAATCTGCGGCATCGATATTGGCTAGGACTCCTTCTCGTCCCACAATTCTTTGCGCTTGCGACTACCTATTCTAGATCCGCTATTTTTGGCCTCGCTATTGGCACCGTCATCTGGCTTGTCTGGGCTCTACGCACACGAACCCAAATCCGTTTTCTCTTAGGCGCTATCGCCGTTTCTGCCTTTCTCAGCTTTGGTTTGCTGACAGAACAATACCTCTATCGCGGCGGCATTTTTAACTATAACCACACCGCGCAACAATCAGATCAAATTCGTTTGGCAGCCCAAGAAACGGCCGTCCAAATCATCCAAGACCATCCTGTGACAGGTGTCGGCTATCAACAGTTTTCAAGAGCTGCGACTTCCTATGGCAATGCGACAGGAACCCACAATATCTACCTCTTCTTGTGCTCTGAAATGGGACTCATCGCATGCCTTGCCTTTGTCGGATTTCTGATCCTCACATTCGTCACAGCCCTCCGCGTTCCCTTCACACCGCAAATGGCGTCTCTCTTTGCAGGTTTCATCGCCATCCTCTTTATTGGCGGATGCGACTTTTACCCCATCCTTTTCCAACAAGGCAAACTCATCCTCTTCTTCATCACGGCTCTTCTCTTGTCTGAAGCGCTGAGAATCAAAAACATCCAACACCTAAGAGCCACATGTCCCAGTTAAGTTGGAAAATGTTCAATGAGATTGCCTCCACTTACGACAGAGTGAATCGGATCATTTCGCTCGGCATGGATCAAAAATGGAGGCGCCAAGTTGCCTACAACCTTCCCGTCAAAAAAAATCTACGCGTTTTAGATCTTGCGACAGGCACGGGAGATCAACTCCTTTCGCTCTTTCAGTATGGCCCCTCCATCTCGAAAGCATCGGGAATTGATCTTTCGCAAGAGATGCTAAACATTGCCAAAACGAAATTTGGCCGCACCATTTATAAAGACAAAACAGAGTTTCTCAATGCAGACGCGCAAAAAATTCCCTTTCCTGACTGTACCTTTGATGCCGTCACCTGTTCCTTTGGAATTCGCAACGTCCCAAATCCACTCAAAATGCTGCAAGAAGTCACCCGCGTCTTAAAACCCCAAGGCAAATGTTTGATCCTCGAATTTTCATTACCTCCCCATCCTTTCCGCGGCGTATATTTGATCTATCTGCGCCACATTCTCCCTCGCGTAGGCGGTTTTTTTTCATCTTCTCTACAGGCCTATACATATCTAAACAAAACCATTGAAATATTTCCCTCTGGAGATGCTTTTGCTGCTTTGATGCGGCAAGCTGCCTATCATAAAATTGTCTTACAACCCATGGCGCTCGGCGCTGTCACCCTCTATACAGGAATTAAGTCGTGAAGGTGTATTGGAGAAGTCCCCATGGATCCTCTCCCCCTGCGCACGCAGTGTTTGGGTGGCGTCCTTTTCTTGATTCTTTCCCTCTTCCTCCTTTGGAAAACATCATCCGAGTGGATGAACTCCCCCCCTCCTCTCCTATTTCTGTGCAGAAGAGGACTTTTCTTCCGAATCAACCTGACTGGATCGCATCAATTGAACAAACTCTTCAAGAAATCCAAAATGCCCATTTCACGAAAGTGGTATTGGCTAGATGTTGCATCTTGGACTGTGAAGGCGAAATAGATCCTTTTGCAGTGACTGCTCACATCCAAGGGAAACAACAAAACTCCACCGTCTTTTGTTTTGCAAACGAAACCATGGCATTTTTAGGAGCTTCACCTGAAATCCTCTTTCAAAGGAAACATCGGATCATTCAAAGCGATATCTTGGCAGGGACAACACGAAGAGGAAGAACACCAGAAGAAGACCTTCTCCTCGAAAAAGAACTTTTGAAAAATCCCAAAGCGCTGCGCGAATGGGAAGCTGTCCACACCTTTTTGAAAACCGGGCTCTCAACTTTTTGCGTGGGTCCCTTGAGAAGCTTTCCTCTCCACGTCAAGAAAACAGCTCACGTGCAACATCTCTCAGGTCAAATCCAGGGAACGCTCCTTGCCTCTATCACAGATGAAGACATTTTAAAGCGCCTCCATCCCACTCCGGCCCTTTGCGGCACACCCACAAATAGAGCGCGCAACTGGATCGTCAAACAAGAACCGTTCTCCAGAGGATTGTACGGAGGCGCCCTCGGCTGGTGGACTCCCGAAGAAGCCGAATGGGTTGTGGCCATCCGCTCGTGCCTCATCCAAAACTCCAGAGTAACTCTCTATACAGGCGCAGGGATCGTCGAAGGTTCCCGTCCAGAAGAAGAGTGGGAAGAGCTCAATCATAAAATGGCTCTATACGGGGATTTATTTATATGACGCAAGCCGCATGGATCATCGATCAACTCATCTTGCAAGGCGTCACAACTTTTTGCATCGCGCCGGGATCGCGCAGCATTCCTTTAGCTCTTGCCGCAGCAGAGCACCCTAAAGCTGAAATCGTCACCCATTTCGATGAACGAGGACTTGGATTTTATGCGTTGGGTTTCGGAAAAGGATCGGGAAAACCTGCAGCTGTCATCGTCACATCAGGAACAGCTGTCGCAAATCTCCTCCCCGCTACCATGGAAGCGTTTCACAGCCACACGCCGCTCATTCTCCTCACAGCTGATAGGCCCCATGAACTGCGCGATTGCGGCGCCAATCAAACCGCAGATCAGACAAAAATTTTCACAGGCGCAGTCCAGTGGCAGCAAGACTTAAGCCCTCACCTCAATGAAAAGGCGATGCGCTCCATCACAGCGCAAGCCGTATTTCAAAGTAGACAAGGCCCCGTACATTTGAATTGCCCTTTCCAAGAGCCCCTCTACACACCCGTTATTTCTTTTTCTAAAGGTGAGCCTGTCCAATTTTCCTTTCCAAAACTTGTTTCAGCACCCTTTCGCCATAGCGCCCGAAGAGGCGTGATCCTCCTAGGTCCTCTGCAAGATCCCCTTCCGGTATTAGCGCTTGCCAAAAGATTACAGTGGCCCGTCTTTGCAGATCTTCTCTCGCAGGCGCGCAGAACTCCCTCTCCCGAACAAATCACCCATTTCGATTTTCTCCTCCCTTTATGGAAACAAGAAAAGCCCGATCTCATCTTGCACTTTGGGGGGAGATTCATCGCAAAGAATATCGCTTCTTGGGAAAGCGGGGCTCCTCTCATCCATGTGAGTCCTTATTCTACTTTACAAGATCCAGAAAGGCGTCTCACAACGCGCATTCTTTCTGATATCGATTCCTTTTGCGAAAGGTTCGAGGCGCAAACAGATCCTCACTGGCTTCAGAGTTGGCAGAGCGCAAATGAACAAGTGCACACGACTCTCATCACCCATTTTGCATCGCCTTTCACAGAATCTCACGCCATTAAAGATCTTCCTGCAGATAGGCCCATTTTTTTTGGCAATAGTATGCCCATTCGACATGCCGATCGCTTCTTCTTTCCGGACCATTGCCCTCAAATTTTTGCCAATCGAGGCCTCTCAGGAATTGATGGCAATATCGCAACTGCAGCTGGAATTGCGCACGCTTTGCAATCGCCTCTCATCGCCTTTTTAGGCGATCAAACAACGCTCCATGATCTCAATTCACTTGCCTTGCTCAAAAAACACCAAATTCTCCTCATCATTTCCAATAATTTTGGAGGAGGTATTTTTGACCATCTTCCCATAGCAAAGTCGCCCCATCTCAATACCATATGCGCCGCAGCGCACGACTGGACATTTGAAGAAGCTGCCAAGATGTTCAAAATTCCTTATTTGCGCTTAACCACCCTAAACCAGCCTTGCATTCTCCCTTTCCTTGGTATCTGCGAAATTTTATCAGATCGAGTAGCTAACAAAGAAGCGTCCGATTTATTGCTCCGATCTGTCTCCAAAGACCATAGCCTTGCGACTTGATTGCCGATGACAGCGCCAGAGCCCATTCCCAATGCCAATCCTCCTAGAAGAGCCCCTAGAGGAGCGCCACTATTTTGATAAATCTCTGCCATGGCCTCATCTCTTGCCCCTATTTCTGAAAAAATATGATAGGTTGCAGCGCTGAAGCCCACCACACCACCGATCGCCATTCCTGCAAACATGCACGCTTTTCTTCCTGGTAGCTCCAAGAAGTCTGTCCCTTCTTGCGCTTTGTTCTGTCCTAATACAGCTTGTAACGACATCTAAACTTCCTTATTTATCCTGCCGGCGCAGCCGATCCTGTTTTTAATTTCATAAGGGCAATCTTTTAGGGCCATGTACGTTTTGCCACTTGATCCGCAAGGATAGCTCCGCTCACAGCTCCAAAAGTTGTCCATTGAGCAATTCGGTACAAAGGAATCACAGGAGCCATAGCATACATCATGGCCATATCTCCCTCATTTCTCATTGTATGCATCACCCTCCATACTCCGACTGCAAAGCCTCCCACTCCACCAAGCACCATTGCTGCCCCTATCTGTGCATTTCTCGCTTCGCTTTGAACGCCTTGCATCATCTTAACCTCCTAAAAAAGTGTAGAAAAATTATGTCATAACACACCAATATGCTCAACCATGATTCCTTTTGTTTTCTTACACGGCTTTTTAGGAACTCCTCTGGATTGGGATCCTCTGCTCTCTCACCTGCCGAATATTCCTTACATGACACCTGAATTGCCGGGCCACGGCAAAACTCCCTTCACGCCACATTTCTCTCTTCCCGACATTCCCAAAATGCATCTGGTTGGTTATTCCATGGGAGGAAGAATTGCCATGCAATACGCTCTTGCCCATCCTGAAAAAATTGTCTCCCTCACCCTTCTTTCTGCCCACTGTGGTCTTCAAAACATGGAAGAAAAACAGCAACGCCTTGCATCCGATCTTCTTTTGGCAGAGCAGATGCTTTGCTCTTTTGACGATTTTTTAGCAACGTGGTACGATCAGCCCATTTTTGCTGGATTTAAGCCCGATATGACACAGCGCAAACGACACAACCCAAAAGAACTTGCTGCAAGTTTTCTCCATTACAGTTTAGGAAAACAGCCTGTATTGCATTTTGAAAAAGGGGTTTTTGTTGTAGGAGAGCGCGATACAAAATACCGCGCGCTCTACCCCAAAGCTCAGGTCATCAAAAATGCAGGGCACATGGTCCATCTCGAACAACCTCAACAAATCGCAATGCTCATACAAGGATATCATGACAATTCCATGGATCAATGAAGGCGCTTACACAGACATTGAATATGCCAAATACGAAGGCATTGCAAAAATCACGATCAACCGTCCTCAGGTGCGCAATGCATTTCGCCCTCTGACAGTGGATGAAATGATCCACGCGCTCGAAAATGCACGGAAAGATCCTTCAATTGGCGTGATCATTTTGACAGGTAAAGGGAAAGAAGCGTTTTGTTCGGGCGGCGATCAAAAGATCCGAGGGAGCGCAGGCTATGTCGATTTAGAAGGAGCGCACAAACTCAATGTGCTCGATTTTCAAAGGCAGATCCGTACATGCCCCAAACCGGTTGTCGCCATGATTGCAGGGTACGCAATTGGCGGAGGCCATGTGCTCCATGTCGTATGCGATTTGAGCATCGCAGCAGACAACGCAATCTTTGGCCAAACAGGACCTAAAGTAGGGTCCTTTGACGGAGGTTTTGGGTCGTCATTTTTAGCGCGCATGGTTGGGCAAAAAAAGGCGCGCGAGATTTGGTTTTTATGCAGAAAATATAGCGCCAAAGAAGCGCTCGACATGGGGTTAATCAATTGTGTGGTCCCCTATGAAGCTCTCGAATCCACCACCATCCAATGGTGCAAAGAGATTCTCCAACACTCTCCCTTGGCAATCCGCTGTTTAAAATCAGCGCTCAATGCCGATTGCGATGGACAGACGGGTCTGCAAGAACTGGCTGGTAACGCCACGATGCTCTACTACATGACAGAAGAAGGACAAGAAGGAAGAAATGCATTCAACGAAAAACGCCCCCCCAATTTCGCGCAATTTCCCAAACGCGCTTGAAAAATGGGTTCTTGCTGCGCGCCCTAAAACATGGATCGCGGGGGTCAGCCCTGTATGCATCGGCGCAAGTTTTGCCATGCACTCGTATCTCTTATTCGGGGCCACTCTCCTTTTTGCTCTCTGCATACAAATCGGAACCAATTTCGCAAATGATTATTTCGATTTTCTTAAAGGAGCCGATACAAGTGAACGGATGGGGCCCAAAAGAGCTGTGCAGCAAGGTTGGATCGCGCCTGCTTCTATGCTCCAAGCTACAAAGATTACTTTTGGAATAGCTTTTCTTCTTGCAATCCCCTTAATCCTTTCTGCAGGGATCTGGAGTTTAGGGATTGTTTTTTTGAGCATCCTCTGCGGAGTTCTCTATACAGGAGGTCCTAAACCGTTAGGATATCTTGGATTAGGAGAACTTTTCGTGTTGATCTTTTTTGGACCCGTTGCGACATTTGGAGCGTATTACGTCCAAGCGCATGCCTTCCATATGCCCGTTTTCATCGCGGGGTTTGCTCCAGGTCTTTTTTCAACAGCGCTCATCGTAGCCAATAATTTACGCGACGCTGCAACAGATAAGATCGCCAAAAAAAACACACTGGTTGTCCGTTTCGGAACCCTTTTTGGCAAATTGGAATACACCTTCTTTATCGGAGCGCCTTTTGTGATCCCCTGCATTCTGATCGCCTGCTACGATGCGTCTTTCAATCTTTTGAGCGCAGCTTTTCTTTTTCCCATTGCAGCGCAACTCATCAAAAAAGCTTGGCGGGCACAAAAAGGAGAGGAATATATCCCATTACTTGGAGGATCATCCTTCCTTTTTGCTTGCTATACAGTATTGTTTATCCTTTGTTTCAGACTATAAATAGGATTTGTGTTTCTCTCACAGAACTCGCGCCTGAGCACAGTTCTTTGCAAGCTCCTCAGCCACCTTCTGAATCGTGTGATCAACCCTCTTCTGAATAGCCCCATTGAAAAATATAGCTCTCTCTCGATCTGCTTCCAATTCAAAAGTCTTTCTTGCAAGCGCCTTATGGCGAGGGTCCATCTCGTAAACCCCGTACTCATCGTTTTCCCAATTTGTCAACTTTAAATCCTTACACAAATTCTGCCACATTCCCTCCAATGTCTTATCCTGCGATTCTGCTTGAGGCATATTCTTAAAGCTCCACAAGTCCATTCTATGACGGTCAATCTGCTCTATCTTAACAATATTTTGTCTGTGCCGTTCTTCTAATGATTTAAAATCAAAAAAACTTTGATACACGAAAGATGGAGGATTAGGTCCTGAAATCTCGCTTAGCTGTGTGCACATTTCTTCCATTCTCTGTCTCGCCATCTTATCTGTCAGATCAGCTACTTCAGCTATTCTTTCTTTTGTTTCTTCTTCAGACAAATGGGGGTTGTCCTGTTGGAACTTTTGTATTTGTTGTATCTTGTCATCCAAGACTTTTTTCCTTAGTTCTTCTTTATGCTCTCTCTCTTTTCCGGACAAGTATATCTTGCTTAACCTTTCTAATTCTTTCTCGTCATTCGACTCTTTGGAAATGGGGTTCGTTCGAAAAAATTCCACTCCATGTCGTTTTTTAAAAAGATCTGCCGGGATAACACAATCCATATTTCTGACCATCACACCGCGAGGCGAAAACATAGTTCTTGCAATGCCTTGCTTTTGATCCGGAAGAGGCAAAACATTCGCCTCCGGCAAAGTACCTGCTGGACTCGAAGGACTAGAGCTCGTTAACCCTTGAGGACTTATTCTTGTTATACTCACAATAAACCACCATTTTTAATTTAATTTTAATAAGCATTATACACTATAAATTCAAAACAAAACAAACATTAAAAACAAAAATCACTACCCCCAGAATCAAGGATGTTGCAGCCAGGCCCTTCTGCATCGTATACTGTGCCCATGATCTCATGCCCCATCGCCCAAGCCTCTCAAGATCAAGCAGATACATCTGCCTATATTTCTCCCGAGGGCGCGCTCTCCTTTGGAGATCTAGACCGCCTCACAAGCCATTGGGTAGATCATCTTCACCATGCCCAGATCCAAGCAGGGGACAGAATCGCTGTGGTATTCCCTACGTCTCAAGACCTGATTGCCCTGATCTTTGCCGCGTGGAGGATGAGAGCCTCTATTGCCATTTTGAATCCCCAGATTCCCCTCTTGCAACTCAAAAATTTTCTTGCACAAATCCAACCCAAATATACCCTTGGACTCTCTTATCCAACACATCCCACAAAAGACCCCATTTTCCAATCCTTGCTTTTGGGAACTTCCGGCTCAACGGGGGTCCCTAAAATCGCGATCCTCTCAGCTTCGAGTCTCTTTGCAAACGCTCTCCATTCGATTCCTCTCATTCCTTCAGACAGGTGGCTCCTTTCTTTGCCTCTTTACCATGTCAGTGGTATTGGGATCGTTTTGCGCTGCATTTTAGCGCGCGCTGGGATCGTCCTTCACAAAACCCACCCCGAAATCACACATCTGTCGTTTGTCCCCACGCAATTGTACCGAGAAAGCCCTGTGTATCAAAACCTGAAGTGCGTTCTTCTTGGCGGCGCTCCCATTCCTTTTTTCTCTTCTCCTCTTCCTATTCACATCACCTACGGCCTTACAGAAATGGGCTCCATGGTCCTCTCTCGCCCAAAACCACCCATTCTCCACAATCAATGGCACCTCGGATTCCCCTTGCATGGAAGAGAAATACGCCTTGCTGAAGATGGCGAAATTTGGGTGCGCGGGCTCACTCGCTTCAATGGATACCTAGAAAACAATATTTGTATCCCCATTCCAAAAGACGCATGGTTTGCGACAAAAGATATAGGCAGTTTTGACCCTCAAGAGGGATTTGCTATTTTAGGCAGAAAAGATTTTCAGTTCATCTGCGGAGGAGAGAATATCCAACCCGAAGAAATTGAGCAACATATTTTGAAAATCCCGGGCGTTGTAGAAGCAATAGTCATTCCTCAAAAAGACCACGAATATGGAATGAAACCGCTCGCTATTATTCACTCTACAAATCTGTCCATTTCTCTAGACGAAATAACCCATTTTTTAACCCCCTTTCTCCCGAAATATAAAATCCCAAAAGCCCTCTACTTGGCTCCCCCTCTTCCTAAAAAAGGATGGAAAATAGACAGACAAAAAATCATCTCAACCTACTCACAAAGATAACGTTGCAATACAAATAGTTCTATCTATAGGAAAAAAAATCGCCCTTATCTATAATCCGCTCCTTTCCCAAAATGAAAGAGACACCCTGAGATGACTGTACGGTTAACCCCGATCCGAAAAATCTTTTCTAGGTTTTTCCCTCGCAAGTACGTAGTGAGAGGAGTAGAACTCCAAGAATGGGACCTTTTAAACGGAGTTCAAAAAAAAGAATTGGCATTGCGGAGCTTGGCTCAAGGAGAACTCGCTCTCCTTCAAGGCAACCTTGCAGCTTTAGCTCTTTTTGAAACCGCCTCACAATTAGAGCCTGAAAATGGACAAATTTGGTACCGGCAAGGACTCGCATTTTTTGAGTATGGTTCAGAAGAGGGGAAAGAAAAAGCGCTCCTTTTAGCAAGCAAATATTTTAAATATGCAACGCAGTTAGAGCCTCAATTCTTTGATGCTTGGGTTGCTTGGGGAAATACTCTTTTACAACTCGGCAAGTTCCATGCAGAGCATCACTTCCATTTAGAAGCGAAAGAAAAGTACCAAAAAGCGCTTGAACTTTCAGGCTCTCAAGCAGCAGACATTGTAGCAGAGCTTTATTGGGATTATGGGATTGTATGGACAGAAATTGCGATCCATTCAGGAGAAGCTCTTGATTTGCGACTTGCCATCGAGGCGTTTCAAACAGCCTTAAAGCTTCAAGAAAAACAAGCTCCTGAATTCTTTCATGATTGTGGAAAAGCCCATTTAGAAATGGGACTTTTGATCAACGATGCGCGCTACTTTTTTCAAGCGGTCCAATATTTACAACAATCTGTACAGATCTCCCCTACCTATTTTGATGGATGGGAATTACTCGCCGAAGTCTATTCGCAGCTCTACATCAACACGCTCGATGAGAGATATGTGCAAAAAGCCTCCCAAAGTTACGCTCAAGCCGTAAAGCTTTCTGGGAAAAATGGAGATACGTGGCTGAGCTGGGCGCAGATCTTAGGAGAAGCGGGAAGATTAAGACAAGATATCCATCTGCTGCGCCAAAGTATTGAGCATTGCGCGAGGGGTTTTATTTTAGATAACAAAAATCCCTTGATCATTGCGCAGTGGGTTGAATCCCTTTCTTGGTTAGGCGCCTCTGTAGGGAGACTTGATCTTTTAACAGAAGCAGAACAGAAAATCATTAAATTTGCCGATGTGTACCCAGATGATCCGGATCTTTGGCATGCCTATGCGGTTTGCCTTCTTTGTTTTGGGATCTACTACGAAGATGCCGACTACTATGAGCTTGCTATTGAAAAGCTCCAATATGGCCTTTCTATCGACAGGACATCTGCAGAACACTGGCATACTCTTGCAACGATCCATAAACTCTATGCAGATTTGACCCATCATGAAGATCTTCTCATGAGAGCGGGAAGATTTTTTGCGCGCGCAATTGACTTAAAGCCCGCCTGTCCTTCTGTGATTTTTGATGCTGCGTCATGCCTTTTACACTTTAGCGAAGTCACTCGAGATCTCCCCTCTTTGCAAAAAGCCATTTCCCATCTCGAAACGCTTCTGCAGACGCATAAAGATGTCGTTCTTCACCATCCACTGTGGCTTGTCACCTATGGCAAAGCGCTCGAGTGGCTCTTTGAATTTAGCCTCGAAGATGCACATCTACATCACGCTATCGAAGTATTCACACACGTCCTTCTCATCGATCCCGATTTTGACGGAGTGCACCATCAGATTGCGCAGTGCAATATGGCATTAGGGCATCAAACCGATGATCCGGAATTTTATAAAAAAGCGATCTCCTTCTTTAGACTCGCAGCAAGACAAGAAGAAGAAAATGACCACATTTGGCTCGATTGGGGCGTCTGTCTGATCCATCTTGCGGAAACGACGTTAAATACCCACTTCATGCAACAGCTTTATTGGGATGCAGAACAAAAAATCACGAAAGCAGGACGCTTAGGAAATAGCTTAGCCTATTATCATTTGGCCTGCCTCTACTCCATTTTAGAAAAAACAGAAGAATCGATGACCCTCATTCGCAAATCGCTTTCTTTAAAAGTGCTTCCTCCCATGGAAGAGCTTTTAGAAGATGAGTGGCTTGAAAATGTGCGCAATACCGAAAGTTTTGTCCAATTCATGAGCGAACTTGAAGCGAAGCTCCAAGCCCGCGAAGAATAAACTCTATGTCTTCTGGGGTAAGTCTATTCGATCATAATCGGACACAAATATTTAGAAGAGAGAACCTCATTCACGACATCGAAACGGATCTGCGCTTGATTCAGTCTTCCAAGAATAGGTTACTTATAGATGGGTTAACCAAAGGGCTCCGAGCCAAATGCCTTTTCGAAAGTCCGTTGGATATGTCCCTTCTCTCCACACAAAGATTCTCACAACACATTGACGCAGAAAATAGAAGACTTCAAACCCTTTCCAAGAAAATTTCGCACATAGTCCAGCAAGAGAGAGCACAACGGGCTCAGTTACACCCACTGCACATTCTCGCTTTAGCAGTCCTCATACACGGTGTGGGGGTTCTCATCTTTTATTCTCTCAGCGCATCTCCGTTGAGATGATCTTGGTAAATCCAACGGGCAATCGCATCCAAAGTGATGGCAGCAGCTGCCGGGTGACTTCTGGGATCTGCGCCTTGGCCTACAAGATCGAATTGAACTGTCTCTGGCAAACTTCCCTTGACCACAGAAAATTGGTAGCCACAGAATGGTTGATCCGACACAAAGAGCGCTGAGCAGACTCCTGGGAAATTCTCTACCCAAGCGATGATCGTATCTGCTGTAGTGGGCCGTTTCAATAATGCCCCTTCCATTTTCATCGGCACAGCAATAAACACTACAGGGAGATGGCGCATTTCTTCAGGCAGATCGGCTTCTTCCCATAGAATATGAGAGGCCTCAGACTCATTCGAGCAACGATCTAGCAAACCATCTGCTTTTGGATCCAGGGGTCTTTCCCCCGTGAGCCACACAACTTCACTAAAACGAATTCCTTCATTCCATAGCTGTTTGAGGTAGTCCAGGCGCATTTGCATGCGCGATGTCGTGGCTCCTACCATTTTTTTCATGAACCCCTCATACAAAGAGAAACACCATAGCAAAGGCGCTATTTTTATTGAACTTTACATACGAATTCTCTTTCTGGTAACCTTCATCCATTATTTAGGATAGGTATGGATAAAAGATCTCTGTTGTTTGTGGTGGCTGTGAGCGCAGCCTATTTTGGTATCAATGCGTGGTTTGCGCCTCAACATGAAGCCCTAAAGCCTACTCAGAAACCCAAAGAACAGATCGCCGTTCTCCCTCAAGTTCAGACGCAAGAGATTGCCGCCCAAGGCACATCTTTCTTAAGCGATGGGGAAGAATTTTACGTACTTGAAAATGGCTATCAGCAGCTCGTATTTTCGACCCGTGGAGGCGCTCTAGCAGAAATCAACCTCCCCCTACAAAACGGATCCCATCCTCAAAGCATTGTTAAAGAAATCGATTTCGATCGAGAAATCCTCGCCCAATCCCCTCAGAATGCGAGATTCCCGCTCCGTCCCTATCACAGCGCCACAGAAAGCGGCGTGCAGCCCCAAGGCGCGCTTGGAGGATACTATCCTCTTCTGCGCCGTCCTATCTTCGATGCGAATGGAGCGCAAAAAACTTCCTTTCCTGCGGAGTATTATGCATTCAATGTCGTAGGAGATGACCCGGCCATTGCTAATACAATCTACAAGGTCACAAGGTTTGAGCAAAACCTCATCCAATTCGAAGCGAAAACTTCTCAAGGGCGCATTGTAAAAACTTTCTTTATTCCTCAAGAGAGAAACGGCCCGTATTGTCTCCAACTCGATCTCAAAATCGATGGAACAGGGCAAAATCTTTGGCTGACTTCGGGTGTGCCTGATGTCGAACTTGTGGGAGGATCGTATAGTCCGCTCCTTCGCTACCAAGTGACAAAGAAAAACGTTTCGGATGTGGAGACCATTGATCTTCCCAAAAAAGAGATCATTCAAGGAACAGATATTCCCTTAAACTGGCTCAGCAATTGCAATGGTTTTTTAGGGATCATTGCAGATCCTTTGATAGAGTTAAATGCTGGATATAGAGTCGCCCAAATTGAGGGGTCTGCCTTGCCTACCCGCCTATCTCTCATCGACGCAAGATATTCTCTATACCCTCCCAGTAACTATCCAGGCTATAGCACAGCTCTCCCTCTAAAAAGTGGAGCCCTCTCTTTCCGCATCTTTGCAGGACCTTTTGATGAAAACCTATTAAAAGAGCTCGATGCGCTCTATGACAATCCTTTGGAAAATTACAATCCAGAGTATGTGTCTGCGCAAAGTATTCAAGGGTGGTTCTCTTTCATTTCCGAACCGTTTGCGAAATTCCTCTCATTGCTGATGGAGATTTTCTATGCGGTGACAAAATCTTGGGTAGCTGCGATCATTTTGCTCACACTCGCCTTGCGCGTTATGATGTATCCGCTCAATAACTGGTCCATTAAATCTTCGATCAAGATGCAAGAGATGGCCCCGAAAATCTCAGCGCTCCAAGAAAAATTCAAAAAAGATCCCAAAAGACTTCAAATGGAGACGATGAGTCTTTACAAAACATCAGGCGTCAATCCCATGACAGGCTGTTTGCCGATGCTTTTACAAACCCCGTTTCTTATTGGAATGTTTTATCTTTTAAAATCGAGTTTCCCATTGCGCGGCGCTCCCTTTATTCCAGGCTGGATCGATGATTTGGCAGCTCCAGACATCTTGTTTTCTTGGGGCCCTCCTCTGTGGTTTATCGGCAATGAATTCCATCTCCTCCCCGTGCTGATGGGAGCTGCTATGTATTTACAATATAAACTCACCTCGCAGGCTCCCAAGGATGCCTCTCAATTATCTGACACGCAAGAGCAACAGAAAATGATGGGAGCCCTCATGCCGGGCCTATTCATCGTCATGTTTTACAGTTTCCCCTCAGGACTCAATCTCTACTTCATGTTCTCTACTCTTTTAGGAGTATTGCAACAGTGGTGGATGATGCAGAAAGGAAAGAAACTTGTGACGGGTTAGTAGTTTTATGCAAGCCTGGGATGAGTTTCTTCACACTTTGGAGGCACACTTTGGCGCTCCAACCATTGATCAATGGGTGCGCCCCTTAAAATTAAGTAAATTCGACGCGAGAAATCTCTACCTCGAAGCATCGGATCCCTTGCAGATCGGGTGGTTTGAGGAGCATATTCGCCCCCTTCTCAAAACAGAGTTTTGCAATAATAATGGAAAGCCGATCCAAGTCCATTTTGCAAAGCCCTTGGGACTTAAAAACACGAACACACCTACATCCACTTACCGTATTGGGGCAGATCGATTAGATCCAGAATTGACCTTTGCCCATTTCATTGTCTGCCCCGAGAATAAAATGGCAGTCCATCTCTTGCAAAACCCATCATTCAATCCCATCTATATCTCAGGCCCTACACACACAGGGAAAACGCATCTTCTGACCGCCGCAGCGCTTGCGCTCCAGAC
>Ga0206854_1163_pt1 | contig 16873 bp, 17 predicted proteins | sample Alteio_BWOrgCont_50_FD_152870 | JGI IMG/M metagenome (GOLD analysis project Ga0206854, IMG submission 152870) | Enriched cells from forest soil in Barre Woods Harvard Forest LTER site, Petersham, Massachusetts, United States -... | ecosystem: Environmental > Terrestrial > Soil > Temperate forest >...
AAAGGAAACAAAATTTCTAATAATTGATTTTAGTATTCCGGATTAGATGGTTTTCAATCTTCTCAACCATCGTTCCCCCTTTAGGGTTAGGGGCTTAGAATATCAACCCCAACACCACCCCAATAACAATTACAAACGGCGTTTTTATTTTGGTGAAATAAAGCAGGCTAAAGGTTGCCAGCATTAAAATATAAGCCATCCAGTTATCGGCAAAGGGGCGTACCAGCAGGATAAAGGCTGTCGCCATAAAACCTACCGCAACAGCGTTAATACCACTTAACGAGTTTTTTATGCGGGCTATTTTTTTAAGGTCATCCCAAAATGGCACGATAAATAAAATAAGTATAAGTCCGGGCAAGTTTATACCGATAACGGCAATTGCGCTGCCTAATACATCGCCCCAAACACCATAGCCTTTATTGCCCAAAGTAATGCCCCCTAAAAACGAGGTAAAAGAAAATGTTGGCCCTGGTAGTGCCTGTTGCAACGCAAAGCCCGATAAAAATTCGGAATTGGTGAGGTAATGCTTTACTTCAACAAACTCGGTATACATCAGTGGTACTAATACCTGCCCGCCGCCAAATATCAATATACCGTTGCGGTAAAAATTCTCAAACAAACGTATGGGCAAACTAAAAGGAGATGTTTTATTAATAATTGAACCCAAAGCCGCAAATGCCAGCAGTATGCCAATAAAATAAGCTACTTTTTTAGGGTTGGTATTGGCAAATAACTTTACGCGCAACTCGCTTTCCTGCAACTGCGTTTCAAATGCCGATGACATAATACCACCTAGCAATATCAATATCGGGAACGCATAAGGATTTTGCAGGATAAGCGTTGCCAATAACGAGCCAATAGCCAGCCACATACTTATTTTGGTCTTTAAAAAACGCTCGGCAAAGGTATAGGTGGCATAGGCTACAATGCCCACAGCTATAGGCTGTACAAAACGTAACACGCCTGCCAGCCGGCCATTGTTGGCGAACATTTGATAACTAATAGCTGCCACACACATCATGGCTGCAGATGGCAGTATCCATATTAAAAAGGTAACTATGGCCAACCCTAAGCCGCCAACTTTCCACGCAATACCAACCAGAGTTTGTGTAGATGACGGGCCCGGCAATACCTGCGTAAGCGCGTTTAACTCCATCAACTCTTCTTCGGTAACATATTTGCGTTTTTCTACAAACTCGCGCAGCATAATAGCCAGGTGGGCCTGCGGCCCGCCAAATGCGCTGAGTGTATAGATAAATACATCAGTTAAGAAAATGAGTTTACGTTTGCTCAATTTGTTGATTTAACGAATGTCATCTCGAACGATAGTGAGAGATCTATACACAAGCTAAGCAGACAATGCTCGTGTATAGATTTCTCCCTCGTTCCTCGATCGAAATGACATTTGATTTAAATATTTAATAATCATCATCCTCATCATACCCTATCGCTTCGCGGTATACCGACTGCAGCTCAGAAAAAGCGTGATTGTCGCGTTTCTCCCTGGTAATCCTCATCCCGGTTTCGTATGTCGCAATAGCGTCATCTTTTCTGTTCAAAGCCTCGTATAGCTTACCCAAATGGTAATAAGTTCCCGTGTAATTGGGGTGATTTTTTACCAAATCTTCGTAATAAGTTAATGCCTTATCTGCCTGGTTTAAACGAAGATACTCTGTTGCCAGCGCATATTTTAAAAATTCATCATTTGGTTCATCCTTTATAAACGCCAACAGCTTATCTAATCTGCTTATCTCCATTTTCAAACACTATCTTTTTTACTAAATTTGCAAAAACCAATTATACTATGAAGGTACTTGTTTGCATAAGTAACGTTCCCGACACGACGACAAAAATAACCTTTACTGATAACAACACCCAATTTAATACTAACGGTGTTCAGTTTATTCTAAACCCGTACGATGAGATAGCGCTTTCGCGCGCCATTGAGTTAACCGAGGGCGGAAAAGGCACGGTAACCGTAATTAATGTTGGCGAAGCCAATACAGAAGCCACTATCCGTAAAGCGCTGGCAATTGGCGCCGATGATGCGGTACGTATTAATGCCAAACCGCATGATGCCTGGTTTGTAGCTTTTCAAATTTGGCAATATATTAACGCAAATCCTTTCGACCTGATATTAACAGGTCGCGAATCTATCGACTATAACGGGTCTAAAGTTGCCGGTATGTTAGGTGAGTTATTAGATCTTCCATCTGTATCAATCATTAAAAAATTAGATATTGATGGTAACAACGCTATTGTTGAGCGCGAGATTGAAGGCGGTAAAGAAATTTTAACTATCCCGTTACCATTTGTGGCCGGCACTGCCGAAGGTGTTGCCGAACCTAAAATACCAAACATGCGCGGCATCATGTCGGCACGCACCAAACCGCTGGCGGTAATTGAAGCGGTTGAGATAAAAACATCTTCAGAAATTATCAGCTATGAAACACCTGCCCCGCGCGGACAGGTAAAATTAGTGGCTGCCGATAAAGTTTCGGAATTAGTTGAACTACTACACACCGAAGCAAAAATTATATAACCTATTAGCTATACTATATGTCAGTTTTAATATATGCGGAAAACGCGGACGGCAAATTCAAGAAATCAATTTTTGAAGCAGTATCTTATGCCCGCGCCATTGCCGATCAAAATAATACCAACCTTGTAGCTGTTTCTATAGGCGATGTTAGTGCCGGTGAATTGGCTTTATTAGCCAAATACGGTGCCGATAAAATATTAAATGTAGCCAACGCCCAGCTAAAAAACTTTGTAAACCAGGCTTATGCTTCGGTTATTGCCGAGGCTGCTAAAAAGCAGGATGCAAACATTGTGGTACTGTCAAACTCTTTTTCGGGCCGCGGTTTGGCGCCACGTATCGCTGTAAAATTGGAAGCTGCTGTTGTTGACGGTGCTGTTGCTTTGCCCGATGTTGCAGGCGGCAAATTCACGGTTAAAAAAACAGCATTCTCTGGCAAGGCATTTGCCATTGTTGAACTAACATCGGCAAATAAGGTAATTGCATTAATACCAAACTCGTATAAAGTTGTTGAAGCAAATAAAACAGCACAAATTGAAGATTTTAGTGTTGAAACTAAAACATCCGATTTTAAAGCGATGCTGAAGGAGATAGTGCGATCGACAGATAAAATATCATTACCCGATGCTGAAATTGTAGTTTCAGGCGGACGCGGATTAAAGGGCCCCGAAAATTGGGGTATGGTAGAAGAGTTGGCTGGGTTATTAGGCGCAGCTACCGCTTGCTCAAAACCGGTATCAGATTCGGGTTGGAGGCCGCATAGCGAACACGTTGGACAAACTGGTATTGCTGTCAGTCCAAATTTGTATATTGCAATAGGAATTTCGGGAGCTATACAGCATTTGGCCGGTGTTAGCTCGTCAAAAGTAATTGTAGTAATAAACAAAGACCCCGAAGCGCCGTTTTTTAAGGTTGCAGATTACGGCATAGTTGGCGATGCATTTGAAGTAGTGCCACAACTAATTGCCGCTATAAAAGAATATAAAGCCTCGGCTTAAACAGATCTTGTTGCGATGGGTAATAATATGAAGAAAATAAAGCTGGATATTGTGGGTTTGTCGTACAGCCAAACCCAGTCCGGCGCGTATGCGCTTGTATTGGGCGAGGTTGGCGGACGCAGGCGGCTTCCTATTATTATTGGTAGTTTTGAGGCGCAGGCCATTGCTATCGAGATAGAGAAGATGACCCCAAGTCGTCCGCTTACGCACGACCTTTTTAAAAGCTTTGCTTCTGCCTATCATATCAGCGTACAGGAAATTGTGATCTATAATTTGGTAGATGGCATATTCTATTCTAAGTTGATTTGTACGGATGGAAAAAAATCTATCGAAATAGATGCCCGGACATCAGATGCTATAGCGTTGGCTGTACGGTTTGAATGCCCTATCTACACCTATGAGTTTATTCTTTCAAGCGCGGGTATTGTAATTGAAGGTAATGATTTTGTTTACCTTGAAAATATTAATGAACCTACCGAGGAAGCTACCCCGGCACAATCATCCGGCTTCGCGTCATTAAGCACCGACGAGCTAAAAACAAAACTCGCCGAGGCCCTACACGACGAAGCCTACGAAAAAGCCGCCAAGTTGCGCGATGAGCTGAATAAAAGAAAATCTTCCTGATAACAAAACGATCTGTCATTCTGAGCGCGAGCGAAGAATCTTGTAAAATTGACAGGTAACCGTCGTACTTATCGCGCATTTAAGATTCTTCGCTCGCGCTCAGAATGACAGGGGGTATTATGATTAGTTGTTCGCCCGAAATTCTGAAATCCAAAATATTTCCCTATTTTCCGTTTTTAAATTATTAACTGATCCTAACTTTTTAAAACCGGACTATATATGAATATTAAGTTTCGCTTAATACTGATGAATTTTATGCAATTTTTTATATGGGGATCGTGGTTGATCACCATTGGTGCATACTGGTTTCAAAACAAAGGATGGTCGGGGGCGCAATTCGGCGCTATTTTTTCTACCATGGGTATCTCGGCTATATTTATGCCCACCATTACCGGCATCATTGTAGATAAATTTATAAATGCCGAAAAACTTTACGGCATTATGCACATTTTAGGCGCAATGGTATTATTCAGCATTCCGCTGGTAACCAACCCTACAACGTTTTTCTGGGTGATACTGTTGAATATGATCTTTTACATGCCAACGCTATCTTTATCTATAACAGTAGCTTATTCGGCATTAAAAGGCAGCGGTAAAGATGTGGTGAAAGATTATCCTCCCATCCGCATATGGGGAACTATTGGTTTTATTGCGGCTTTATGGGCGGTGAGCTTAACTCATAACGAAACATCGGCCAACCAGTTCTATATTGCGTCGGCAGTAGCATTAGGGTTAGGTATTTACTCTTTCAGCTTGCCAAAGTGCCCGCCGTTATTAACTAAGGTCGATAATAGATCAATTGTAAACCTGCTGGGATTAAACGCGTTTGCTTTATTTAAAACACCAAAGTTTGCCATATTCTTTGCTTTCTCAATGCTGTTGGGCGCGGCCTTACAATTAACCAACGCTTATGGCGATACCTATATACACGACTTTGATAAAATTGGTGCTTATAAGGATACTATCACCGTAAAATATCCGGCTATCATCATGTCTATCTCGCAGGTGTCAGAAACCTTGTTTATTTTAGCTATACCATTCTTCCTGCGTAAATTCGGCATTAAATACGTAATGCTGTTTAGTATGCTAGCCTGGGTACTGCGCTTTGGCTTGTTTGCCTTCGGCAATCCGGCAGATGGGTTATGGATGATAGTTCTATCTTGCATTGTCTACGGTATGGCGTTTGATTTCTTTAACATATCCGGCTCTCTATTCGTGGAAACACAAACCACGCCCGAGATACGCGGCAGCGCGCAAGGTTTGTTTATGATGATGGTGAACGGCTTCGGCGCCTTCTTTGGCAGCCTTTTAAGTGGTATGATTATCCAGGATTTTTTTACTAATGCCGATCAAAGCAAAAATTGGCAGGGTATATGGCTTAGCTTTGCAAGCTATGCATTAGTTATTGCAGTGATATTTCCATTTGTATTCAGGTATAAACACAACGCGGCGTTAGTACACGCTATAAAACACGCTTAAACTGATAAGTTATTAACTAATGAAAAAGCATTACCGTGCAGAGAATGATTGCCTCAATTGCGGGGCAACTTTACAGGGTAAGTTTTGCCATGTTTGCGGACAGGAAAATCTGCAGATAAAAGAAAGCTTTGGCCATATGATGAACCATGCCATAAGCGATTATTTTCATTTCGATCAACAGTTTTTTAACACCTTAAAGCCATTACTTTTTAAACCGGGCAAGCTAACTAACGAGTATATGGCCGGTAAACGGGCAAGCTACCTGCACCCGGTTAAGATGTATATCTTTATCAGCTTTATTTACTTTGTGCTGCTTTTTAGCGATAAGATACAATCAATACAAAGTAAATCGGCGCAGGCGCATAATACTGAGCTAGCAACTAAGGCCGATTCTATCGTTGCTAAGAACCCTGGTCTTTCTGCCGAACAAAAAAACAAAATATATACTACCTATAATTACTCTGTAAAAAAGTCTAAAGACGGCAAAGGAAATGATACCACGTATCATAATTTACAGGCATTAACCAGGAACCTGCAAGATACTTCGTATGAACAATATATGCTGCGCCAGTCACAATTACCGGCAGCAGAACGCGATGGTTTTATAGCACGATATGCAGAAAAAAAAGCGTTGAAAATTAAAAATCAAGAAACAGGCAGCACATTGTTGGAAGCCTTTTACCATGATGTACCTAAAGCCATGTTCCTGTTACTGCCAATATTTGCTTTAATACTGAAAATATCCTTCAGGAAAAATAAGAAATTCTATGTCGAACATCTTATTTATTCCTTTCACCTTCATTGCTTTGTATTCCTGCTATTTGTATTTATTATGCTGATAGGGTTGATAGCCCCGGTAACATGGGATTACCTGAATCTCGTCGGATTTGCTTTGATAGCCTGGTATTTTTACCGCTCGTTAAGAGTAGTCTATAACCGTTCGAGCTGGCGCACCGTAAGCAAAATGATAGGAATAGCTATAAGTTATTTTGCCGCCCTGGTTATCTGCATGAGCCTGCTATTTATAATCGTGGCGATAATTGAAATTTAAAATAACTTATACGCCAAACTCAAATTAAACAGGTTAACTTTTGTAGAACCAATGCTATTTGACCCACTACCATAGCTTTGATTAGATAAACCAGCTTCGTACCGTAAGTCGAACGATATTTTTCTAATGTCTAACCCGGCGCCAACCTGCCATGCATAGTTTTGATCCTTATAATCAAGTTTAACAATATTGCCGGCAGCAGTTCCAAAGTTTTGATCTTTATTTATAGCATATGAAACAACGGGCCCGGTGTAGAATCTTGCTCCAATACCAAAAGCGCCTATTTTGCCGCCAAATAGCAAGGGTACATCAATACTTGTAAACTTTGCACGGTTTTCAGTACCGAGATTACTTCCACCACTTCCTGTAACAACATAAGGCGTTACGTTTACATCTTTTTGTGTAATATATGCCTCGGGTTGAAAATTAAAGCCCAGCGCCCCAAAACGCATCCATATACCACCCAGGTACCCGGCTCCGCTACTGGTGCTATAGTTGCCGCTACTTGAAAGGCTGGACATATTCACTCCGCCTTTTAATCCAAATTGAAAGCTGGGTAATAATTGTGCCGATGCTGTATAGATGGTGGCAAAACAAATTAGGGTAAGTATAATTTTTTTCATAATGATAGTTTAAGATTGAAGATACTAAGGTAAATTATTGTTAGTACAGTTTCAAATGGGCAGGAAAAGGGGATGTTACTGTTTACAAGTCGCTAACGCGGGTGCGGGTACGTTTAATGTAATTGCGAAAATCTAACACAATACCGGCAAATAGATAAACGATAAGCGGAAAACCAACTGCCAAAAATGAAGAATAAATAAAAAACAGCCTGATCTTGGAGATAGAAACATGAAAACGTTCGCCCAAATAAGTGCAAACACCAAAAGAATATCGTTCAAAAAAGGTTAATATCCGCTGTATCATCGTCACGCTAATTTTAATATCTTATTGCCAATGCTGCAATCCAAACATTTTTTATAATTACAATAATAGTTTTTTAATTCCAATAATGCCTGCGTTTCAAAGGCCGTTTTTGCTTTTACGCCTACGCTATCAAAATCGGCTATAATTTTATTTTGCTCGCCCGGCAGGTTTTCCAGCAATTTAAGGCTTCTATCCATAAAGTACTGCAACTGGTGGTGCTTGCCATAACTGAACAAAAATAAGGCTATAGTGTTTAGCAACAAAATATCTGCCGATGCCTGCCCCAAATTCTTCGATGATGGTTTGGCCTCTTTGTCAAACCGGTAATGATCTTCCCAATAAGAGTTCACTTTTATATCGGTAAATAAATTTTGCAAGCCTTTTATATCGCGCGTATCTAAAACTTTTGATAACAAGTGGTTGGAATTGATAACTAATGCTGCAAATTGCGCTAGCCTTATGGTAGGAAAGTTTTGAGGGCGCAGCCGCATAAATTTCCATAAATGCGTTTCAATTGGTGTAAGACTGAATTTTTTCCGCAAAAAATCATATTCATTTTTCAGGCTTTGTGGGTAAGCATCAGTAAAATCCTCATTCAAAAAACCTGCCTGCCCAAATATCAATGCTTCAATTTGCAAAGAGTTGTTTTTATGCTTGGCCAATAGGTTTTGCGGTAATGATTTGGCTAGCAGTTCAAACGGTAAAGCATTAGTTTTAAAACCAAAATTAGCTGCCAAAAACTGGTAAAAGGTTTCCTCCCAATCGCCTTTGTTTAATTGCAAAGCAGCAATAACTGCTGCCGATTTCTTTTCCAATCGCTCAATCAACACACGGGTAAACCAGGTACGTAAAGTAAAATCATCCAGTTTGCCTATGCTTGACTCGCAGGGTATAATACTTTGGTTGCCGAACACCAAATTATGGTAACGGTTATATAATTCGGCAGGTATACGGTCTTTTAATTCTAATGTTGGTACATGTCGGCCATCGGGTAAAATAAGCGGTGTGTCATCACGATATACCACATGCAGAATTACGTTGCCGTATGCATTATCGGTACTATGGTTATGCTTTTGCCAGTCGGAAGAGGAGAGGTGGAGTTCCACATTTCCCGCCCAGGTGGTATCGCCAATTTTTACCCGTGCATTTTGAAAATCGGGCCCCGAATCAGTGTTATGCAAGCCCGATGAATAGATCTCTATTGTTTCGCCATCGGTAGTTTGCAATGCAGCCCGGTCAAACAGCCGGAACTTCCATACATAATGCAAAAAATCTTCGGTAAAAAGCATTAACTAAGGTAGGTGTTTTGGGTGAATAGTTGATTGGGTTGATAAAGTGAATGGTTAGATTTTTTTCACTAAAAAGCGCAGTGGCCTGTCAGGGGCGCGCGGCCGGGAGTTTTGCCTGTGAAGTGGCAGCGATTGTCCTGACTTGACTTTTTGGTTACTTTTGGGTCAAGCCAAAAGTAACAGCCTCCGCGGCAAATGAGCGGGCGTGAGATTGTTAATTACAACAAATTGCCGTCATTTGATTTACACACGCAAAGATTGCTTCGTTCCAAGCGACGACACTTTGATATATTAGTATTGAAAATTTCACTTATATTTATAAAAACCAACATGCAACCACAAACGCCAACCACTGCCCACCGCATCAAATCTATTATTGGCGGCTCGTTAGGCAATTTGGTGGAATGGTACGACTGGTATGCTTACACCGCTTTTTCGCTTTGTTTTTCAGCGGCATTTTTTCCTACGGGTAACCAAACGGCGCAACTCCTTAACACGTCTGGCATATTCGCTATCGGCTTTTTAATGCGGCCTATTGGCGGTTGGTTAATGGGCACCTATGCCGATAGAAAAGGGCGTAAAACCGCGCTCACGTTTTCTGTATTGCTGATGAGCGTTGGTTCACTCATGATAGCGATTGTACCCGGTTATAAGCAGATAGGCATTATTGCGCCAATTGTATTGCTTATTGCCCGTATGTTGCAGGGCCTTAGCGTTGGCGGCGAATACGGCACCAGTGCTACCTATTTAAGCGAAATGGCCACAAAAAAACACCGTGGTTTTTATTCCAGCTTTCAGTACGTAACGCTTATTATGGGGCAACTGATCGCTTTAGCCGTACTTATTTCATTACAACGTATATTTTTAACCGAGCAGCAATTACACCAATGGGGATGGCGCATTCCCTTTGGTGTTGGCGCTATACTGGCAATAACCGTTATGTATTTGCGTCGCAGCTTACAGGAGTCGGCATCATTTAAACAGGAAGCAGAACCCGCCGCGAAACGTGGAACAATTAAAGCGTTAGCCGAACATCCCAGGGCGGTACTTACCGTTATGGGACTTACAGTAGGCGGCAGCGTTGCCTTTTACACGTTCACTACCTATATGCAAAAATTTTTGGTGATCACATCCGGTTTCTCAAAAAATAGCGCTACGCTTATATCCACCTTAACATTAGTGGTTTTTATGCTACTGCAACCGGCGTTTGGCTTACTGTCTGATAAAATTGGCCGTAAGCCGCTGTTGATTGGTTTTGGAGTTTTAGGTACAATATGCACCATTCCAATTTTAACGGCATTAGGTGCTACTAAAGATGTTTGGGTGGCATTCGCCCTTATTATGTGTGCACTTATCATTACCAGTGGTTATACGGCCATTAATGCCGTTGTGAAAGCCGAGTTATTCCCCGCCAATATTCGCGCGCTTGGCGTTGGTTTTCCTTATGCGATTGCTGTTTCACTGTTTGGCGGCACTGCCGAGCCATTGGCGTTATCTTTTAAAAACAATGGACACCAGGAATGGTTCTATTGGTACGTTACCGGTTGCATTGCTTTATCGTTATTACTTTATTTAACCATGAAGGATACGAAGAAGCATTCAAAAATTGAGACAGAATAAGTAAACTTTTTTTGGCGATTTGCAGCGGGACGATTAATCAGTCAGTATCATGCCGATAGCAACGTTGTACCCCCTAAAATTCGACCCCATTTATCAGTACCGCATTTGGGGTGGCCGCAGATTAGAAAACTTAGTGAGCAAACCCTTGCCACCTAAAGATCCCATAGGTGAAGCCTGGATATTAAGCGACCGCGATGACCACCCGAGCGTGGTTTTAGACGGCCCGCTAAAAGGCCAGACCATTAAAGAAATACTGGCCGAACATGCCGACGATATATTTGGACGGTATGCTGTCGACTATAAACGCTTCCCTTTATTGTTGAAGTTTTTAGATGCACAAAAGGTCCTGTCTGTACAGGTGCATCCTTCCGACGATAAAAAAGAATATATCCCCAAAGGGGAAAGCGGAAAAACAGAAGCCTGGGTAGTGTTAGAAGCCGGACCCGAAGGCAAAATTTATGCAGGCTTAAAACCCGGCACTACCAAAGAGATACTACAAAAAGATATTGATGCCCATAAAGTAGCTGATGACCTGGCCAGTTTTTCACCAAACCTGGGTGATGCGGTATTGATAAAAGCAGGTACCGTACACACCTTGCAGGACCTGGTTGTTTTTGAGGTACAGGAAAATAGCGACGTAACTTTTCGCCTTTATGATTGGGATAGGATTGATGAAAAAACAGGCAAACCCCGCGACCTGCAGGTTAAGGAAGCCATTGCCTGCATAGACTTTAACCAAACTAATATAGGCCCGGTAACACCTGTAATAGATGACGATTTTAACGGTGTAAAAGAAAAGCTACTCGACTGCGATAAATTTATAGTTTGGCGGGTAACCAATAAATCTATTTGTTTGGTGGGCGAGGAGGGTGCGCCACGTGTATTAGTAGGCATTGATGGGTGTGGCGAAATACAAACAAAAACAGATACATTTACATTAGCAAAAGGCGAAGTGATGTTGCTACCCGCGTCTATCGGGCCGTGCAGGTTTATTGCCAAAAATGGCGCGGTGATACTGGAGGTGGCGTTGCCGGATAGAAATTAACTTGCCGGTTATGACTCACCCCGACTACGCTTCGCTGGTCGGCCCTCTCTCCCGCAAGCGGCAAAGAGGGCTTGGGAATGAATTCTAAGATACCCTCTTTCCGCCGTAGGCGAAGAGAGGGTGGACGAGCGAAGCAAAGTCCAGGTGAGTAATTGCCCGTTAAATAATACTAATATGAAAAAACTAATAGTTTTTGATCTTGATGGTACACTTGCCGAAAGCAAAGCAGCCATAGATAAAGATATGGTGACCATTCTGCACGCGCTGCTGGACGTTGCCAAAGTAGCCATAATATCCGGCGGCGACTGGCCGCAGTTTGAAAAACAAGTATTAGCCAAATTGGGTGATGTAAAGCAACTTAAAAACCTGTCAATACTGCCCACCTGCGGAACCAAGTTTTACCGCTATAAAAAATCAAGCTGGGTAAAAATATATTCCGAAGATTTTACACCAGATGAAAAGAACGAGATCATTGACTCATTACACAAAGCGGTAGAGCAAACACATATCGACCCCGAAAAAACATGGGGCCAGCAAATAGAAGACCGTGGCAGCCAGATCACTTTTTCTGCATTAGGTCAAAAAGCCCCGCTGGACGCCAAAAAAATATGGGATCCCAAATTTGCCAAGCGTAAAAAAATAAAAACAAAACTTAGTTTTAGTATCCCGCAATTCTCTGTAAACCTGGGTGGTACAACATCGGTAGATATTACCAAACCCGGTATTGATAAAGCCTACGGCATAAAAAAGCTAAAGGAGATATTAGGCATTAAAAAAAGCGAAATGCTGTTTATTGGCGATGCTATTTTTCCGGGTGGAAATGATTACCCAGCCAAAACAGCCGGCGTAACCTCTGTTTGCATCAAAGATCCCGACGAAACAAAACGGGTGGTTGAGGGAATAATAGCTTGTTTAGATACTAAAGGCCTATATAAAGAAGGTTTCACAATATAATCAGGCATGTGTAAACTCTTTGTGCATCCAAAAACATTTCCGCTGTAATTTGTTTCATAGGTACTTTATAATCTACCTATGATTTCTGTACAAAAACACGGTGTACTGCTGGCGACAAGCAATTTTGAATTTGAAGACGAAGGCGTTTTAAACCCCGCTACCATTCGCGACGGTAATGATATTCACCTATTTTACCGGGCTGTAAAAAAAGGGAACTACTCCACCATTGGCTATTGTAAATTATCGGGCCCTTTGGCTGTATTTAAACGAAGCGATAAGCCCGTGCTAACTTCGGATATGGAGTATGAATCGCATGGCGTAGAAGATCCGCGCATTGTTAAAATAGATGACCTCTATTATCTAAGTTATATTGCCTACGATGGCAAAGACGCGCTTGGGGCCGTAGCTACATCAACAGACATGGTAACATGGCAACGGCAGGGCATAGTTGTTCCGCAAATACCTTATGCCCGCTTTATGGAGCTGATAAAAGGCAATGCCAATATCAGTGACAGCTATGCGAATAATTATGATCCGGTAAATACTGTTGTAATGGATAAGGACCTGGTTTTCTTTCCCCGAAGGGTAAATGGTAAACTAACTTTTTTACACCGCATAAAACCCGGTATACAAATTACAGCGGTTCATAACCTTACTGATCTTACTAAACAGTATTGGGAAGATTATATAAGTCATTTGGATGAACATATCCTACTTTCGCCTAAATACGACCACGAAATACGCTACATAGGCGGCGGTTGCCCGCCAATTGAAACCGAACACGGCTGGGTAATGATCTATCATGGTGCAAAAGACGCCCCGGTAAAAGGTTTTGAATATTCTGCCTGTGCGGCGTTGCTCGATCTGGACAATCCAAATAAAGTAATTTCACGACTGCCATACCCTTTATTTAAGCCCGAAGAACATTATGAATTAACGGGTGATGTAGACGATGTGGTGTTCCCAACCGGCACTGCATTGTTTGATGATACGCTTTATATTTATTACGGCGCAGCCGATGATATTATTGCGGCGGCGTCGGTTAGCCTTACTGCGTTGGTAAATGAATTATTAAGCTGTGAAGGAAATCTATGACCAGGTATATAAGTCAATAGGGGTAAGCGATTACAAATTCTTTCAAAATCTGCTTATACGCTTGTTAAACCGTTAGATATAAGCTATAATTGTTGCCCGTAAATCGGGTACAAGTTAAATGAAGAATTTTTTAGATCAGGACTTTTTACTGCAAACAGAAACTGCAAAACAGCTGTATCATAACTATGCGGCGGCAATGCCAATTATAGACTATCATTGTCATTTACCACCCGACCAAATAGCCAACGATATTAATTTTGAGAACCTCACCCAAATATGGCTTTACGGCGATCATTATAAATGGCGTGCATTGCGTGCAAACGGTGTTAATGAAGATTATATAACCGGCAAAAAAAGCGACTGGGAAAAATTTGAAAAATGGGCCGCAACAGTTCCTTATACCTTGCGTAACCCATTATATCATTGGACGCACCTGGAGTTGCAGCGTTACTTTGGCATAAACGAACTCTTATCGGCAGATAATGCCCGCAGGGTATATGACGAGTGTAGCGAAAAATTACGCTCAACCGAATACAGTGTCCGCAATTTATTAAAGAGCAAAAATGTTGAATTGGTGGGTACAACAGACGATCCGCTTGATAACCTGGCCTATCATCAAATCATTGCTAAGGATGGCTTTGAGGTGAAGATATTGCCGGCATATCGTCCGGATAAGGCTATGTATTCTGAAGATATAACGGTACTTAATGCATACATCGATCAATTGGAAATTGTGTCTGATACAGCCATTAACAACTTAAGTGGTTATTTGGACGCATTGAAAAAACGCCATGATTATTTTGCCGAAAACGGCTGTAAAATATCTGATCATGGGTTGGAACATATTTATGCCGAAGACTATACGGAAAACGAAATTAAAACCATCTTCCAAAAAATAAGAAGTAAACAAAGTATTGATGCGGTTGAGAATGTCAAGTTCAAATCGTTTATGTTGATACAGTTTGCTATTTGGGATCATGAAAAAGGGTGGGTGCAACAATACCATTTAGGCGCGTTACGTAATAACAATGCCCGCGCATTAACCAATTTAGGCCCTGATACCGGTTGGGATTCCATTGGTGATTTTACGCAGGGAAAAGCACTTTCTAAATTCCTGAATAAGCTGGATACAACCAACCAATTAGCCAAAACCATAATCTACAATCTTAATCCGGCAGATAATGAACTGTTTGCTGCCATGACCGGTAATTTTAACGATGGCTCGGTAGCCGGTAAAATACAATTTGGTTCTGCCTGGTGGTTTTTAGACCAAAAGGATGGAATGACACAACAGCTTGCCGCGTTATCAAACATTGGCTTGGTAAGCCGCATGGTAGGTATGTTGACAGATTCGCGCAGTTTTATGTCGTTCCCGCGACATGAATATTTCAGAAGGATATTATGTAACCTTTTCGGCAATGATATTGAAAATGGCGAGCTGCCAAATGATATTGCCTGGACAGGTAAGATCATTAAAGATATATGCTACCATAACGCCAAGGCGTATTTTGAAGTATAAATATATCAGCGTTATTACGATTTACCTAAAGTATCGTAATAACGCTGATTGAAAATTATATCCTCACTTTCACAACCAATTTCTTGATCATTCCTTCGCCAATCATGGGGGCGTGTACATCCTCTGGGAAGAAAATAACAAACTGGTTGGCGGTTAAACCAAAGTGCATATCCGGCGCGTCGGCGTAAAATAACACATCCTTTTCGTCGCTGTATTCGCCTTTTGGCGATTTGCAATCGGTACGCGGTTTCCACCCAATGGTTTCGTTGCCGCGAATACACAGTTGTATATCAATATTTTTATTGTGGCACTCAAATTTCTCTGCAGCAACTTCGGCGGTTTTACCTTCATTGTCTGATACGATAACTTTCAGGCCATCAGCAATATCAAACTTGCCAATTTCTAAATTTAGTAAATCCTGCGCCTTTAAATAATCAAAAGCAGCTTTAAAATTTTTATGCAGGCCGTAGTATTTTTCGGCTTCGACTAATGTATCTATTATCATTTCTAGTTCATGGTTAATGGTTCATAGTTCATGGCAATTTGTGCTATGAACTATGAACCATGATCTATCACCTATCTCTGTACACGGCCCGATCCGTCGCCTTTAACAAGCTCCTGAACTTCGCCTAAAGTAGCATGGTTTAAATCGCCAGGGATGGTGTGTTTAATTGCAGAAGCAGCAACGCCAAACTCAGCCGCGTCGCTCATTTTCATGCCGGTAACTAAACCGAAAATAAAACCGCTGGCAAATGAATCCCCACTGCCTACACGGTCAACTATACGTACTTCGTATTGTTTGGTATGATGAAATTCTGTACCGTTATACACTAATGCGCTCCATCCGTTGTCTGATGCGCTATGGCTTTCGCGCAGAGTAGAAGCAATATACTTAAAGCCAAATTTGGCCTGCATTTGCTGGAACACATCTTTGTAGCCATCAAGGTTCAATTCGCCTTTGGTAACATCGGTACCGGCGCTCTTGAAGCCTAAAGTAGTATCGGCATCTTCTTCGTTACCAATACAAACGTCAACATATTTACAAAGCTCGGTCATCACTTCACGCGCTTTTTCTTTGCTCCATAATTTTTTACGGTAGTTCAGGTCAATACTGGTAGTAATGCCTTTTGCTTTAGCAGCTTTTAGTGCCGCCAAAGTAAGCGCCGCAGCTTTATCGCTCAATGCAGGCGTAATACCGGTAGTATGGAACCAATCGGCACCTTCAAATATTTTATCGAAGTCAAATTCGCTGGCTTCAACTTCCGAGATAGAAGCATCGGCACGGTCATAAACCACTTGCGACGCACGCATAGAAGCGCCTGTTTCTAAAAAATAAATACCTAAGCGTTTTCCGCCGCGGGCCACAAACTGGGTATCAACACCATAACGGCGCAGGTGGTTTATAGCTGCCTGGCCAATTGGGTTTGCAGGCACTTTTGATACAAACGTTCCGTTTAGGCCATAGTTGCAAAGTGCTGCTGCAACGTTAGCCTCGCCGCCACCATAAGTAACATCAAAGCTATCAGCTTGTACAAATCTTTTAAAATCAGGAGTTGATAATCTCAACATTATTTCTCCCAGTGTTACAACTTTTTTCGACATCGATTGCAAATGTTTTAAATTGATAAAATAACTTTATAATTAGTATTGCTTAATATAAGCAGAAGTGGTCAAAATTAGTATTAAACGTTATTAGTTGCTAAGCTTTTGTCGAAAATCTACGTAAACGTTTG
>Ga0206854_1164_pt1 | contig 16835 bp, 6 predicted proteins | sample Alteio_BWOrgCont_50_FD_152870 | JGI IMG/M metagenome (GOLD analysis project Ga0206854, IMG submission 152870) | Enriched cells from forest soil in Barre Woods Harvard Forest LTER site, Petersham, Massachusetts, United States -... | ecosystem: Environmental > Terrestrial > Soil > Temperate forest > O...
ATCTGGGCGCGAAGCTGGTCAAAATAAACGACCTCCAATTTGGTGCCGTGTTTGATGGAGCCGGTGGTGGGAGCGATTTGGCCGAGGAGCAATTTGATGAGCGTCGTCTTGCCGGCGCCGTTGGGGCCGATGAGGCCGATTTTGTCCCCGCGAATAATCGTGGTACTGAAGTTGCGCACGAGCGCGGGCTGGCCCGGCCAGGCGAAAGAGACCTCTTCTGCCTCGATGACTTTAACGCCGGTGCGCTCGGCCTCGGCGAGGCGGAGGGAGACGCTGCCGGTGCGCTCGCGGCGGGCACGGCGCTCGGCACGCAATTCGAGCAGTTGATTGATGCGGCTCTGGTTGCGCGTACGCTGGGCGCGAACGCCCTTTCGCACCCAGGCTTCTTCCTGCGCGAGTTTCTTGTCGAATTGCGCCCGCTGTTTTTCCTCGGCTTCCAACACTTCCTCCTTGCGGATGAGGTAGGTGTTATAGTCGCAGGCCCAACTCGAAAGCCGACCGCGGTCGAGCTCGATGATGCGCGTGGCCAGGCGGCGCAGGAAAGCGCGGTCGTGCGTGACGAAGAGCAGGGTAAGTTTGGATTCGAGCAGAAAGTTTTCCATCCACAAAATAGATTCGATATCCAAATGATTGGTCGGCTCGTCGAGGAGCAGGACATTGGGCTGGGCGGCGAGGGCGCGGGCGAGGAGCGTGCGACGCTTGAGGCCGCCGGAGAGCGAGGAAAATTCGAGAGCGGGATTCAGGCGCAGCAGCTCGAGCAGGTCCTCGAGGCGGACATCGCGCTCCCAATCTTCCTCGTGGCCGGTCGGGTCGCGCAGGCCGGCGGCGACGACATCATGGATGGTGCCGTGCACATCGGCGGGGATTTCCTGGGTCAGGCGCGTGGCGATGGCGCCGTCGGGTTGAAAGACGGAGCCGGAGTCGGGCTTCATCTCGCCGGAAATGACGCGCAGGAGGCTCGATTTGCCCGCGCCATTGCGCCCAACCAGGCAGACGCGCTCGCCGGGGTTAACCTGGAGATTAACCTTGTCGAGGATGAGCGGGCCACCGAAATTGAGATCTATACTGAGGAGACTGAGCAGAGCCATAGCGATTCAGAGTAGAGAGGAACCGTGGGGTGGGCAATGGAGAAAGGCGGGTGGCTAGGTCCGGTAGAATTTATTTTATTTTTTTGGTGCGATAGGGTTGGATAGGGTCGGAAATGGGGCGAGAGGCGGAAGGAATGCTGAATTCTGAATGCTGATTGCTGAATACGGAAGGCGGGATGGCTTCGTCTTTCCCGGGTCTTGCTGGACGGGTGAAGGGAAGTCTTGTTCTAATTAGGAACAGACCGCACCCCCCTACCCCCTCTTAGGTATGATTAGGTGTGATTAAGTGTTAGCGGAGTGCATCGGATCAAAGAACGGCCTTCCTTCGCCAGGGCTAGGGAGGGCAAGCAATGATTGGCGGAGTGTTTTAAAGGAAAGAGGTTAAAAGCGGAAGGACTGGGTTGGCTGCGTTGGATAGGTTGGATGGGTTAGATGGGTTAGATTAGTTGGGTAAAGAAAGGTTGAACCACGGAGGACTCGGAGAACACGGAGAGCGAAGTTTTAAGTAAAAAATCTCCCTCGGTGTCCTCCGTGCTCTCCGTGGTTCAATTTTTTGGCTTTAAAACACGACCAGGTTTAAATCAGGGCCGGGTTTAGGCTCGCCAATGTCGGAAGTGGAGCGAAAATTTCTTGTCAGGTTTTGTAGGTGGGCGGTGTATTCTTTATATAAAACCCCAAATGAGTCCCGATAATGAATTACTGCGCCGGTATGCCCAAGAGGGCGATGAGGCCGCTTTTGCCGAGGTGGTGCGGCGGCACACGGACCTGGTTTATTCGGCGGCGTTGCGCATCGTGCGCGATGCGGCGCTGACGCAGGACGTGACCCAAAGCGTTTTCACCAAACTGGCGCGGGTGGCCGGGGCGCTGAGCAACTACCCCACCCCGATTGGCTGGCTGCACACGACCACGCGCCACACCGCCATCAACGCCGTGCGCGCGGAAACCCGCCGCCGCGCGCGCGAACACGAGGCCTTCACCATGCACAACATCTCCGCCATGCCGGATGCCCACTGGGAGCAACTCCGACCCATTTTAGACGAGGCCGTGGGGCAGCTCGGCGAGCGTGACCGCCAGGCGGTATTGCTGCGCTTTTTCCACGGGCTGAGCCACCAGGAAGTCGGCGCGGTGCTGGGGGTGGCGGAAAACACCGCGCAAAAACGCGTGGACCGGGCGCTGGATAAACTGCGCGCCCGGTTTGCGCGCCAGGGCGTGACGGTTTCCTCGGCGTTGCTGGCCGCGGCGATGAGCGCGAATTCCGTGCAGGCCGCGCCGGCGGGGCTGGCGGCGAATGTCGCGAAAACCTCGACCCTTGGCGCCGGCAGCGGCGCGTCACTCGGCAGCGCATTATTAATTGCCTTTTATATGAGCACAAAAATCAAAACATTCGTCGCGGTGGTGATTATCGCCGTCATCATGGGTGGTGGGTTCTGGTGGATTAATCGGACAACGGCGACCGCGCCGGCAAATATTGTACAAGCGACGGAAACACAAACGCCGACGTCAGCCAAGGCCGATGTATTAAAACTGACGACACCAGTGGTCCAAGTTGAGCCGCCCAAGCTGCCAGCAGCGACGCCCAGTTCTGAAACCACGCCGCCGTCAGGCCCCGATGCAAAGTCGACGGCTGAATTAAACTCCGCCTTCGCGGATATGGCGCGCTTATATCGAGATGGCGATATTGCGGGGTTCGTGCAAACTTACACCGAGCCTGACAAATTGGACCCCGCGTATCTGAAACGAGTCAAAGACAACCAGGAAGCGTTGCGAAAAGTTCCAGCAGGCAAGATTCCTCCCAATACACAACAGCAATTACAAGATATTTATGAAGCGCAGGCAAAGTCCTATGAGGAACTCATAAACCAGACCCCGATTTTTAACGCCGCTGGCGACGAAGCGACTTACATGATTACAAAATATGGCGCTGGAATAAACTTTGACAGACAAACCACGGTAACCTTTGTCAAAATCAGCGGTAAGTGGTATATAAAGCCAGATCCCATAGATCCCAATGCTGGCTCGATAACCTTTGGCGCAAAAAAGTAACAATGCAGGATCGGCAAAGCTGATAATGCAATTTTACGTGCCACACAAAAATTTCGCATGAATTACCCACCCCTTCTTGCCCCCAAGGCCCATTCGTAGATTTTTAGGTATTGGCGGGTGCTGGTGGTCCAGGAGAAATCTTTCTTCATGCCGTTGAGGCGCAGGGCGAGAAGCTCGGCGGGGCGGTCGGTATAGACCTCGTGCGCGCGCTCGATGGCGTGGTGGAGCGCGCGGGCGGAGGGCTCGACAAAGAGGAAGCCGGTGCCTTCGCCGCGGCCTTCCTGGTAGGGCTCGACGGTGTCCACCAAGCCGCCGGTGGCGCGGACGATCGGCGGAGTACCGTAGGCCTGCGAATACATCTGGTTGAGGCCGCAAGGCTCGAAGCGGCTGGGCATGACAAAGAAGTCCGAGCCGGCCTCGATGAGGTGGGCGAGCTTTTCCTCGTAGCCGATGTAAACGCCGACGCGCCCGGCGTAGTGGTGCGAGAGACCGCGAAAAGCTTCCGCGAGGCCGGCGTCACCCGCGCCGAGGACGACGAATTGTGCGTCCATTTCCTTCAGCAAATCCGGGATAATCGCGGCGAGCAGATCGAGCCCCTTTTGCGAATAAAGCCGCGCGACGGCGCTGAAGATAGGCGTGGCGGGCTGCTGCGCGAGCCCCATGCGCTGCTGGAGCGCCGTCTTGCAGGCGACTTTGCCACTGAGGTCGGCGGAAGTATAGCGCGCGGGTAAGTGGGGATCGGTGGCGGGGTTCCACTCGGTGGTGTCAATGCCGTTGGGGACGCCGATGAGGTCGCCCGCGCGAAAACGCAAAAGCTCGTGCAGGCCGCAGCCGCCTTCGTGCATTTTGATTTCCTCCGCGTAGTGGCGCGAGACGGTGGTGATTTTCGTGGCGTGGTAAAGGCCGCCCTTCATGAAATTGACCTGGCCAAAGCTTTCGAGATTGTTCGCGGAAAACAACCACGCGGGCAAACCGGCGAAATCGAGAATGGACTTGGGGCTGTAGCCCTGGTGCTCGAGATTGTGAATGGTGAAGAGCGAGGCGGCGCGGCCCAGCGGCCCGGTGCGGTCCACGGTGTTGAGGTAAACCGGCGCGAGGGCAGCGGGCCAGTCGTGGGCGTGGACGATGTCGGGCACCCACTGGCTGGCGTGGCACCAGTCAAGCGCGGCGCGGGTGAGGAAAACGAAACGCTCGGGATTATCGGTATAGCCGCCGCCGTTGTCGCCATAAACACCCATGCGGGCGAAGTAGCGACCGAACTCGATGAAATGAACTTCCGCCGTCGCCGAACCCGGCAGGGCGGTTTGCCACACGCGGCAAAACTCCTCGCGCCCCTGGCCCAGATGCACGCTGACCGGGCCGGGAAAAGCGCGCCAGGCCGGACCGGGCTTGAGAAAACCATAGAGCGGACAGACAACGCGCACGTCGTGCCCCAGCGCGGCGAGTTCCTTGGACAATGCGCCCACCACATCACCGAGGCCGCCGGTTTTGGCGAACGGCGCGACCTCGGAGGAAATCATCAGAATTTTCATGAGCGGGGAAAAGAAGTTTTTAAGAAATTAAACCACGGATGGCACGGATGGGGGAAATTCGGAGTTCTGAATGCTGAATTCTGAATCCTTTATCAGTGCTTTCCGCGCCATCAGTGGTTGCTTGGGTTTTAAAACAGAACCTAGAGCATTTTTGGTTTAATCGAACACGGAAAGGCATCGCGCAAGCGCGAGCCCTACAAAAACAGCCGGCGGATCGCTCGTAGGGCCTGCGCTGGCGCAGCGCCGTTCTTGCGCCAGATAAGATCGAAACTGTTCTAATGAAGCGCATCGGTGGTGGGCTGGGGAGAAGCTGGCGGAGAAGGCGCGAGAGTGGGCGGCGGCGGCTCGTCATCGGGGAATTTAAATTTGAAATTCAAGATGGGCAGGAGAAGCAATAACCCGGCCAGAGTCAAACCGAGCACGGAGTAGCCGGCGAAGTCGTGCACGGTGATAAAATGAAAGGCGGGATTGGGCACGGGATGGCCGGCGGCATCTTTGGCGGCGATGAGCTGGCCGGTGACGGCATCTTTTACGCGCAGGTATTCCGTGTTGCCCCAAAAATCCTCGTCGAGCGCCTCGGAGTTATACCTGAAGGCCCAGCTGGTCAGGAAAAGACTGCGCACGATGTTCATGCCAAAGGCCAGGACGGCGGACATCGCCAGCAAAAGAATTTTTTTCCAAAACCGGTCGAGAAAAACCGCGGCGAGAAACGAGCCGGCGAAGAGGCAGGCCGTCAGCGAACGGATGCCGGAACAGGCATCGGCCACGCCCACGCTGCCATGCGGCTCCATTCGCAGCACGCTACCGTCGCGAAAAACCTCGAAGCCAAGGAAATTAAACAATCCGGAAACAATGCTGACCACCCATTCGAGGAGCTCGGGCTTTACGCGCGATTCGAAGACCAGCAACATGGGCGCGGAAATCAACCAGGCCAGGGCGGGAAACACCAATAAGGCGATGACCCGACCGCGACGGGATAAGGAAACGGCGCGGCCCTGGGCATCCGTCTGCGCCACGAGAAAGCCCATGGCCAGCACAAAGCCCGCGAGGCCAAGCGAGAGCGCGGCGGCATTATCGGTGTCGGGCCCCGTCACAGCGCGCATAAATCCGCCATAGAGAAAAAGCAGCAGACTGCCAAAAACGGTGAGGCCGGCGAAAAAGTTAAGCGCGCCAGCGAGGCGATTTTTGCCGGACTCGACAGAAGTAGAAGCGGCCGGATTGCCGAGCAGGATGGATTTCAACAACGGCCAGCGGTCATTCACGACAAAAATGACAAACACCGGGACAAGAAAACCGAAGCTAAAATCATCGCTAGTGCGCCAGTAATGCTGCTGATCGCACACCACGAACACCATCAACGCCAGCGCGAGCCATGCAGCCAGGCGGACCTCGGGCCGCAAGCGGGAAAATCCACTGTTCTGCAAAGCTTTAAAATCCATGGTGACGCAAGGGCAAGGGCATCGCAAACGCCCCACCCTTTCAACCCCAAAAGGCCTGAGACAGCCAACCGGCCCGGGAGTTTCAATCCACCAGCTCGCGTTCGAGTTCCTCGAGAGTCTTGTTTTTGGTCTCGGGGAGTTTGCGCAAAATGAAAATAAACCCGAGGATGCAAATGAAGGCGTAGAGGCCGAAAGTTTTCGCCGGACCGAGGTCTTTATTTAAAATGGGGAAGGTATCAGTCAGCACAAAGCAAGCGCCCCACAAAGAAGCCACGGCGACGGCCATGGCTGCGCCGCGGATGCGGTTGGGGAAAATTTCGGAAATAATCACCCAAGTAATCGGCGCCAGGGACATGGCATAGCACGCGATGGCGAGCAACACGAGCAGGAGCATCGGCAAACCCTGCACATGGGCGTGGTAACAAAACGCCAGAACGAGATAAATCACCCCGAGGCTGAGCGAACCGAATAACATCAGCGGGCGGCGGCCAAATTTATCCACCACGCCCAAGGCGACAAAGGTAAAGGCCAGATTGACGGAGCCGGTCCAGGCAATGTTTTTAAGAACAAAAGAAATGTCGTACCCGGCGGCCTTGAAGATGTCCTCCGCATAATTGAAAATGACATTGATGCCGCACCATTGCTGGAAGACGGCGAGCGCCACGCCGAGGAGGAGCACCTTGCGCATTTTTGGCTCCAGCAAATCGGCAAAGCGCACGCGCTCGGCCTGCTCGGTTTGCAACGTGGCTTGCACATCGGCAATTTCGGCATCGGCATAGGCCCGGCCGCCGATGCGCGTCAGGGTAAAGCCGGCAATGTCCTGCACACCCTGACGAATGAGCCAGCGCGGGCTTTCGGGGACCAAAAACATGCCGGCAAAAAAGAACAGCGAGGGCACGGCGGTGAGCTCGAACATAATGCGCCAGCAATGCTGGCCATACCAGGAGCCCGCGATCGTAAACGGCGTGGAACCGGGCGGCAGATCGCGCCCGATGTACCAGTTGATGATTTGCGCGGCGAGGACGCCGATCACAATGGTGAGTTGATTTAGCGAGACGAGCCGCCCGCGCATGGAAGCCGGCGCGATCTCGGCAATATACATGGGCGATAAATTAGAAGCCAAACCGATGGCCACGCCACCGAGGATGCGCCAGGCGATAAACACGTTGAAATCGTGAGCCCAGGCATTGCCAAGGGAAGTCACGATGAACAATAACGCCGAGAGAATGAGCAACCGTTTACGGCCAAACTTGTCACTCAAACCGCCAGCGACCAAAGCGCCGATGAGGCAGCCCAGCAACGCACAACTGTTGGCCCAGCCCGAAGCGGCGGCGTTGTTAGAAATTCCAAAATAGGCCTCAAAAAATGGTTTGGCCCCGCCAATGACGACCCAGTCGTAACCGAAGAGCAGGCCGCCCATTGCGGCGACGAATGAAATAGTGGTGAGGTAGCCGATGTCGTAATCGGGTTTGACCCGGGACGACTCGGAGGCGGGAGGGGTAATCATATTTGGGCAACAGGGGTAATCGCGCTTAGACGAGGCTGCCACGCAAGTCGGCGGCCAACGCATGATTGGGATCGAGACGCAAAACTTTGGCGAGCAATTTCTTGGCCTCGATGGCGCGGCCCAGGCCAAGGCAGGCTTGGGCTTGCAGGAACAGCGCGGTGACATGCTGGCGCTTGGTCAAGTCATCCTCAAATACCAGCATGGTCGGCAAAGAAGTGGCAAAATAGTCAATTTGCGCGGATTGACGAGCGAGCTGCCGGGCATAGGTGAGTAATTCGCGCAGTAGTTTCTTGGCCGCGGCTTTACGACCCAGGCGTTCCAACGCGAGCGCGGAGTAATACGTCATCTCCGAAAAAGCCCGCACACTCATTTCCTGGAAGTCACCGCGAAATTCCGCCGCTTTGCGCCAGTGGGCGCGGGCTGCGTCACGTTCATGGAGAGCGAGACAAGCCTCGCCGAGCCAGAAGTGGATATCGCTTTGATTGGAGAGCAAGTGGCGGGCCTCGCCGAGATTACGCGGTGCAGCGAGCGCAAGAGAGAACATCTTTTTCGCGGTGGCAGCATTCCCCAGGTTGAGCGCCGCGCGACCAAGCAACAAATGCGTGCGGGTGTGCTGACCGAGCGCCTGGCCTTCGCCGCCCTCCCAAGGCTGGAAGATACGGTCCGCAAGCAAGTGTTGGGCTTTGGCGGGCTGGTTGGTCTGATTATAGAGGGCGCAAAGCTCGACCGTGAGGTCGTCGCGTTGGGCGACCAGTTTGGGGTGGGCTTCGAGTTCGCGCAGGCGCACAGCCGGGGGGCGGCCGAGGCGTTTCCAAAGCTGGTCGCGTTCGAAGAACACCCGGGCATCACTTGGCGCGGTGCGGAAGGCCCGATCGTAGGCAGCGGCAGCTTTGGCGGGCTGATTCAGTATGTTATGGTAGCCAATGCCCAGGTTGCGCCAAACGACTGAATAGCTTGCATCGAGCCGCGCGGACTTTTCCCAAAGGCGGATCGCCTCTTTGAATCGGCGGCGGTCGTAAAAAAGGTTACCTAAATAATAGTGGGCCCGGGCGTCGCGTGGGCTTGCGGCAATGGCCGCTTCGAGGATGGTGATTTCTTCCAAACGACACGGGAAGCAGTAATCAGGGGAAGATTTGGCGGCGACGGTATAATGCTTTTTTGCCGCAGTTGGGTCCCCGCGCTGCGCCTGCAACCAACCTATATAGTAGTGGACCAGTGGCGCGGCGCCGGATTCGGGCTCCGGTATGGCATCAGCGAGAACGGCGATCGCTTCGTCAAAAAAGCCGGCGCGGGAATAATCCAAAGCGAGGTCGAGACGGACTTGAGTGTCGCAGGTGAGCGGTTGGCTGGCCAAATGACGAGCCCACCAATCGAGGTAATCAAGGGCTAAGGTGTCGCGCAATTGGGTCGCGGCCTCTTCAGTTCGGCCAAGACGGCGGAGCACTAATATCCGCAAGTCGCGGGCGCGCAAGTTATCGGCATTAGCGCGTAGGGCGCGATTGAGGTGGTCGAGCGCGGTGGCCCAATCATGGCGACGGCAGTCAATTTCTGCCAGCGCATGGTAGCCGGCGGCCTGCCAAGCATGGTTCCACGTTGCTTTATAGAGAGCAGCATAGGCGTCGTCGAACCGGCCTTGTTCGCGCAAGGTGAGACCCAACTGGTAATGCGCCTCGCCGTCGTAGGGGTTGGGGTTGCGAAGAGTGAGGCGCGCGATGGCAGCTCGCAGGTGTGTTTCGGCTTCTTCCAATTCACCGCGGCGGAGGTGCCATTTGCCGAGAGCGAGGTGGCAGCGGCTGTCGCCCGGGTCGCGGCGGAGGGCTTCGCGCCAGTAAAACTCGGGCATCCGGGTGGCGTGGCGGTATTGGTCGAGGTGGAGACCCGTGACAAATAATTCGTCATTACTTTTGACGTCCTTGGGCAATGGCGGTTCGGTGGCGGGCGGCGGTACTTTTCCGCGGGCCTGGGCCTTGGGCTGGTAGGAAATTATCTCGCGGCCATCAGCGGCAGTGACGATGAGGCGGAGGTCTGTTTCGTGAGCACCGCGAGGGAGCGCAACTTCTTCCACAAAAGGCTGACCAGGGGCCAAGTCGTATGTCCAGTTGCCGACCGAACGCTTGCGAACATCCAACCGGATGATGGCACCGGTAAACATTGCGGAAACCGACACCCCTACCCTGGCGCGGCCCTTGGTTATACTCAAACTGGCCGCGGCATTGAGGTTGGCCTTGTGGACTGGGCCGATTTTTTGGAGGGGATACCAAAACTGGCTCCAAGTTTTGGTCTCGCCCGGCATGAGAAACGAAAAGTCCGGCTGGTTGTCGGTATACACTCCGGCCATAATCTCAATGTAGGGGCCGTATTCGCCCTGGGAATCGGGGTCGGTTAGGTTGCGGTCCCAAGCGTAGCCAAATTCGTGGTTGCCCCAAGTCCATTGCTTTTTGCCGGGGGAGATATGAGGGTTGGCGATATGGATGACACCGGCTTCGCGGGCGTGGTCGTAGCCACCAAAAAAGTTCTCTTTTGTGCCCATGCACATATAAGAGGTGGGGACGGGAATATTGGCATACCAGGACAAATCGTTGGCGGCATAGGCACCGGGCGGAGGCACGAACTGGCCGGGAGTTTGCGCGGCTGGCACCCCGCGTCGGCCCCGTTCGCGATAATCAACCCCGTAGTATCTTCCATGACAGAAGGGAAACTCACTCATGGCCCGTTTGGCGTGGTCAGCCACATAATAGACATCGGGCGGGAAAAAGGATTGGTAGTGCTCGTGGACCCGGGTGGCGACGTTGGCCCACCAGAGGAAGGTCTGCGGATGGGCCGTGCGGTTATAGATCCGGACCTTTAACTCGATAAAGGACTTGCCGGGGTGGAGGCAGATGCCATGCATCCCCTTGAGGCGATTGAGGGGGTCGTGTTCGCTCAGCCAGACGGTGACGGCGCCGTCCGGATGCTGCTCAATCTGGACATCGGCCGGCATCCAAGTGCCCGGGCGGTGGTGCTGGGGCCAGTTGAACTCCACCCCGCCGGACATCCAGGGGCCGGCCAGCCCGACCAAGGCGGGCTTGATTGAGGGCTGGCGGTAAAAAAAATCGTATCCATTGGTCTTATCCTGTCCGACATGAATCCGACCGCCCAATTCGGGCAGAATAACAACCCGGACAAAATCATTTTCGAGTGATACTGAATCCCATGACTTTGGGCGGGACTCCGGCGCGATCCGGTCTACGTAAGGCACCGGGTAAATCTTGCCACCGCTGCCCTGGTAAACGCGCTTTTCCAGAAACATCGGATTACGCTCCGGGGGCAGTGGCAGATAGGTCGGCAGGACCAAAGGCTGCCGGGAAACAGTGACGGAAGGCATGGGGGTAAGGGTGCCATAGTGGGCTAAATCCTATGATAATGGCCAGTGAAAAATGCTGGATAAGTTCGTGAAAAACCTGTATTATTTTATTATTCATGGTCAAGACCCGCCACATCCCCGAAGGCTTCCGCGGCCAGCGCCTTGTGGTATTGCCCGCAACCGTACGTGAACGGGTCCAAAACCATCCGCTTTTGAATGGATTGCTGGTAACCGATGCAGGTATTTTTCCATCGGCCAAGTTACATTTTATTAAAAGAAAAGATGGGATACCGACGACTTTGGTCATTGCCTGCCTGGCGGGCCGCGGTTGGGTGAAAATCGCGGAAGATATTGAATTACAGATAGTTTCTGGGAGTTTGGTGTGGTTGCCAGCCAATTTGCCCCATGCGTATGGGGCAGTCAAAGACGACCCTTGGACCATCGAATGGGTCCATTTTCAGGGAACGGAAGTGGATTCATGGCGGGAATTAATTGGCATCCCCTTGAATGGCGGAGTGTTAGAGAACTCGCCCAAAACGATTGCCGAGTTAAGGCTCGGGCAGATTTGGGCGCATTTGGACCGGGGCTACAGCGTGGCCAATTTGGCCGCAGCGAGTGGGGCCTTGCGAACGTCCCTGGCGGCAGTCGCGGGAAAGTTAGCAGCAGACGATGGCCAGAAAGCGGCCCAAGAACGGGTGGCCGCATCCATCGTTTGGATGAAAGGCCGCTTGTCCGAACCGTTGCGACTGGCGGAGCTGGCCAGCTACTCAGGTCTTTCCGTGCCCCACTATACGGTTTTATTTCGAAAACAAACCGGGTTTAGCCCCATTGATTGGTTCAATCGTTTGCGCGTACAGTGGTCGTGTGAACTCTTGGATACAACGCGAGCTTCGGTTGCGGAAATCGCCCGGCAAACCGGGTTTTCTGACCCGTATTATTTTACGCGATGTTTTCGGCGGGTAGTGGGGGTCCCACCCCGGAAGTACCGGCAGGTGCCGAAAGGCTAAAAATGTCCGAAAAATCTGTGAAAACTTGGTAAAAAGGCCCTCTTTTGGTCAAAAAACTGCTAAGAACCTGAATTTAGGTTGTTTCCCCCAGACGCATGCATAGAATGACTGGCAAAACCTTTTCTAGGCCAACCATGCAAGCTGGGGACAAACCCCGACTTGAGATAAACCAAAAAACTCCGATAAATACTTTCAAGATCATGAATAGCCACCATCACATCCGCGACCAGTTTGCGCGGGCCATCCTCCTTGCGGGGCTGGTGGTGGTGGCGCTTGTTTCGGCCCCGTTTGCTCATGGTCAGGATATTTACAAAGATGCCAACTCGACAATTCTTTCCTCCAACCTGAGTTGGACCCTGTCCACCGGGAACGCGGGCGGCAATCCTTCGGCGGTCAACGTCAACAATTTTGGCATCATTGACAGCACGGCCAACGCGACGGTGGCGGCTGGATTGAGCTTAAGCTCAAACTTCACCTTGGGTGCATTGCAAATCACCAACCCGGGTGGGCCAGTGACCATCAATGCGTCGGCTCCGTTGACCTTCACGCTCGGGAATGGAGCATTCACCAACTACGCCTTGGTTGGCATTGGATCTTCTGCGAATTATGCGACCGTGGGGCTGGACATGAGCGGTGTCACGAATTCATCCGTAAATCTGACCATCGGCTCGAACGTGACCACGATACTTGGCGCCACGCAAGTTTGGGAAGTTGGCAACGGTACCAGCACGCCGACAGTGACGGTCAGCGGCGGCCTTAACATGGCCTCGAATCAACTTTTCCTCCAGGGTTCGGGCAATTTCAATTTGGCGGGGAACATCTCGAGCACCGCGGCCAGCAATGCCACGCTGGTGATCAACACCACCGGCACCACCACGCTCTCGGGGACTAATACCAACTCGGGTGGCGTAGTGCTGGGCAATGGCACGTTGATTTTGACCAACGGAGGCAATGCGACGGCGTCGTCGCTGGGCACCGGCACCTTCGGCATTGATACTTACTACAACACTGGAACGACTTTGCTCAGCACCAACAACACTACGGTGATCATTGGCACGAACAACGCCATTGAGCTAGCGGGCAACTTAAACTTTATTGGCAATACGGCCGCGAATTTAAACTTGGGCACAGGCAACGTTACATTGGATGGAAACGTCAACGCCAACATTACCGGCAATTCGCTGACCCTGGGCGGAGTGATCGCGGACGGCGGCGCGGCCAACTCGAATGGTTTGGGCCTGACAAAAACTGGCACAGGGACGCTGGTCTTGACGGGGGCGAACACGTTTACGGGTAACTTGAATATGACGGCTGGCACCCTGAGCGTGAACAATTCTCTGGCGCTGCAAAATGCCATCCTTAATTTCACGGGCGGCACTTTTACCGGCAACGTGAGCAGCATGACGCTGGGTGGCCTCGCTGGAAACCAAGCGCTCAATATTGGACCGAATCCCCTCACGATCAACACGGTTTACGGTCACAACGCCACCTACACGGGCAATCTTTCCGACAGCAGCACTGCCGCCACCCTCACCATTAATGGCGCGGCCATTCAAGCCTTTTCCGGTAATAACACAATCAACGGAACCGTTACCCTCAACGGCGGTACGTTGGGCATCAACAACGGCGGCAATACGACCTCGAGTGCAATCGGCACCGGCGCGCTAAACATCACCGGGGGCAGCTTGGACAATACCAGCGGGAGCAATGTAACCCTGGCGACCAACAATGTGCAGAACTGGAATGGCAACTTCACTTTTGCCGGCACGGGCAACTTGAACCTGGGCACCGGTGCAGTGACGATGAACGCCAGCCGCACCGTAACCGTCAGCGCGAATACCCTGACGGTGGGCGGCATCATCAGCGGCTCGGGCTTCAGTCTGACAAAGGATGGGACCTATGGTACTTTAGTGCTGTCCGGGGCGAACACCTATACGGGCGGCACGACGGTCAACGCCGGCACGCTGGACTTGACTGGTGCGAATAATTTTGGCGTAGGCACGCTTACGGTCAACTCGGGCGGCATGCTCTCGTTGAATGGGTCCAACACCATGACCGGTAACACGAATTTGAATAGCGGCGGTGAATTGGATTTCAATAATGCCGGCGCCATCGGCACAGGCACGCTGGTGATCAACGGTGGCACGCTGGACAATACGAGCGGCAGCGACATCACTACTTCAACCCATAACAATGCCCAACAATGGAATGGCGGCTTTACCTTTGCCGGCAGCAACGCACTGAATCTCGGCACGGGCGCGGTGAACATGACCACGAGCGTGGCCTTGAACGTGGACAATACCACGCTGACAGTCGGCGGCGTAATTAGCGGCACGAGCTTTGGAATAACCCAAAACGGCAACGGCACTTTGGTGCTGGCGGGGGCAAACACTTATACCGGCGCAACGACCATCAATGGTGGCACCGTAACTTTGAGCGGCAACGACCATGCCGCGACGGGCAACGTGATTGTCAACAACGGCGGCCAATTAAACTTTAACAACGTGCAGTCCGTCGGCGCGGGCGCGACGTTGACCTTGAATGGCGGGAGCACGCTGGATAACACCAGCGGCGGCACCATCACTAATGCAAACAACAATGTTCTTCAAGTTAACGGAACCGTTAATTACATCGGCAGCAACGCGTTGAATTTCGGCTCCGGCGGTGTCACCCTGCAGAGCAACTCGACCCTGAATGTCGAAGCGAGCACATTGACCCTCGGCGGCACCGTCAGCGGCCTGTTCGGCCTGACCAAGAACGGCACGGGCACACTGGTGTTATCGGGCACGAATTCCTATAGCGGGTACACGGACATCAACGGTGGCACCCTGAGTGTGAGCGTCTTGGCCAACGGGGGCAGCAACAGCGGCATCGGTTCGTCCAGCAATTTATCCACGAACCTCGTCATCGCCAACAATGGCACGCTGCAATATACGGGTGGCACGGTGAGCACGGATCGCCTGTTTACGATTGGTAATTTCACGGGAACGATTGACGCCTCGGGCTCGGGCAACCTGACTTTTAGCAACACGGGCAACATCAACTTCAACCCCTTGGGCACCAGCAACGGGGCGGGTGGCAACGCCTCATTTGTGGATGCGAGTGTCACGGACACCCTCGTTTTGACTGGCAACAACACGGGCCGCAACACGATGGATCCGAGCATCGGGAACAATGGCGGATTGGCCACTAATGTCATCAAAAATGGCACAGGCCAATGGGTGCTAGCCGGCAACAATACTTATAGCGGCCAGACGATCCTCAACACGGGCACCCTGTCGCTGGCCGGGCAGAGCGCGAATGCCAGTATCTCTGCTCTGGGCACCAGCACGCTGGTCATCAACGGCGGTGCGCTGGATAATACGAGTGGCGCAAACTTGACGCTTGGCACCAACAACGCCATGGAGATCAACAACAGCTTTACTTATGTTGGCACCGGCAATTTGAATACCGGTCTGGGCGCAGTCACTCTGACCAACGGCACAGCCGCGACCATCACGACCACGGCGAGCACGTTGACCATCGGCGGCGTCATCGGTGACAATGGCTTGGGTTACAGCCTGACAAAGGCGGGCGCGGGCGGCACCCTAGTGCTCAATGGCGTAAATACTTTCAGCGGCAATATGAATGTGACCGGCGGCACGCTGACTTTGGGCAGTAATCTTTCCCTGGAAAATGCGATACTCAACAACACGGGCGGCACGGTGAATTTCAGTTCGACGAATGCGACCCTGGGCGGCTTGGCCGGCAGCGTGAATATTGTTGCCGGCGAACTGCTGACCTTGAACATGAGCCGGAACTCGCTGGCCAGCTACAGCGGCGTGCTGAGCGGCGCTTCTTCGCTGACCATCAATGGCACGGGCACGGAAACTTTGAGCGGCATCCAGACCTACACGGGAGGCACCACCGTCAACGGCGGCACGCTGGTGTTGAGTGGCGCGAATACCATGACTGGCACGACCACGCTCGCGGGCGGTACGCTCGACACGAACAATGCCGCGGCGCTTGGCACAACCACCCTGACCATTACCGGCGGTACACTGGACAACACCAGTGCTGCGGCGATTACGAATTCCAAGAACAATCTCGAAAACTGGAACGGCAACTTCACCTTTGAAGGCACTCAATCTTTGAACATCGGCACTGCCAACGTCACTTTGGGCACAACGAATGAAGTCCTGACAATCACAGGGAACACGTTGACAGTGGGCGGTCGGATCAACGGCACAGGGGACGGCCTGACGCTGAATGGCTCCGGCACTCTGGATCTCGGCGGAATTGGCAGCACATCCAGCAATTATACGGGAAACACCACTGTCAACGGCGGCACGTTGAAAGTGGACTTTTCCTTGGATACCACGGCCAACGCAACCAACATCCTGAGCACCTCCTCGAAGTTGGCTTTGGGTGGCGGCAACTTCGCCATCGTTGGGCAAACCACCGCCGGCCATACGGACTCCCAGACCATGAATGGCGCGCTGATTAACTCGGGCGCTTCAACCATCACGATGACCCCGAACAGTGACACCACGCTGACACTGGCATTGGGAGCACTGACCCGCAGCGCGGGCGGCACGGTGAATATTGCCGGCGCAATTGGGACGACCGGCAGCATCGTGACCACCAGCAGCACGACGGACGTGGAAAACAAGGTTTTCACCAGTGGCGTGGGCACCGGTATCGCCTACCTAACCGTCAACGGTACGGCTTGGGGCAATATTTCCGGTAGCGACATTATCGCGCTCGCTGCCGCAAGTTATACTGCGGCATCAGCGACAAACTGGAGCACGGCGGCCAACAATTTGAACGTGACAGCCAATGAAACGCTGACCACCACAGAGACAGCGATTAACACCCTCGAATTTCAAGGCACCAC
>Ga0206854_1165_pt1 | contig 16666 bp, 11 predicted proteins | sample Alteio_BWOrgCont_50_FD_152870 | JGI IMG/M metagenome (GOLD analysis project Ga0206854, IMG submission 152870) | Enriched cells from forest soil in Barre Woods Harvard Forest LTER site, Petersham, Massachusetts, United States -... | ecosystem: Environmental > Terrestrial > Soil > Temperate forest >...
GGGGTTGGGTTTGGATTGGCCTAGTGGTTCGTGTGCGGATTCATCCTGAAGTGGAGTGTGGTGTGGGGTAGAGCGGTCGAGGACGAGGCCACCTTGATAGGCGTCGGCGGTGAGAGGGATGTCGGGTTCGGATGGTGCGTTGGGTGGAGTGTTGAGATGCAGGACAAGCGAATGCGCGTAGGCGGTAGAGAAGACGAGTGGAGCGCCTTCGATAGGAAGAACGACGGAGGGCTGAAGGAGGCAAGCGACGTGGTTGGCGTCGGCGGGGCGCAGCGGCGGAGGGATGGCGGCCTGGACGGCGGGAAGGCCGATGACGAGAACTGATTTGGGATTGTGGAAGGAGGGTGGAGTGTTGAGACGCAGGTTCATGGAGGCATCCTGCGGGAAGGCGATGGCGGGGATGTATTGATATTGCGCGGTGTGAAGATTGCCCATGATGCGGACGAGATCGACAATGGCGCCGACGTAGGCGGAGTAGAGGCCAGCGCCGGCGAGCTGGGTATAACTGGCGGCGTTGATGAAGTCGGAGTTGGGACCGCTGGAGAGCGCGGAGACGATGGATTGACCGTGGCCGTCGTCGAGGAGAGTTTGCGTGCCGGTTTGAGTGAGGCAGGTGAACTGGATGTCGACAGGCTGCTTGAAGCAATCCGGATTGGGTTTGAGGGCGAGGGTGCGGGCGAGCAGGTTGGAATGTTTGAGGAGATCGTCGGGGTCGGATGGTGGAACGCGGCGGATGCTGGCGAGATATTTTTCGATGCGCGCCTGCTCGAAGCCGGCTTCGACGAGATCCTGCTGGGCTCGGACGAAGACGCCGGGCTTGCCTTTGACGGCGGAGCGAAGGGTGGTGAAGTCGCCGCCGGTTTCTGGTGCGAGGAAGAGCACGGCTTGCTGAGCTTCGGCGGGGACGACGACGAAGGCACCTTCTTCGCGAACTTTTTTATCCCAGGTGGGAATGCGGATGAACCAATCGTCGGGTGGAGGGTTGGTGGTGCCGCGCAGGAAGACGCAGATGAGCAGATAGTGAACGGACTGTGTGGGAGGGAGATCGGGATGCAGCCAGATGCGGTCGCCGGGCTGGAGATTGGGAACAGAGGCAATGGGAAGCGTGGTGCCGTTGCGGGTGACACGGACGTCGATGCGCGGACCGGTGAGATCGAAGCGGGCGTCTGCAGCGCGGGCAGGATGGAAGACCGCGAGCATCGCAAGAAGCATTAAGAAGTTTAGAGCGGGCCTGGGGAGGTAAAAAGCCATATCTTCAGTTTAGACGCCGATTTGGGCGGTAGTAATCGGCATGAAATTTCCGTTAATGGCAAAGATTGGAATATGAACGGCGTTGCGGATAAAAAAGAGTCCGGTAACAGCAAGTCGTGATAGGATTTGCGCGTTCCCTAAATGAAATATGAGCGAAGCCTGGCTTTTCCGCATTGAGTTTGGAGCCATTTTGATTGCGCTGACTTGCCTGCTGGGACCAATCCTGCGGCGACGCAGACGTGCGGGCTCAATGCAACGTGACTGGAAGGCGATAAGCGTAGAGGGAGCCGTACTACTTGCCGTCACAGCCGTGACTGCCGGCCGTTATGTGTGGCTGTTGCTGGATGGAGCTGCCGCGAAGTCGCTGCCGGCGATTGGATGGGCATGGGTAATTGTTTTTGGAGCGGCCAGCACGATTTATTTAGGCACCAAAGCTGCAAGAGTTAAATTAGTCCGGAATTGAGGAGGAAAGACCGTGGCCACGAATACAAGCGCACCACCGTTGTGGATGAGCGAACTAATGATGTGGATAGGAATTGGGTTCCTGCTGATCATGGGAGCTCTGTGTGTGATTCTGCTAATCAAAATATGGAAGAACCAGATCAACCTGTCGGGCGTGCTGGAGGAAGCCAATGGCGATGCAAGCATGTCGCGGTTTCAATTGCTGATTTTTACGTTGGTCTTCGCCGTTGGATTTTTCCTATTCATTCTGAAGAATATGAATTTGCCGGATGTTCCCAGCAGCGTGTTGATATTGCTTGGAATCAGCGCGAGCACTTACGCAGCCGGCAAGGGAATTCAATTTTCGCGGCCGGAAGGCGTAGTGAAAACGGGGACGGATGCTGCTCCTCCCCCTCCTCCGGCGCCAGATGGTCCGCAGTAGTTAGGCGTCGAGTATTTCGACGGTTCAGTTCAGTTTGTGAGTACGGTGAGGAGAGCGTGCTATGCCTGAAGATACCAAGACGAGCAGTACCTCCAAGTCTGCAACACAGAGCAAGACAAGCAAACGAGTGGGCACAGCGGTTCGAACCCTGGCCCCGATGGTGCCGCTGGCAATTGCTCTGGCGCATGGAGCGATGACGTCGAAGGCACCGACTGCTCCCTCGACAGAACAGTCGACAACGATCTCCAGCCCGGCACCGAGCGTCTTGGACTGCAGTGCGAGCGTGCCATGTCCGCTGGTGGCGGCAGGGCATCCGGTGTCGTGGTGGTTCGTGTTCAAGTTGAATGCCAAAGTGTTTCCGGAGTGCGGTGGCGGGACGCGGACGTGTCCGTTTGGCGGCACGGTGCAGACGACATCGACTTACAAGGAATTTGGGCAGCAGTATGTTGTGGCCAGCAGCGATTCGACGCAATTGCAGGATGGATTGACGGATTGTCTGGGGACGACAACGAAAGATCCTGTGGGCGCGAGCTTTAATGAGATCTATAACGGGAAGTTCCACTATGTGATCTGGAACGACCAGCCATATGGCGATCCAAAGATTGCAGCCTGCACGAGCTCCGGGAACTGCGACGCACCTTGGGGACACTCGAAAGGAATTCTAGCGTGGAACGATCAGGGCCAGGGATTTGTGATGCAGGTCTCGACGCCATCGTGGCCGGAGTCGGGGAATCCGAAGTTTCCGCGCAAGACGGACGGCAATACGCTGGGATGCGTGAAGGACAACGACGTCACCTTCAGCCAGCACTTCTTTGCGTTGATGCTGAATAAGGACGACCTGATGCTGGTGTTGCATGGCCTTGCGAACGCGAGCGTCGTGACTGACCCAAGCAATGTACAGATTGTGAACAACGGTGGACCGAGCGACGTGCAGGCCGCGGTGAAGGAGTTGGGGAAGAAATCTACGAGCGAAGCGCTGGTAGAGGGAACGCTGTCGACGGGCATACTGTTTATCAGCAAGCCGTCGAATATGAATGTGCCTCCGTGGCAGATGGTGTCATCGCAACTTGGCGGAGCGAGTTTGCGGACGGCGACATTCTGGGCGAACCCGGAGATTCCGAGTACTGAGACGAGCGATGTGCCGGGATGCTGGAATGAGGCGCTGGGAACGCCGGGGCCGGTGGCGATTGCGACAACGGGAAGCTGGCGAGGGAAGACTTTTGTCCTGACCGGGACGCCCGGCGGCAATCACGCGAAAATCGGCGTGACGACCAGCGGAGATACATCCTATTCAATCTTCGGTGATGAGAACCAGCAGGGGCAGTTGGAGTCGGATTGCAAGAGCAGCCAGAACGGCCGGGGCGGGACGTTTTATGCGCTCAACAATGGCGACCTGACAGCTAGCATCACGCAATTGATTGCGGGCTCGACCGCACCAACTGCTTCAACTTCTAAGGCAAGTACAACGTCTGAGACGGGTACAAAGGAAACGAAGAAGAAGTAGCAAGCTCAGGTTAGTGAGCGGTCTTGGCTCCGCCCGCTCCGCCGCCGGTGATGCGTTTGCTGGGGCCGTCAGATTCGACCGAGCCGTCACGAATGCTGATGACGCGATGAGCGAAGTCAGCGATGTCGGGCTCGTGGGTGACGAGGACGATGGTGTTGCCCTGAGCGTGAAGATCGTCGAAGAGAGCCATGATCTCGACTGAGGTTTTGGAGTCGAGGTTTCCAGTGGGTTCGTCGGCGAGGATGATGCTGGGGTGGTTGACGAGGGCGCGAGCGATGGCGACGCGCTGGCGCTGACCGCCGGAGAGCTCGTTGGGCTTGTGCATCATGCGCTCGCCGAGATTGACGGACTCAAGAACAGATTTGGCGCGGGCGAGGCGTTCGGCCTGGGGTGTGCCGTTGTAGATCAGAGGCAGCTCGACATTGTGCAGTGCGGTGGCGCGAGCGAGCAGGTTGAAGGTCTGGAAGACGAAGCCGATTTCCTTGTTGCGGATACGGGCGAGTTGATCGTCGTTGAGCGACGAGACATCGTGACCATTGAGCCAGTACTGGCCGCGGGTGGGTGAGTCGAGGCAGCCGATGAGGTTCATCAACGTGGACTTGCCGGAGCCGGAGGGGCCCATGATGGCGACGTACTCGTTGTGCTTGATGCGGATGTCGATGCCGCTGAGAGCGTTGACGGTCTGGTCGCCCATCTCATAGGTCTTCCAGAGATTGTTGGTGACGATGACGTCGCCGGGGTGCGGGCCATCGGCATTGACGCCGACGCGGTTCTGTTCGACTTGGTTTTCGGTGGCTGTGAGGGTCATCGGATCTCCGGTAAAGCAAGGAGTAAGGAGTAGAGAGTAAGGAATAGAAAAACCTACTCCATCAGATTCACTTGCTACTCCTTACGAGTTGCTGTTGCAAAAGCTCTAACGCCATGTACGCAATGTCGAGACGCAATGTTCGCAAAGCTGTAAGACAAACTGCTATCAATCTGTGTTGTCTTCAGGGGTTGCGGTCTGCGGCGAGGTATCGCGCTTGACGGTTGTTCCACTCTTGAGGACGCGCAGTACTTTGTAGCGACCGGTGACGACTTCATCGCCGGCTTTGAGGCCACTGACGACTTCAATGTCGGTAGCGCCCGTGATCCCGGTACTGACAGGGATGAATTTAGTGCGTAGCACACCTTTGTCGTTGGTGATGAGATAGACGCCCTGAACGGTGGCGGCCTTGACGGCGGCAGGGTTCGAAACAGGTGCGCTGGTGGAAGTTTTGCCGTGGTTCTTGAAGAAGTCAGCCTCAGCATTGGTGTCGCGCTGAACCAGGGCCTGGATGGGGATGGTCAGCGTGTTGGGCTTGTGCGCGGTGGTGATCTTGGCGGTGCAGGAGAGGCCGGGGCGAAGATCGTCCATAGAAATTGCCTGGTTCGGATCGAGGGTGACGACGACCTTGAAGTCTTTGGCTTCTTCCGTGCCGGTGGTGGACTGCGAAGTCGCAACACCGGTGGTGCGGAGCAGAGCCTGGTCGCCGACTTCGGTGACATGGCCTTTGAAGATTTTTCCGGGAAGGGCATCGACGGTGACATCGGCGGTCTGGCCGAGGGCGACGTTGACGATGTCGGTTTCGTCGATCTTGACTTCGGCGGTGATGACGCTCATGTCGGCGAGGGTCATGAGGGTTGAGCCTTCGGCGTTCTGGATGCCGACGACAACAGTTTCACCCTCGCGGACGGGAACGTTGGTGACAAGGCCGTCGAAGGGAGCTTTGCTCTGGGTGAGGCCGAGCTGATAGGAGTTGCCGCTGAGCATGGCGACGGACTGATTCACCTGGCTGCGGGCAGAGTTGGTCTGGGCCTTAGCCTGGGCGAGGGCGGCTTCGCGCTGAGCGAGAGTAGCGACGTCGACATCGTAAGCGGCTTTCTTGGCGTCGTAATCCTGCTTGGCGACGAGCTGCTGCTTGTAGAGCTGCTCGTAGCGGTCAATGTCGAACTTTTTCTGAACGAGATCGGCTTTGGCCTGATCGACGGCAGCGGAGGCGGTTCTCTCGGCGGCAACGTAGGCGTCGACGTTGGTCTTGTTGGAGGCAATGGTGGCCTGCTGCGCCTGGACGGCGGACTCCGGCTGCTGGCTTTCCACAGTGGCAATGAGCTGGCCGGCTTTGACGTGGTCGCCCTCTTTAACGAAGAGATGCGTGATGCGACCGAAGGCGGTGGCGCCCACATTGACGTAGGTCTTGGGCTTGATCTGGCCGGTTCCGCTGACAGTGGCGACGAGGTCGCTGGTGGCGGCTTTGGTGGTGGTGACGGCCGTCACGTCCGAGTGGGCTTTCCATATGGTGCCGGCAATGATGGCGACGACGACGATCACACCGGAAACAATCAACAGAATTTTCTTGGCGCTCATTGCAGCTTTCTTGTGGCCGGTGCGTCATACAGACACACACGGGCTTGTTGGGTTAGGGTCTGGCGAACATTACGCAAATGCAGGGCTGATTGTTCCCGGCAGGCGCGAGGATACAGAAGTGTTCCATAACTATTACGCAAATTGCTGATTCGATGATAGCAAGACTGCTTGTGCGTACAGGTTAAGGAGCTTAGAATAAAGGGCAGTATCAACGCAGGAGCCGGCCCCTATGAACCTAAAAAATCTTTCCATATTTACGACCGTTTTGGCAGTGACAAGTGTCACCTGTGCGATGAGCGCGCAGGCACCGGCGAGCACGGCTCCGGCGGCGCAGCAGCCTGCTGCGCAGACAACCCAGGCGCCAACGCCGGGAACGGTCCAGGACAATGGGAAGGTGGTTCAGACTCCTCCTGTGGAAGAAAAGCCCGACCCGCTGAAGCGGCGGCTGAGTGACCGGCAGGCCTTTGAACAGCGCAAGGCGGTCAAGGCCGAAATGTCGAAAGAGTACGTCAAGTGGTTGAACGAAGATGTTCGCTGGATCATCACCGAGCAAGAAGTGAAGGCGTTCAAGAGCCTGGCCAATGATGAAGAGCGCGATGCGTTCATTGAGGAATTCTGGCGGCGGCGGAATCCGAACCCGGATTCGCGCGAGAACGAATTTAAGGACGAGCACTACGCGCGCATTGCTTATGCTAATGAGCACTTTGCGGCGGGCAAACCAGGCTGGATGACGGACCGTGGTCACATCTATATTGCCTTCGGCAAGCCGGACTCGACCGATACGCACCCTTCGGGTGGAAGTTATGAGCGTCCGATGGAAGAGGGCGGCGGCAGCACATCGACGTTCCCGTTCGAGATTTGGCACTACCGGTATATCGAAGGCATCGGCGAAAACATTGACATTGAGTTCGTGGATACATGCATGTGCAACGACTACCACGCGACGATTGATCGCTCCGAAAAAGACGCGTTGAAGCACACGCCCGGAGCAGGACAGTCACTGTTTGAGCAGATGGGTATGGCAAAACAGTCGGACCGTTTCGGCAATGGGCTGGAGCAGTTGCCGGTAGGACCGAATTCCCAGCAGAACCAGAGCAAGCAGTTCGATCGCATCGACCAGTTCGCGAAGATCATGGCGCCTCCGCCGGTGAAATTCAGCGACCCGGACCTGGATGCTGCTTTCAGCACCAGTGCGACAATCCTGAAAGGCGCACCGCTGGTGTTCGACGTGCGTACGGATTATGTGAAGCTGACCAACTCGACGGTGATGGTGCCGGTTACGCTGCAGATTCGTAACGGCGATATAACGTACACCACCAAGGACGGCGATTCGGTAGGCACAGTTCACATTGCCGGGCGGATAAGCAATATCAACCATCGCATTATCCAGACCTTTGAAGATACGGTGAAGGTGGAAGCTCCAAGCGACTTGCTGGAGCGGACAAAGAACAATATGTCCGTTTACTGGAAGGCGTTGCCACTGCCACCGGGACGGTACAAGGTGGAAATCGCGGTCAAGGATGTAAACAATCCCGATCACCTTGGCGTGTGGAAGCGGAGCGTGGACGTGCCTAAGTATGACGACGATCAGCTGGCTTCTTCGTCGCTGATTCTGGCGGATCAGATGGAACGCGTAGGCACACGCGAAGTAGGCACAGGCAACTTTGTCATTGGGAACACGAAGATTCGGCCACGCGTTCCGGCAAATGTTTCTGTGCCGGTAACGTTTCATCGCGGGCAGAACCTGAATTTCTGGATGCAGGTGTACAACCTGGGAATCGGCGCCGAGACGAAGAAGAATGACGCGACGATTGAATATCAGATTCTGGACATGGCGACGAACAAACAGGTTCTGGATTTGTCGGAAGCGGCGAGCAAGTTGAATCCCAATGCAGACCAGTTGACACTGGAGAAGACAATGTCTCTGGCAACGCTGGAGCCGGGCCGCTATCAGGTAACGATTTTGGTAAATGACGCGAATAAGCAGCAGAAGATTGCGCAGAGCGCTCCATTTACAGTGATCCAGTAGTCTGAGCTATGATTCGTTAGCAAGAAAAGGGCAGAGCCGGCGGAGACCACAGACCGTCGACCGCTCAGAACCAATAAGCGGACCGGAAGAAGATCTTCGGGACGAACTTCGGAGAGCCACAGGCGCGCGACCAGAGTCAGGAGCGCGGTGAAACAGGTGCTAAGGCCGATTCATAGATTAGTGTGGACGATCGCGCTCGGCGTGACGGGGCTAAGCCTGGTCACGCCTGTGGTCTGCCCGGCACAAGGTCTGGATGCCGCTGTGGCGGGGGTGGTGCGGGATGCAAGTGGAACTCCGCAGATGGGAGCGCTGGTGGAGTTGGTGCGCGCCGATGCCAGCATAGTGGGAACGGCGCTAACCGATAGCCATGGCCGGTACATTCTGCCTTCGGTGATTCCGGGAAAATATGAGCTGCGGGCGACCGCGGCATTTTTTGTGCCTTCCCGGCGGCCTGATCTGCGGCTGCATGCGGGAACGCAGGCGGTGGTCAACCTGACCATGAATACGATTTTCGAGGCAGAGAACTGGCTGCCTGTGCAACGCCGCCGCGCCGATGAGCCGGGCGATGACTGGAAGTGGACGCTGCGATCAACGGCGAACCGGCCGCTGCTGCGGCTTGTGGACCCGCAGGATGGAATTGAGGTGTCGTCGAGCGCCGAACGCGCGCCTGCGGCTGCGACGCAGGGCCAGGTTTCGCTGATTAATGGTGATGGCGCATTTGGTGATGGCGGCATGCACCAGGTGTTCGTGATGAACCGCACAGTGGAAGACGGCGACGGAATGGTGTTTCGTGCGGATATTGGCTCGCCGGAGACGGGATTGGTGGGGCCATCCGTGGAAGTGACGACGGGGTATGAGCGCAGAAGCCCGTTGGCGGGAACGACGCGATTGGTGGCCGGCTACGAATCGCACCCAGAGTTGACGGATGGGTTCAATCCGGGCCTGCAGGTGATGCAGGTGGCGAGTACCGAGCAGTTGGCGCTGGGCGATGCAGTAATGATCGATGTGGGAACGCTGCTGGAAGCAGAGCAGCTGCAGGCGACGCGTATTGCGAGCGAACCGTACCTGCGAGTGATGTTTAAGCCGGGGAACGATGTCGTAGTGGAATACAGCATGGCGACGGGGCGTGAGTTGCAGAGCTCGTCCGATCTGGATCGGCTGAAGATGCAGACGAGTGCACTGAGCGATAGCAATGGGCGTCCGCTGCTGAATACAGGACGGCATCAGGAGATTTCTGTCAGCCGCAAGTTGAATAAGACTGTAGTGAGCGCAGCGGTATTCAGCGATAGTTTTGATCAGGGCGCGCTGGTGGGGAGTGGATTGCTGAATCGCACCGAGTTGCAAGGCTCGTCGATGATTGAAGACCCGACAACCGGAACGTTTCACCTTGCGGCGGCTGGATATTCGGGCCGTGGTTTGAGCGGATCGGTGATGCAGCCGCTGACTCCGTCGCTTTCGCTTTGGGGTGAGTATGACTTGGGCACGGCGCTGATGATGAATCCGGTTGAAAATGGCACACCGACACTGGCGGAGCTGCAATCGAACCTGGCGGCGAAGACGACGCAGGCAGCAAGCCTGGCGATTCGCGGGAAGATTCTGAAGTCTGGAACATCCGTAAAGGCAGAGTATCGCTGGCAGCCGATGCGGAGCCTGACGCAGGTGAACGCCTACAACACATCTGCGGAAGAGGCGTATATGAGCTTCTACGTGCGGCAGCGGCTGCATTGTGGGAGATTGCTGCCGCAGGGTCTGGATGCGGTGGTTGAGGCTACCAACCTGCTGGAGCAGGGATATCAACCGGTGCTGGCTCCGGATGGGCACACGCTGTTCCTGGCGCAGATTCCGCGCGCGGTGCAGGGTGGTCTGGCGTTTAACTTCTAGAGATTAGAAGACAAGTACATTCCTAACAACAGAATTTGCTAACCTTGCGGGCATGCGATTTCATGTCTTTGGTTGGGTTGTGTGTGTTTTTGCCGGAGCGGCTGTTGCGCAGTCGTTTACTCCGGTGCGTGAGCTGAAAAACCTTTCACCGGCGGCGATTGACAAGCTGCATACGCTGGAGACATTGAACGCGCTGCCGGTGGGAGAGTGGCGCTTTCACGTGGGTGATGTGGCGCACGGTGAAGCTGTAGGGCTGGACGATTTGAAGTGGCCGCTGGTGACTCCGCGCAGCAAGACGTCAACGGGCAAAGCTCCTATGGATGCGGTGTGGTACCGGCGCGAGATCGAAGTGCCGAAGACGTTGAACGGCTACGACATTACCGGAGCGCGAGTTTGGTTTCAGTTTCGCGCGGATGCTAATGGACCGATGCCGGAGATTATTTACTTCAACGGCCGGCGCGTGGCGCTGGGCGACGATTTGGAGCCGATTGTGTTGTTCGAACCGGCAAAGCCGGGCGACAAAATTCTTCTCGCAGTGAAACTGCTGCATACGGTCGACACGAAGACCTGGGAAGGTGTGAGCCTGCGCATCGAGCAGGACCCGAAGATGGGGCGGCCGTCGCCGGATGACATTCGCGTGCAGTGCATTGCGGCAGCGAATTTGTTGCCGGAGCTGTCGACTCCGCGAAAAGATTTGCTGCCAAAGGTAGAAGCAGCGGTTGCGGCTATCGACATGACAGCGCTGGCAGCTGCGGATCAGGAGAAGTTCGATGCGTCGCTGAAAAAGGCGCAGGGGATATTGAAAGAGTTACACCCTGTACTGGCGCAGGCTAAGGTGGTGGAGGATGGAAACTCGCATATTGATGCGGCCTGGCTGTGGCCGCGGAGCGAGACTATCGATGTGGTGCGGCGGACGTTTACCAGCGCGCTGCAACTGATGCAGGAATATCCAGATTACGTGTATACGCAGAGTGCGGCGCAGTACAACGCATGGATTGCGGATAAATATCCAAAGATGAATGACGAGATCAAACAGCGGATCAAGGAGGGGCGCTGGGAGATTGTGGGTGGTATGTGGGTTGAGCCGGATTTGAATTTGCCGGGAGGCGAGAGCCTGGTGCGGCAATTGCTGGTGGGGCAGAGATATTTCCAGAAAGAGTATGGCGTGTTTGCAAGGATTGGGTGGAACCCGGATTCGTTTGGCTATAACTGGCAGTTGCCGCAGATCTATAAGCGTTCGGGGATGGATTACTTTGTCACGCAGAAGATGCATTGGAACGATACGAACCAGCTGCCATTCCGGCTGTTCTGGTGGGAGAGTCCGGATGGTTCGAAGGTGCTGACGTACTTCCCAACGGATTACGTGCACCTGAATGTGAGCCCGACACGGATTGCGGCGGACTTTGCGGAGAGCGCGGAACGCAATCCGGGGACGACGGAGATGCTGGACCTATACGGCGTGGGCGACCACGGAGGAGGACCGACGCGGGCGATGCTCGGCGAAGCCGATAAATGGATTGGTGCAGGGAAGGCGGGCGATGCGGTACCGATGCTGCATAACGGGACAGCGCAGAGCTATTTTTCAAGCGTTGAGAAGAAGCTGAACCCGGATTCGCCGGTGTGGAACTACGACAAACTGGCGCAGGGATGGACAGCGCCTCCGGCTGGAGCGAATGGAACGGTGGGTGTTCCGACGTGGAAGGATGAGCTCTATTTCGAGTACCACCGCGGTGTGTTTACATCGCAGGCCGCGCAGAAGCGCAACATGCGGGTGAGCGAGCAGCAGACTCTGGACGCGGAGAAGCTGGCGTCACTGGCATGGCTGGATGGAGCGAAGTATCCGAGCGACGAGCTGACGGAAGACTGGAAGAAGATTACATTTAACCAGTTCCATGATTTGGCGGCGGGGTCGGGAATTGCGGTGATCTATCGCGACGCGCAGAAGGATTTTACGGAGGTGGCGCGGAGCGATCGTGAGATCGATGAGGCGGCGACGAAGACGGTTGCGGCGCGGATCGATACGAGTGCAGACGCGGGCGTGGTTCCTGTTCTTGTCATGAATACGCTTCCATGGGACAGACGCGGTACAGCTGAAGTGGACGTACAGCTGCCTTCGGGGCTTGCGCCACGCAGTGTAAAAGACAGTACAGGTACGTACCTAGGGTTTGAGGAGTTGGCTCATAATCCGCAATCGGCGAGTTATCGCATCCGCATTTATTTCGATGACGTGGCGCTTTTGACGCATATACCGGCGCTTGGCTACAGCGTTGTGTATGTGTCCTCAATAGAGCCTCCCAATCAGGCGCTTACCCACGAACTGAATCCCAAGTATGGGGTCCATCTGATCAAAACGGCTGGCAGCTACATTTTGGAAAACGGTCTCATTCGTATTGCTGTTGCAAATTTATCAGGCTGCATCACGTCTATCAGCTATCTCTACCCAATGGGACCCATTGAGCTTCTTGCACCAAAGACATGCGGCAATGAGCTGCAAGCGTTCAAGGACACACCGAAACAATATGATGCTTGGAACATCGATCCGGGAACGTTGGATGTTCCACCCACGATCATTGGTGCGGCCGATAGCGTGAAGGTGGTTGAAGATGGACAGCACCGGAAGACAATACGCGTGATGCGGCACTGGCAGAGCTCCAAGTTTGTGCAGGACATTTCACTGGATTTCTTTTCGGAAACTATACGCATCGATAACAACATCGACTGGCACGAGAAGCATGTGCTGCTGAAGGCGGCGTTCCCGCTGGCGGCGAGTGGGCCGAAGGCGACATACGAGATTCCTTTCGGTTCGATTGAGCGGCCAACGACACGAAATAATTCGTTTGAAAAGGCGAAGTTCGAGGTGCCTGCTCTGCATTGGGCGGACCTCGGCAATGACAAACTTGGAGTGTCGATTCTGAATGACTCGAAGTATGGGTATGACGCGGTGGGAAATGTGCTGCGGCTGACGCTGCTGCGGTCTCCTACGTGGCCGGATGAGAATGCTGATCAGGGCGAGCAGAAGTTTACCTACGCCATTTATCCGCATGCGGGATCGTGGAAAGATGCAGAGACGGTACGGCGCGGGTATGAGTTGAACGATCCGTTGAAGGCTGAGCAGGTGTTTGCGCACACAGGAACGCTGCCGGCAGAGTTTTCATTTGCGAGCGTGGAGAATGCGAATGTGACTCTGACCGCGGTGAAGAAGGCCGAGGATGCGGATGCACTAGTGTTCCGCATGTATGAGTGGGTAGGTAAGGCGAGCGAGGTAAAGCTGCATGTGCCGAAGGGCGCCCAATATGCAGTGGAAAGTAATTTGATGGAGAAGGTTGAGGGCGGACATCTGAAGCTTGCCGGCGATGTGGTGACGGTTGCGATTAAGCCATATGAAATTTTGACAGTGCAGGTCTTTTACAAACATTAACGCAATGGTTCCCCAGGAGTCGACTGATGTATCGATGTGGCCTGCTCGTCGTGTCTCTATTCGCTCTTATGCCTGGCATTCAGATGCAGGCACAGTCCGCGCCCGCGCAAACAATGGATGCGGAATTTGCCGCGCAGGTAAAGCAGTGGACGACGAAGCCGGAATTTCTTTCTCCGCTGGTTGACCATCTGCCGGTTTCAGAGACAGTACCATCGCCGAAGAAAATTCTAGGCTACAACATTGGTGCGCCGAAGAAGCTGACCTACTACGCGGACATGGTGCACTACTATCAGGCGCTGGCTGCGGCTTCTAAACGTGTGAAGGTGATTGATATTGGCACGACGGAAGAGGGTCGGCACAACATTATTGTGTTTGTAGGCTCAGAAGATTCAATCAAGAATCTGGGTACCTACAAGAAGAATCTGGCGCGGCTGGCTGATCCGCGTGGCCTGAGCGATGAGCAGGCAAAAGAAATCATCGCGCACACCAAGCCGATTTATACGTTTTCCGGAGGGCTGCATTCCGCGGAGCTTGGACCGCCGGAGATGCTGATGGAACTGGCGTACAGGCTGGCGACGGAAGATTCAGATTTGATGAAGAAGATTCGTGATGAAGTCGTGGTGGCGATTTTTCCGGCTGCCGATCCTGACGGGCGCGATCGAAACGTTGACTGGTACAACCGCTACTTGATCGACAACACCGACGAGCACGCGGAAATTCCTTCGGTGCCATATTGGGGAAAATACACGAGGCACGATGATAATCGTGACATCAACTATGCGGGCATGGCGAATAAGAACTTGCTGGCGTGGTATCTGGAGTGGCATCCACCGGTGATTCATGACCTGCATGAGTCGGTGCCATTTCTTTATATTTTTTCCGGGCAGGCACCGCAGGACCCGCTGCTCGACCCGATTGTGTGGGGTGAGCTGCCATGGTTTGCGAATTTTGAGATGCAACGGTTGACCGGCTACGGCATGCCGGGCGTATGGACGCATGGATATGTGGATGGATGGTCGCCGGGATACGTGGCATTCATGTCGTCGAACCACAATGGGCTGATGCGCTTTTACGAGATTATGGGCAATGCGGGCGCGACAACAATGCACCGCACGCTGTTCACGCCGCCGGCGCCGGAGATTAAGGCTGCAGGTGGAGGTGGTGGCGCACTGGGCAATGTGACGAAGCGCGAGTGGTTTCGGCCTTCGCCGCCGTACAAAGATGTGGAATGGTCAATGCGTAACAATACGAATTATGCGGAGACGGGAGCGCTGACGGCGCTGGAGCTTACATCGTCGATGCCGCAGATTGTTTTGAACAATTTCTATTTGAAAAGCCGCAACTCGATTAAATCAGGGGAGACAGAAGCGCCGTATGCATTCGTGCTGCCCGCCGATCAGGAAGATCCGACGCGAGTTGCGTTTGTGATTGGACAGTTGCGCATGCAGGGGATTGAGGTGGGCCGAGCGAAGGATGAGATCAAGCTCAAGGATGTGAAGTACCCGGCCGGCTCGCTGGTGGTTAAGTGCAATCAGCCGTATGGACGACTGGCGAAGATTTTTCTGGGCAAGCAGGTTGATCCTGATCCGGAGTTGATGACCTACGACGACAGCGCCTGGACGATGGCATTGATGACGCATACGAAGATTGAGGCGATTGCGGATAAAGCGATTCTGGATGCGGCGACGACGCCAGTCGATAAGTATGCAGCGCCGAGCAATGCGACTGAAGCAAAAGGTGCGGTTGCGTATGCGGTGCCGGATCATGGCTCACCGAACTTGATCACGCTGCGTTATGCGCTGAAGGATGTTGATATTCAGATTGTTGAAGCGGCATTCAAGTCGGGAGCGGCGCAGATTCCGGCAGGCTCATTCATTATTCCGGCAGCGGAATTTTCGAAACTCAAATCGGCGGAAGCTACGTTGGGGCTCGATGCGATTGCGCTCACAGCAAAGCCGACTGTGGCGATGCATAAGGCAGGGCTGCCGCGGGTTGCGATCTTCAGTACATGGGCAGGAACGCAGGATGTGGGTTGGGTCCGCTATACATTCGATCAGTACAAAGTTCCTTACGATCTGATCTTTAAGGAGCAGGTCCTGGCGGGTGATCTGCACTCGAAGTACGACCTGATTGTGATTCCGAATCAGGCGCGCAGCTCGAAGGCGCTGGTGAGTGATATACCGAAGACCAAGACTCCGTATGCATATACCAAGACGGACAAGTTTAAATTTCTGGGTGACTATGGCTCATCGGATGACATTACAGGCGGCATGGGTGCGGCGGGCGTTGCGGAGCTGCAGAAGTTTACCGAGCAAGGCGGACTGATGGTGACGCTGGGAACGTCGAGCGCGTTTCCGGCTGACTTCGGCATCACGCCGAAGATCGACACCAGCACGACGACGGCGAAGTTCTATGCGCCGGGGCCAATTGTGGAAGCGACGATTACGCAGCCGACGAATCCAATTTTCTATGGCTACTCGGACACGACTGTGGCGGTGCGTTACGCGGGTGGGCCGCTGTTTCGTCTGGATGCAGTGCAGAATAAGTCGGATGTGTTGATGCGCTACCCCGGAGGCGACAAGAGCGTGCTGAGTGGACTGTTCAATGGGGCTGACGAAATCAAGAACCGGGCTGCGATTTTGAGAACGCCCGTTGGCAAGGGAGAGATCGTAATGTTTGCTACGAACCCTATTTGGCGCTGGCAAAACGTGGGCGAGTTCCGGATGATGTTCAACACCATCATGAACTATCAGAATTTGAATTGAGGGGAAGTGGTGGACGCGGGAGGGATCGAACCTCCGACCAGTCGATTAAGAGTCGAATGCTCTACCAGCTGAGCTACGCGTCCTTACCTTGAACCTCACTTTTAGGAGCGAGGCGCGAACTGCTGTGGGTTCGCGGGGATGCACGGAAGGGCTTCCGCACGGAGTTAATTTTAGCACGGTGTATCGGTGGATTTCCCATGACCAATTACTGGTTTCGAGAAGCAGATTTCCTGCGGGAATGACAACAAGAAAAGCAAAATCTTAACCGACGAAGTCGACGTTGGCTTTGTGGGGAATGATTCCGCGTTCATAACCCATGTTGAGCAGCTTGCGAATGGCTTCGCGGCCGTCGTCGCCATAGTTGATGGTGCGATCGTTGACGTACATGCCGACGAAGCGATTGGCCATGGTGGTGTCGAGATCACGGGCAAACTGCATGGCGTATTCGAGCGCCTGCTCGCGATGGTCGAGAGCGTGCTGGATGCTGTCGCGCAAAGCGTTCGTTGTAATCAATTGCACTTCATGACCTAAAGACCGGCGGATAGCGTT
>Ga0206854_1166_pt1 | contig 16647 bp, 12 predicted proteins | sample Alteio_BWOrgCont_50_FD_152870 | JGI IMG/M metagenome (GOLD analysis project Ga0206854, IMG submission 152870) | Enriched cells from forest soil in Barre Woods Harvard Forest LTER site, Petersham, Massachusetts, United States -... | ecosystem: Environmental > Terrestrial > Soil > Temperate forest >...
TTTTTGCCGCGAGGCTGGGTGAATACGATTTGCCGGTTTACGAGCTGCGCCCCGGCGTCATCAAGACGGACATGACCTCCGGCGTGACGGCGAAGTACGACAAGCTTTTGTCCGAAGGCCTGGCCATCACCCGCCGCTGGGGCACGCCCGATGATGTCGGCCGTGCCGCCGCCGCCCTCGCCCGCGGCGATTTCCCTTACTCCACCGGCTCCGTCATCATGGTGGACGGCGGATTGATTATGCCGAGGTTGTGATTAGTGGGTAATTATTTCCCGATTTGCTCGATGCGCTTTTCTTTTCGTTTAAGGGCAACAATTCCAACCACGACAATTATCAGATACACGAAAGACCCAATCAGCCAAAGGTCCGGCGGTATGTCAGGATCAGGAAGATGAGCATGAGGAGTAGACGCGTAATTTGGATCGCTGCTCAAGTGAGTAATCACTGGAATGAAAGGCAGTAGAAAACAAAAATTCAGAAGCATTATATAGGCGATCGTTATGAGGGCAACAGCCGCAGGCGCATTTGATAAATAGGCATCTTTGGCTTGGCCACGCAAAAATACTGCCAATCCGACAAATGTCGTTAAAATGACAATGATACAGGCAAAATCAGACTCTGGGTAGAGCGGGCCCGCAAAAAGCACTTTTTCCGTAATCCATGGCATTTGGGCCCCATAAAAATGGATTTGGAGAACTTGAATCATTACAACTCGAACGAGAAAGGAAAAAAGGCAGAGTACCGCAACAAGCAGCGAGCAAATCCAAAACCAAACCCAGCGGATTACGGATATTCTCTGAGAATCAGTCATGGCTAGAGATTAGTATCAGCATATTCTTTCGAATTCACGATTTTTAAGCTGCAACGCGAGAGTTGCAAAACACCCATCTTTCAACCATACTTCCTCGATGTCCTTGACCCTCGATCAAATCGTTGCCGAGACGAACCATTTGCCGCCCGAGCAATTGGCGGTCTTGGTAGATCGTTTGGCGGCGCAACTCCACGGCGGTATTCCCGTGAATGTGGAGGAAAGCTGGCGGCAGGAAACACGCCAGCGCCTGGCAGAAATTGAAAGTGGTCGTGAAGCAGGCATTCCCGGTGAAGAAGTTTCAGCTCGGATTCGTAAAATTGTTGGACGGTGAAGCCGCATCGTTTCCATCGCGCAGCGGACATAGAGTATGCCGAAGCGGCGACATATTACGCCGATATTTCACCGGAACTTGGTGGCCGTTTTTACGATGAAATTGAGCGATTGATTGCTGAAATCCGATCACACCCAGCACAATTCCGTCAGTTCGATCCGCCAGCTCGTCGGCATTTCAGCGCGGTTTTTCCTTACGCGGTCATTTACGTCGAATTGGCTGACGCCATTTGGATTCTGGCGGTAATGCATCTCAAGCGCGAGGCTGGTTACTGGAAAGCACGCCTCTAGCTCTGGCTTCCGCCAAATCTTTCCCTTGCCGCGCCGGGGTAATTTTACCAAGATGACCCTTCTTCTGCCCCATGGAAATCATCCGCACGCACCACCCCGAGGGTTTTAAACTGTTGGACACCGCCGCGCTGCGGCGCGACTTCCTCATCGCCGGCCTCTTCGCGCCGGGCAAAATTGACCTGCGCTATTGGGAGGTGGACCGCACCATCATCGGTGGCGCTGTGCCGCAGGCAACTACGCTCGAATTAACCGCCACCAAGGAACTCCTCGCTGCCGATTATTTTTGCGAACGCCGCGAAGTCGGCATCGTCAACCTCGGCGGCCCCGGCGCAGTCGAGACCGACGGCGCGAGCCATTTGCTCAACAAGCTCGACGCGCTCTACATCGGCAAGGGCACGAAGTCGGTCAAGTTTTCCTCGAAAAATCCCGCCAAGCCCGCGCAATTTTACATCGTCAGTTACCCTGCGCACACCGCGTACCCGACCAAACGCGTGCGCAAAGCCCAGGCTCAGGTGCTCGAACTCGGCGCGGTTGAGACAGCCAACCGCCGCAAGCTCTGCAAGCTCCTCGTGCCGGGACTCGTACAATCCTGCCAGCTCGTGCTCGGTGTGACGTTGCTCGAAAAAGGCAGCGTCTGGAACACGATGCCCTGCCACACGCACGAGCGCCGTTCCGAAGTCTATTTATATTTTGATGTACCGCCCAAGGCCTTTGTGACCCATTACCTCGGCGGAAACGCGCCACGTCCTCGTGCGCGACCGCGAGGCCGCCTTGTCGCCGAGTTGGTCCATCCACTCCGGCTCGGGCACTTGCGCCTACGGCTTTGTCTGGTGCATGGGCGGTGAGAACCAGGAATTTACCGACATGGACGGTGTGGCGATGGAGGACTTGCGATGAGCGGCAAAAAAGTTTTGGACACCTTCCGCTTGGATGGTCGCGTCGCAATTGTCACTGGCGCCTCGCGCGGGCTGGGTGCAGCTATGGCCAACGCTCTAGCCGAAGCGGGCGCCAAGGTTGCGCTCGCTGCTCGCGGCGATTTGGAAGGCGTGGTCAAACAAATCCGCGCCAACGGCGGCGAAGCTGAAGGCTTCAATGCCGATCTCGCCGATCGCGCTGCGCCGAAAAAATTGCTGGATGCCGTCGAAAAGCGCTTTGGCGGTGCAGATATTTTGGTCAACAACGCCGGCATCATCCGCCGCGCCAACTTTTTAGAGTTTACGGATGAAGATTGGGACGCGGTTATGGATGTGAATATCCGCTCGGTGTTTGTTTTGAGCCGCGAGTTTGCCAAGCGTCTCGCCGCGCGCAAGGCGCCGGGCCGCATCATCAACACCGCCTCGATGCTTTCCTTCCAGGGCGGTATTCGCGTCGCCGCTTATACCGCGTCCAAGAGCGCGCTCGCGGGTTTGACCAAGGCCATGGCCAACGAGCTCGCCCCCATCGGCATCAACGTCAACGCCATTGCGCCCGGCTACATGGCCACGGACAACACGTCCGCGCTCCGGGCCGACCCCGTGCGCAACAAATCCATTCTCGAGCGTATCCCCGCCGGGCGCTGGGGCGAACCCAACGACCTCAACGGCGCGGTGGTTTTCCTCGCTTCCGACGCTGCGGCCTATGTCCATGCCATTACCCTCCCGGTGGATGGCGGTTGGCTGTCGCGCTAAACTTTTACTCTCTTTTTTTCTTACCCCATGAAGTTGCTTGCCCCGCAGATTCGTGGCGCCGGGTGGCTGGCGCTGGCCTTGTTGCTGCCGGTATTTTCGGCCACCCCATTGCACGCCGCCGCCAATGAACCCGCCTCGTACAACGGCGCGACGGCCTTGCAATGGGCGCAACGCATGGCCGATTCGCAAATGGCCCGCATGGGTTCCCCGCCAAAAGCCAAGTGGGATTACACTGACGCGGTGTTCTCAAATGCCTTGCTCGCCTTGTCCGACCAAACCAAGCAGCCCGGTTACGCCGATTACGCGACGAAATTAACCGGAGCGTGGGTCACTGCGGATGGCACCATTCCCAATTACAAGGCTTCCAACCACGTCTTGGATGACATTGCTCCCGCCCGCGTTATCTTAGAATTGTACAACCGCACCGGTGACGCCCGTTACCAAAAAGCGGCGCAATTGGTCCGCGAGCAATTTACCGAGCAGCCGCGTACCAGCGACGGCGGCTTTTGGCACAAGCAGATTTACACTAATCAAATGTGGCTCGATGGGCTTTACATGGGCGAGCCGTTTTACGCCGCCTACGCCAAGACCTTCAAGGAGCCGACGGATTTCGACGATATCGCGAAACAAATTTTGCTCGCCGACCAGCATACCTACGATGCCAAGACCGGCCTCTTTTACCACGGCTGGGAAGACACTCGCGAACAAAGCTGGGCTGACAAGGCGACTGGTCACTCGCCCTCCTTTTGGGCGCGGGCCATCGGCTGGTACGCCATGGCCATCGTGGACGTGCTCGACGACTTGCCCGCCGACCATCCTGCCCGCCCGAAAATTCTCGATACCTTGCAGCGCCTGGCCGCTGGCCTCGCGCGCTGGCAGGATCCCAAGTCCGGCCTCTGGTGGCAGGTGGTGGACCAGGGCAGCCGCGAGGGCAATTATCTCGAGGCCTCCGGCTCCAGCATGTTTGTGTACGCGCTGGCCAAGGCGGTGAACAAAGGTTATCTCCCGAAAGATCAATATGCCCCCGTCGCCGAGCGCGGATTCGCCGGGCTGGTGAGTGAATTGGTCAAAACCGACGCCAACGGCGCGGTCAGTCTTACTCAAATTTGTGAAACCGCCGGCCTCGGCAATGGCCGCGATGGCACCTACAACTATTACGTACACCAAACCAAAATGATTAACAACGACCTGAAAGGGGTGGGGGCCTTTGTCCTCGCCGGACTCGCTGTCGCGCAACTCGGGGCCATCGCCCCCGCGGATACTTCTTTGCCGCCCGCTGCTTCGTCGGCCACCGCCGACCTGACTCCCGCGCAAGTTGCGCAAATGGGTTGGGACGCCCTGCCCGTCGTGCTCTCGCATATCAACGCGCCGACTTTTGCGGACAAGAATTTCCCCATCACCGATTACGGCGCCAAGGCCGACGGTACCACCGACTGCACCGATGCCATCCGCCAGGCCATCGAAGCCTGCAATAAAGCTGGCGGAGGACATGTGATCGTTTCGGACGGCACATTTCTCACCGGTGGCATTCGTCTGCTCAGCAACGTTGACCTCCACTTGTCTGATAACGCGAAGCTGCAATTTGTCCCCGACCTCAGCAAATACCCTCAGGTCACCATCCGCTACGAAGGCGTCGAACGCCAAAATTATGCGCCGCCCATTTACGCGCTGGACCAGGAAAATATCGGCGTCACCGGCAAGGGCACGATTGACGGCGGCGGCGAAAACAACTGGCAGGCGGTTTTGCGACCCGCCGGCGGCATGCGCCCAAACTTTGTCGTCCCCTTCCATTGCAAGAACGTCCTGATTGACGGCCTCACCGTCCACAATTCCCCCATGTGGGAAATCAACCCCGTCTATTGCACGAATGTCATCGTCCGCAACCTGAAGATAGATAGTCATGACGCCAATAACGACGGCTGCGACCCTGACTCGTGCCGCTATGTCCTGATTGATGGCTGCACCTTCGATACTGGCGACGACTGCATTGCGATCAAGTGCGGCAAGGACGACGATGGCCGCCGCGTTAATCTCCCCACGGAATTTGTCATCGTGCGCAATAGCACCATGAAGGACGGCCACGGCGGCGTCACCCTCGGCAGCGAATGCACGCCCGCCATCCGCAATGTCTTCATTGAAAACTGCCACATGGACAGCCCGAACCTAAACGCCTTCATCCGGTTCAAGGACAGCCCCAGTCGCGGCGGCATCATCGAAAATATTTTCATGCGCGACGTCAACGTGGGCTCTGTGGCCGCCAAAAGCGCGGGCTTTCTCGTTGAGTACACTTATCAATCTAGCCAGGGAAATTACATTCCCATCCTGCGCAATGTCAGCATCAGCAACGTCACCGGCACCAATATTCCCCAGTTGGTGAAAATCACCGCCGGGCCTACCGCGGTTTTCGAAAACATCCAGATGAAGGACTGCACCTTTACCGGTCCCAACCCTGCCGAATTGCAGCAGAACCAGGGCCGCATCACCTTCACCAATGTCACCATCCAGCCGAAGGGTGCAGCGCCCGCCACGACAACGAGTAGTACGACACCCGCCACTAATTGAGCCCTTCGTTCTTGCCTACCACCATTATCGAACCCCAAAAATACTCGTTACCTGCAACCCCATTACCCTTCCCCATGCCTTCGACTTCCGCCCCCGCCACCAGCCGTTACCGCTGGATTATCTGCCTGATGCTTTTTTGGGTCACGACCGCCAATTACATTGATCGCAGCGTCTTTGGCAATCTTGCGCCCGAGTTGCAGAAACACTTCGGTTGGACAGATTCCCAGTATTGGTACATGACGATGTGTTTCAATGCGGCCTACGCACTCAGCCTGTTGCTCGTGGGCCGCCTGATTGACGTCATCGGCCTGCGCTGGGGCTTCGCGATTGCCTGCGCCTTTTGGGGGCTGGCTTCCATGGGCCATGCGCTTGTCACCACGGTTACTGGATTTTTTATCGCGCGCATCATGCTCGGTTTTGGCGAAGGCGGCAACTTCCCCGCGGCCATCAAGACCGTGGCCGAATGGTTTCCCAAGCGCGAGCGCGCTCTCGCCACCGGGTTGTTTAATTCCGGGTCAAATATCGGCGGCATCGTGGTGCCGATTGCCTTGGGTGCGCTGATTCCCATCCTCAACAAGGTGACGGTTGGCGGGCATGTCATCGGCTGGCGGGGCGCGTTTTTGATTACGGGGTTCATTGATCTGGCCTGGATTGCCGTCTGGCTCGCTGTTTACAAAAAACCCGCAGATCACCCGCGCGTTTCGGCCGCGGAGTTGGCGCTGATTAACAGCGAACCACCCGAAGCCACGGTTAAAGTTCCCTGGAGCAAGCTCGTCACCTACCGCCAGACCTGGGCCTTTGTGGTCGGCAAGACGATGACCGATTGTTTCTGGTGGTTTTATCTCGTCGGGTCTCCGGCGTTTTTTTCTGAACGTTTCGGCCTCGATCTCAAGGGCCGTACCGTACCCATTGCCACGATTTACGTCCTGGCCTCAGTGGGCAGCATCGCGGGTGGCTGGCTCTCGGGTTATTTTATGAAAATCGGCTGGAGCACCAACAAGGCGCGCAAAATTACTTTGCTGATTTGCGCGGCGCTGGTTTTCCCCGTGGCGTTTGCGTCGTTTTCCGACAATCCTTGGATGGCCGTTGGGTTGATGGCAGTCGCTGCCTCCGCCCACCAAGCCTGGTCGGCCAACCTCTTCAGCCTGACGTCCGATATGTTCCCGCGCCGGATGGTCGCATCGGTGACCGGTTTGGGCGGCATGGCCGGCTCCCTCGGCGGCACGGCGCTTTTTGCCATTACCGGTTACATCAAAGGCCAGGGCTACAGCTACACGCCGATTTTCGTCGCTGCCGGCGTGTCTTATTTGCTGGCCCTCCTGTTCATCCAGCTGTTGGTGCCCAAAATGGAGACGGCCAACGTGGATTTGCCCCCCGCGTAAATTCTTTTCGCTATGAAACTCGGTCGCCTTTTCTGTTTATTGACCGTGCTGCTGTCAGGTTGCCGGGACTTGGGCCTTTTGAATCCGCCAATCATTGACACGGATAGGCGACCGCCGTGGCAGCCGTACTATGGAAGCGAAGTCTACACAAACCCTATCCTCTTTGCCGATTATTCGGATCCTGATGTTGTGCGTGTTGGCGATTATTTTTATCTCACTTCTTCCAGCTTCAACTGTGTACCGGGATTGCCAATTTTGCGCTCTAGGGATTTGCTTAGTTGGACTATTATTGGCCACGCGTTGCCCAAACTTGTTCCCGAAGAGCATTATAACAAGGTGCAAATTGGCGGCGGCGTCTGGGCGCCATCCATCCGCTTTCACGCCGGCAAGTTTTATATTTTTTATCCCGACCCCGACTACGGCATTTACATGGTCACGGCCACCGACCCGGCGGGTGAATGGAGCGCGCCTGTTTTGGTCAAAGCCGGCCGAGGCTTGGAAGATCCCTGTCCCTTGTGGGACGACGATGGCAAGGTTTACCTGGTGCATGCCTTGGTGGCCTCGCGCATTGGCCGGAACAACGCGCTCGTGCTCAATCAGCTCAGCCCCGATGCCACTAAAACCATTGACGATGGTCACGACATCATCGCCGGCACTCAATTTGGCATCACCGGTCTCGAAGGCCCCAAGTTTTATAAACTTAATGGCTACTATTGGATTTTTGCGCCGGTGGGTGGCGTGACTGGCGGTACTCAGGCGGTTTTCCGCTCCAAATCCATCGAGGGCCCCTACGAAATGCGCATTGTGCTTGCCCAAGGTAAGACGAAGGTCAACGGCCCACACCAAGGCGCTTTAGTGAACATGCCCGATGGAAAGGAGTGGTGGTTCATCCATTTTCAGGACGCTGGCGTGTATGGCAGGATTGATCATCTCGAGCCAGTGAAGTGGAAGGCTGATGGTTGGCCGGTAATCGGTAACGATCCTGATAATTCAGGAACTGGAGAGCCAGTAACTACCTTGACTAGACCGATCATCACTTTGAAAATGTTCGAAAATCAGCTTCAGGATTACGCGCCGAAAATATCCGATAACTTTAATGGACCCAATCTTGGGTTACAGTGGCAATGGCAGGCCAATCCCCAAGATAACTGGTATTCATTGTCCACCAATCCTGACCACCTTCGACTTTACTCTCAGCCGGCTAATCCAAATTTTGTACGTCAACCAAACTTATTGCTGCAAAAGCTTTCAGGGCCAAATTGCGATGTGTCTACGATAATGACATTTTTTCCTGCGGAAATTGGGGAGCGAGCTGGGGTTGTCGTTTGGGGCAATCCTTGTTATTGGGCTGGCTTGGTTAAAACCGCCGATGGTTTGCGTCTAAGTATTTGCGTTTGCCGGGTAAGTGCTTCCGGTGATGTCACTATTGAATCCGAATTGAAAGGCAGCCGAGCCACGAGTAACAATGTTCACTTTAATTTAGATTTGGGCGGTACCGGAGAAAACGGCTATCTGCGCGTGGAAGAAGTAGGAAAGCCTGGAATTGAGTCTTATTTTGCGTTTACAGCCATTCACGGTAGTTGGATTGGCGCTAAATTTGGCCTTTTTGCAATTAGGCCAGCGACGAGCAAAACTACTGGCTATGCTGATTTTGAAGGAGTGCAGCTTTCTCAAGGGACTAACTAAAAACACGCCCTCCCACTCAATTCCCCGTGCCCGCGCTCGCCGCCGGTTGGGCCGTGGCTGCCGGGGTCGCCCCGGGCATTTTCCCACCCGCGAGCTGGTAAACCTCGCTGCCGGCCAATAAAAACGCACCCACGCCATACGGCGTACTGCTGTCAGCATCGAACCCATTGGGGTGGTCGCCGACGGGCTGGACATGGATAATCTTGCCGCTGGATTGCACGCATTGCGTCAACGCATCCCACGCCTTGAACACCACCGGGGCATAAGCGCCCTGATCGAGCAATCCGTTATTTACCCCCCACGCCAGCGCATACGTAATCAGGCCTGTGCCGCTGGCTTCCGGTTGCGGATGGTCCGCCGGGTCGAGCAAACTTGTGCGCCACAGTCCATCCGGTTGCTGCAACGATTTTAATCTCTCGGCCATTTCCATAAATTGGCCGGTGTATTTTCCGCGGTCGGCATAATCCTTGGGCATGTTATCCAGCATCCGCGCCAGCGCGGCGATGACCCAGCCGTTGCCGCGCGACCAGAAAACTTTTTGCCCGTTCGTTTCATGTTGGGTAAAGTAGCGGCTGTCGCGGTAATACAGATGCTCGTCCTTGTCATAGAGAAAATCGGAGGTCACCCACCAGCGCCGGTTGGCCGAGTCGAGGTACCTGGAATCGCTCGTCGCTTTTGACAGCATGGCCCACCCCGGCGGATCCATGAACAACGCGTCGCACCATGACCAGCGGTCGGTCGCGCCGTTACGAGTGAAGTCGAGGATGTCGTCCTTCGGGAAGTCCATGATGTAGTTGAACCGTTGCTGCACGGCTTGAATCATTTCGGACTGCGGATTCACCGCAAATAATTCGAGGTACAATTGCGCGATGGCATGGTGGTCGGCGTGGTAAAAGTTGTCGTCGAGCTGCCAGCGGAGTTCCGTTCCCTCCGCCATCATGGCGTCAACATATCGGGAATCCTTCTCCAGTCGGCCCAGGCCCATCACGCCCATGTAGAACGTGGAATAAATCCAGTCGCTTTTGTCTTCGGTCGTAGGATGGTCCAACTGCCAGTCTGCCGCCAGGTGCATGATGTCCAACACCGAATAGGGCCTGGGCGCATTCTCCACCCCTTGAATCAGGCGGGTTTCTTCGGGCACTGTTGTCGTTGGGGTGACGCGAAGCGGCGCCACCTCAGTCGGTTCGGGCGGCAGCACCAGCGGCGTATGTACGAGTTGCGGCCGTTCCGTTGGCGGCTCCTCATCCGAACAGCCTGCTCCAATCAAAATAATCGTCAACGCCGTTAGCGTGACTGCATTCTGGTATAAAAATCGTCGCTGGCCTGCATGAATAAAGGTGGGCATCGGAGATAAATTTGACGCTTAAGAATGCAAGCGACCATGCCTTCCTGTCAAGGCGCGAGGGGAGGTTGAGCGCAAGTTGCCGGTTCTCGGTTCCAAGGTGCAAGGTAACGAACAAGCTACACCGGGAAATTCACGCTCATATCCTGCAACCAGCAACCTGCCCCCGTAACAGAATCCGGCCCCCCAAATCAGCTTGAGTTAGAATAAGATAAGCCGTATGCTGACCCTCCCATTTTTGTCCGAATGGGGTTTCGCCATGCTCATGCTCATCATCGCCGTGCTCGGAACGGTTGTTGTCTCGGCCGTGTGCTCGCTCATCGAGGCTATGCTGTTGAGCACCACCATGGGCGAAATCGAGGTGCTCAAGGCCCGTTCGCCGCGTGCGGGGCAATTATTGGCCCAATGCCGCGACCGGCTCGACGAAAGCATCTCGGCCATTCTAACCTTTAATACCATCGCCAATACCCTCGGCTCTTTTGTTTGCGGCGTGCTGGCCGACCGGCTCTTTTCCGAATGGCGCTATGCCTTCGCCGCGGGCATGACGGCCGGCTTGCTGCTCTTTGGTGAAATTTTGCCCAAGAACATTGGCGTGCTTCACCGCGCGCGCTTGCGCCCGGTGCTCGTCTGGGTGCTCTACGCCATGCGGCTGGCCACGCGCCCGCTTCTGTGGTTGATGCGCCCGCTCATCCAAAAGCTGCTCGGGAAAACCAAGGTTGATGGCGACGCTTCGCAGGAAATTGCCTTCCTCGCTGTCCGCGAGGCTCAGCAGGGCAACATTACCCAGCAGGAGGGCAAGCTCATTGCCAATGCCCTTAAGCTCGACGAGGTGCCTATCCGCGACATTATGACGCCCAGGGTCGTCGTCACCATGCTCGAAAAATCCCGCACCATGGCCGAGGTTTTTCGCGACTTGCCCAACATCCCTTTTGCCCGCCTGCCGGTTTACGATGGCAAGATGGACAACATCGTCGGCGTCGTGCGCCGGCGCGACCTGCTCAAGGCCAAGGCCGCCGACCAGGACAGTGCCACCGTTGGTTCGATCATGCAATCCGTGCTCTTCGTGCCCGAGACCGCCACCGCTGCAACCACCCTCCAGCAATTCCTCAAAAACCACCAGCAAATCGCCGTGGTGGTGGACGAATACGGCTCGCTGGCGGGGGTGGTGTCCATGGAGGATATTTTCGAGCATCTCCTTGGAGCTGAATTCTTTGAGAAAGACGACATGGCCGTGGACATGCGCGAACTGGCCCGCCGCCGCCAACGGCCCGCAGCATCGGTCGCGCCCTCGGCGCCCAGCCCGGAAAATGTGAGAAAAACCGGGTAGCAAATAAACCTTGCTTACCGTGCTCATGCGGGTAGTATATGCCCCTTACTTGATTGAGTTAGTTAGTAGCGCGATATGGTGGGTTGCCAAGCGGGCCGCAGGCCTGGTGGTGATCCGAAACCCGGTGATCGGGAACAGTCCGTGAGCTATCCCGAGATCAAAGTATTATCACAATGGGTTCTAAACTATACGTCGGTAATCTCGACTTCAACACCAGCGAGGGCGAGTTGCGCGACATCTTCGCCGCTCATGGCACCGTCCAGGAGGTCTTTATGGCCATGGACAAGTTCACCGGTCGCCCGCGCGGTTTCGCGTTTGTCACCATGGGTTCGGACGCTGAAGCGCAAGCTGCAACGGCCGCCATCCATGGCGCCAAAGTCGGCAGCCGTGAATTGACCGTCAACGAAGCCCGTCCCCGCGAAGAACGCCCCGAAGGGCGCTCCTTTGGTGGTGGTGGCGGCGGCGCTGGCGGCGGTCGTGGCGGTTACAGTGGCGGCGGCGGCGGTGGCCGTGGCGGCTACAGCAGCGGTGGTGGTGGCGGTGGCGGCGGCGAACGCCGCGAGCGTCGTTACTAAATCGCGCCAACCTTCACGGTTAGCGTTCAAGGCGAAGTCCAAAAGACTTCGCCTTTTTGTTTGGAAAAATTCAACCTCTTGGCGCTTTTGAATCTCGTTTGTCGCCTTCGCTTTAGTCCCGCAGGGACGAAAGAAATCAGCAGATTTTCTTCCGTCCCTGCGGGACTGGTTCTGTCCTTAATCAGGCATCCCCGCGTTAAAACGCGGGGCTATTTTCTTTCGCCCTGTCGGGCTTGCAAACTTACTTTTGACAAGCAGCCCATTGCGGCAGCAATTTGCGAACTTCCTCTGCGGGGATTCCCTCGCCGCGTTCGGCTTGCGCCAACCCTTCCTGCACGCCGGCAATGAATTCTATTTCCCGCACAATCTTCGTTAGCGGAGTATTCTCCGGCAGCCGCGTGACCAGCTCAATAACGGGTTCCCGGTTGCTCATGGGGATAAGATGCTCGAAATGTCGGGAAAAAGCAAGAAGGGAGGGTCACGCGCCAAACCCTTTGTATTTTTGCCAGCCTTGGCCATCCCATTGCAAGAATGCGCGAGAAAGGGGTTTGGCTGCTTGCTCCAATGCCTTTGAGGTCACTCGCCGCAATTCGCCGAGATTTTCCTTTGCTGAATCGCCGGTCGCGAAAATCAGATCGCGGGCTGGAACGGAGACTATTAATTGTCCCGTGGTCATTGCAGCAACTGATTCCCACACTTCCGACAGCAAAAGCAACGTGGCCTCATAATTTCCTCCCGCTGTAAGCATAATCACTCGATCACCCGAATGTGCCCGAACCTCAAGCTTTAAGGCCCGCAGGTTTTGTACTGCCCGGTTATGGAGTTCTTCAACTGAAACCCCAAGCCGAGGTAAATCTCGGTTGGCCAAAATTTGATAATGGGTGTCAAAGTCAAAGGCGTAGAAGATTACCAAGTCAGCGACCAGTGATTGCTCTACCGGCGAGTTTTCATGTGCCAGGGTAACGTCTGCGGGACCTGAATTTGGTAGCGCCACATAAATGCGTGGAACCACAAAATCCAACGTATCTCTCGCGGATGGCTCCATAATTCAGCACTCCGCATTCCGCATTCAGAATTTCTTTCCTCCTCACGCTCCCGCTTCTTCCGCTGCGTCCACAATCGTGAACATCAATTCCGCCGACGACACCACTTTCCCCTCCACTTTGCACGTCCCTTCGGCCACACCGATTTTGTCGCCGCGGCTTTTGATCAACTTCACATGCACTTCCAATTGGTCGCCGGGGACTACTGCCTGGCGGAACTTGATTTTGTCCGCGCTCATGAAAAACGCAATTTTCCCCTCGGACGACACGCGCCGGAGCATTAATATTCCCGCCGCTTGCGCCATGGCTTCGAGTTGCAGTACGCCCGGCATCACCGGGTGGCCGGGAAAATGGCCCATGAAATACGGCTCGTTGATCGTCACGTTTTTCATGGCGATCAATTCATCCGCGCTGATGACTTCCTTCACGCGGTCAATCATTACAAACGGGTAGCGGTGCGGCAGCAGGTCAAGGATTTGGCGGATGTCCAGCGCCTTGGCATCGGGCGACACAATTTTCCTCGAGTCCTTCGCGGGCTTTTTGCCTTCTTTCGCGGCGGCCATTTTTTCGTGCAGCGCGGTGGTCAGCTTGGCATTCAACGCATGGCCCGGTCGCACGGCGATGATATGCGCCTTCAGCGGCATCCCCAGCAGCGTGATGTCGCCAATAATGTCCAAAATTTTGTGGCGCACGAACTCGTCCTTGAACCGCAGCGGCTCCTTCGAAAGAATTTTGTCGCCCTTGATGACGATGGCTGAGTCAAGGCTCCCGCCCTGGATTTTCCCAAGCTTGAGCAGCTCTTCAATGTCTTCGTAAATGGTAAACGTGCGCGCGGGGGCGATTTGCGCGGCGTACATCTCGGGATCAATGTCCAGCGACAGGTGTTGCGTATGAATGCCCCGGTCGTCGGCCGACGTGCAGGTGATTTTCAGGCCGTCATGGGGTAGGGCGATGATCGAGCGGTTGCCCTCGGACACGCATACCGGCTCCTTCAGCACAAAATATTTGCGCTCGGCCGCTTGATCCACCGGCTCGGCTTGCAGCAGTAGGTTGACGAATTGCTTGGCCGAACCATCCAGAATCGGCGGCTCGCTCGCGTCGAGCTCGACCAGCACGTTATCAATGCCCAGGCCGCTTAGCGCGCTCAGCACATGCTCCACCGTATGCACCTTCGCGTGCCCGGAGCTGAGCGTCGTCGAGCGCACCAGTTCCGTCACATGCTCCACGTTGGCGCGGACCTCAGGCTTGCCGTAAAGGTCTATGCGGCGGAACACGATGCCGTGGTTTTCGGCGGCTGGTTTGACGGTGAGGTGGACTTCCTCACCTGTGTGCAGGGAGGTGCCCTTGATTGACGCCTCGTGCAGGATAGTGCGTTGCTTCATTCGCTAAATCCCTGACCCTAGCAGGGTTCCGCCCCATGTAAAGAATGGAAAAGGGTAGGGTGGTGGATCAACTTGCACTCTTGCCTTTCTTTGTGAAACGACTTTTGCTCAATTTCATCCATCCCCGGTTGTTTGGCTGCCCCCAACCAATTCTTTTCACCCCAGTTCGGAAAGGTCTCCCCATGAACTCCTCCCTGCGCTACGGCTTTCGCCACCTGTTGTTTTACACTTCGATATCCGTTGCCCCATTGGCTTTGGTCGGCTTCACCCAAGTCCACGCCGCAGATGCCGCTCCCGCCGTCGGCAAGCCCACGACCTCCGCGCCCGTGACCATCACCGATAACGGCGCCACTTGGACGCTCGACAATGGCATCATTCGCGCCACCGTGCAGAAGCGTTCCGGCCAAATGTCCTTCCTTTACTTGCCCAAAGCCACTGCCGCCGATCTCGCTCCCCCGGCGGCTGGTGCCCGTGGCGGTCGCGGTGGCTTTGCCATCGGCCCCAACCCCGGTGTGCGCGCCGCGGGCAATTGGGAGGAAGACCCATCCGCCGCCGCCACGGTGAACGGCTTGACCGACACCGTCACCATTGACCCGGCCACCAATGGCGGCGAACGCGCCGAGGTTGCGGTCAAAGGCGTCACTGGCGGCCAGGTCCCGCTCTCGGTCGGTTCACCCGGCCAGACCAACGGCACCGCCAATATTGACCTTGAACTCCGCGTCACTCTGCATCGCGGCGACAGTGGCATTTATACCTACGCAATTTTTTCCCACCCCGCTTCTTATGGTCCTGCGGTCATCGGCGAAAGCCGCTTCATTGTCTCGATGAATCGCGAGTTCGACTGGATCTCCGTGGACAAGGATCGCAATATGCTCGAATGCGCGCCGACGGACTGGGGCACCGGCGTGGTCGTCCATGCGAAAGAACAGCGCATCATGAGCAAGGGTGTTTATCAAAACTCTGTTGAACACAAATACAGCTACACCGCCGTGCAATACACGACCCCCGCCTACGGTTGGTCGAGCACCAAGAACCACCTCGGCATCTGGTTCATCAACCCAACCATTGAATACCTCAGTGGCGGCGCGACCAAGCAGGAATTGGATTGCCATTTTGGCGACAACGCCAACCCCGCTCCCATCATTTTGGATTACTGGCGCGGCACCCACTACGGCGGCGGCGCGCAAGCCAGCATCGCCGCCGGCGAAGAGTGGAGCAAGGTCATCGGCCCCATCTTTGTTTACGTCAATTCGCTGGATAATTTCGCCACTCCCTCGCAAACGGACCTCGACACGCTCGCGGCGAGCACTGGCGACCCCACCGTCCCTTCCGCTTGGAAGGACAACGCCAACGCCCTGTGGCAGGATGCCCTTGCCCAGGCCAAAACCGAACGAGCCAATTGGCCCTATGATTGGGTCATCGGCGTGGACTACCCGCATAAAAGTGACCGCGGTAGTGTGACCGGCCAAATCGTCCTCAACGACCCTGCTGCCTCCACGACGAAACTACCACACCTACTCGTGGGTCTCGCCCATCCCGATTACCCGGGTGGCGGTTTCGGTGGGCCTCGTCCCGTGGATTGGGCGCACGACGCAAAGTTCTACCAATTCTGGAACGATGGCACCGAAGACGGCAAATTTTCCATTTCCGATGTTCGCCCCGGCAACTACACGCTCCACGCCTTTGCCGACGGCGTGCTCGGCGAATTCGCGCAGGCCAACATCACCATCGTCGCCGGCAAGACTGTGGACTTGGGCCAGCTCAACTGGAAACCTCTGCGCTACGGCAAACAAATCTGGGAAATTGGCTACCCCGACCGCACTGCCGACAAATTTTTCAAAGGCGATGGCGCAAACTATTGGCTCTGGGGCTGGAATATGCGCTACGCCCTCTTGTACCCGAATGATTTGACCTACACCATCGGCCAAAGCGATTACCACAAGGATTGGTTCTTTGAGGAAGTGCCGCACGAGGATGCGGATCCCAAGCTTTGGCTCAATCCCGCCGCCAAAGACCCCGCCAACCAGCGCTTTGGCTGGGTCAAGGCCGAGTCGCTCGATCAATACCCGCAAACCGACCAGCGCGGTCCTTGGGCTGTTTACGGTCATGGCCGCGCCACGACATGGACCGTTAAATTCAATATGGATAAAGCATCGCAGGGTTACGCCGCGTTGCGCGTTGCGCTCGCCGGCGCCGATGGCACGCGCACGCTCGCCGTCGCGGTTAATGGCCAAAGCGTGGGCGCCATT
>Ga0206854_1167_pt1 | contig 16574 bp, 15 predicted proteins | sample Alteio_BWOrgCont_50_FD_152870 | JGI IMG/M metagenome (GOLD analysis project Ga0206854, IMG submission 152870) | Enriched cells from forest soil in Barre Woods Harvard Forest LTER site, Petersham, Massachusetts, United States -... | ecosystem: Environmental > Terrestrial > Soil > Temperate forest >...
TAAAAACGGAATTCTTTGCGTTTACACCTCTGTCATAAGTGCAGAAAAAGTCCAGTTTATTTGCGATATGAAGTGCCAACGAATCACCGTCACTTCTCTCACTAATTGCAGCACTTAATTTTTTTGAGCCGCCTTTATATTGATGGATGGCTTGGTAGGGTCTTAAATGGGTATTTGCCAAGAGGCCTAGTTCAATTTGAAACGCTTTATAGCCAACATCCAATTTATCCATTTCATCAAGGACTCTCGTAAATCGTTCTGAGACTACTAAAAAATCTTCATCCGTTAAATAATACCATTCTGGTTTCACTGCCGGATTAATGAGTTTGCCAAATCTTCTATCGGGTAGGATTTTAAAACCTAATTCGATCGCCATTGGTAAAAAAATATCATCTTGAACTGAATTACCTGGGTGTATTAGTGGGTTTGATCCAACTGTAATATGAGAGCCTTCACTTGTAACAATAATCGGCTGATCGTTTGATAAAATTTCTTGCCTTTCCCTTTTCGCTAAAACTTCATAAGTCAAAATTGTTTCAGAAATAAAAGGTTCAATCTTACCGGAACAAATAAATTGGTTTATTTGCCGGAATAATTTTCTTTTATCGTCTGAAACCTTTGCTTCCTTTTCGGGAGAAACAACAAACTCGTAGACATTTTTATCAAAAGTTACCTTCAATTTCAAGTGCATTAATTTCTATATAAACAGTGCTGCCCTAGTTAAGTAGATTTATAGGTAATCCGTCATACAATTGATTTTGTATATTCTTTAAATTTCGCCGTGATTTATTTCCAATACCGTGGAAAGTTGAATCAATTTGATGTTTGTTCTTTAAAATTTGGCCATGTTGGCGTATATAAAATTCGATTGTCTCTTCGATTTGTTCTACTGTGAAGCCTAAGGACACTAAATTCATTTGATTGTAGTTGTGTGTTCTCAATGCACTAAAAAGATTGTCAACTTGATTGAATTCGAGTTTCTTTTTTTCGGCTATTTGACCCTCAAGATAGCCAAGAATAATGCAACAATACCATTTGCTTATTTCTGCCGCATCTTGAAAAACCTTGCATAATTTCATTTCAATTTTCATTAAAACGAGCAGCCATGAAAATGGATTGGAATTACTAAAAACATACCTTGGTTTTTCAGTCAACTCCATTAGCTTAAATGAGATAGAAATAATATTTTTGAAGTCCCTAAATGATGTGTGTTCAAAAGATAACACCAGCGCATCTATTATTTCTTCGTTATAGTCACCAGATAGTACTTCCATAAAAAAATTAGTGACATTGGGTTCTACGTCATTTGGTAAAATCTTCAATTCTAATGTCCTGCGAATCTTATCATGCTTTGCCTTCGGCGTATGATTGGATGAATTAACATATTTGACAAGGTTATCCAATTCAAAACTAAATAGAACTTCACGATGAATATCTTGCGAAAGGAAAGCCAAATTAAGATCATTGGTTTTATCGAATACCTTCGAATTTAGTTCGGTAATCAAGTTTGTCAATTCAACTGGAGAAGATAACACAAGTGTAATTACATTCTTATTTTTCAATTCCTGTTCTATTTCTTCGTTGTGATGAAAGGAAATGATATATGAAGGGGGTAAATTATCAGTCCCATAAAATTCTCTGTGCATCTCAAAAATGTATCGTATATTTTCATCACCAAATCCATACCCTAAGAATAATACACTTTTCCCTAAAATGTGACTTCGAAAAAGGACATCTAACGGATGACGTTCTATTTTTAATCTTTGATCGTAATCACTCCTTGTGAAGACGATGCTGTCATTATTTTGAAAATCCCCGTGGAATTTAATGATTTGATTTGCGCCATGCGGAGAGTCTATAATATCACTCAGTTCCACTATCTTCCGATATTGTTTTGAAATTAAATTCGAAGCTTCTTCCAATGCATTGTCATAGTTAGTTGTGTAGACTATTGGCGGATTCATTGCCAAAATCTTGAGATGGTTTTGATAGGAATCAGAAGTTCGAATTTTCAACTCACACATTTCCCTCAATTTTTCTATTAGTTTACTCCTTCCAAACTTCTTTTGATACTCTTCTGCAATTATTAAATGGTCGTTTACACTTTCACAATTTGGCAACTCTGACTTTAGTCTGGCAATCACTTCTTTCCAATCCAGTGCGCCACATGGTTTACTCATTCCAGCGCCAAAAAAGGGGATGATTTTGAATTCTATAATGCCAGAGACAATTTTTTCAATAATTTCAAGCTTGTTCATAACCCTTCTTAATATTTATTTCATTTTGCTAAACATCTGGTGAAGTTATGGTAGTTCTTTTACTTACTTAACCATGATTAAAAATTTTATAGGAAATATTGGATCAATAACTGGGATTACTCGGTTCGTATCTCAAACAATTGGCAACAAAAGAATTAAAACCCAATCACTGCATCAAGTGCCTCATCCGCGTCCTTGTGAATGAAATTAGCCTGGTAACCAATGGTGGTCGTTATATCTGAGTGCCGGTACAGCTTCTGTAACATCTGTATCGGTATCTTATCCCCTGAAATATTGCCGAACGTATGCCGTGAAATATGCATGGTCAGCTTCTTGGTGATTCCGGCCTTCTCAGCGATCTCCCGTAATGCCACATTAAGTCCTCTATTAACTACCGCAATCCTTTTCTGAACTTCAAATTTATCATTCAGATCAGGCAGGTCAGATAATTCCGAAAATACCAAGTCATGGTTGTTCTTATTTTCCCTATAAACCCCCAATATCTTGTCAGCTTTCTCAGGTATCTTCAAAGAGCCGCCTTTGGCGTTCTTGCCCATAGCGTAATACAGACGATCATTTTGGAAGTCCGTCCATTTGAGGCGCAATGTGTCGGAAATACGCATACCGGCAAAGTAGAAGGAAATGAGCCAGATATTGCGGACATGGTGCAGGTAGGAATCCTCCGGCAGTGCCATGTCATGGATGAGCATTACTTCTTCTCGGGAAAGCCCTATTTTGAGCGACTGCGGCGCTTTGAACCGTATCTTGTCCTTCCCGAACGGGTAGTATTTCTGTTCAACTATGTTTTCCCGTATTGCCTGGTTGAACACGGTCTGTATGAAGGTGAGGTAGCCCACGACGGTCAGTTCGCTGACATTTTTCGTGCCTTTCAGATACGCCCGGTATCTGTTGAGCAGGGCGACGGATATGTCTTTGAACGAGATGTCTGAATCGTTGAGGAACTTCTTAAACGTCTTTGTGCGGGAAAGGTCGCTTTTGTACATATTGTATTTTCCCTGCTTGCGGAGGTTTTTCAGGCGTATGTCCGCCTGGGCGAAGAACGAGGCTTCCTTCGGCGCCCGGAGCTTGCGCTTGATTGCAAGGGAAGACGTATCGGTCTTGGTAACTTCGAGATCCAGCAGGCTGTCCTCGGCCTCGGCCAGCTTCTTTGACAGCAGGTTATTGAGCCGCACCGAGTTTGGATGGTTCTTTTTCACCCGTCCTTTCGTGCTATCCCACTGCAATTCAGATACATGATGCCCGACATGGACGAATGAGGATTTCCGGTCCTTGGTGATGCGGACGGCAAGGGGATATGATCCGTCCTTGTTCTGTTTCTTCCTGAGTACTACCTTTACTGAGGCCATAGCTGTGCTTGTTTATGACAAAACAAAGGTACAACTTAGGTACAACATTTCGCGGTTTTTCTGCGAGTTTATTGTATTTTATTGGACGTAATATTGATTCTTATAAGCCATTTCAGACCATTAAAGACCAACTTAAACCATTAAACATAACTGTGGGTAAGTTTATTTTTGTTATGGGATTACGCGCGTTGCAAACGCGCCGCCAGTGCATCCTCGTTGCAAACCTACCGTGTACCCACAAGTATTTTTCAGTAATATGGGCTGCCCCAGAGGGGCTATCCTGTTTGTAGTCAAATTAGAATAAAACATGATAATGCCCCATTAGGGGCTGTCCTATACACGAATTGGATAGCCCCGATGGGGCAACACAAATAACTGGACTGTTTTTACTACAAACAGGGCAACCCCTAACGGGACATATTATGGAATTAAATAAACTAAAAAGATGTGGGTACATGGTAGGTTGCAAACGAGGACGAGTGGGGGCTACATGGACCTGGGAACTCCCTTCTCTTATTGAGATGCCCTTCTATTAGATCGAAAAGTTGCCTTTATGGTCATGCCTTAGCCGGAAGCAAAACCAGCAAATAATAAAATTCCAATGGCCACTTAAAAGGACCGGATTGCCCGAACATAAAAACTGGAGTTTTTAAAATCCGGCTCTTCTCCTGTACCACCCATGTACCAAAAAAAAGCCGCGGCACCCGGGAATCCCCCAGTGAACACACTCGCATCAACCTCACTGGAGGTCCAATATCCAACCGAAGAATTGATACCACCGATCAGAGCTCGATTTAGAGACAATTCACTTAATTCATTGACACTCGGCAGATACCAGTCGGTGTAGCCACCACCTGTGTAGGCACTACATAGCTGGGCCGCTATGCCTGCTGTGGTGCAGTCGCTTAAGATGGCAGCAGTGTTAGCTGCGCCTGTGCCAATGGCCGTGCCCGTTGCCCCTGTTACCGTACCATTGCAACCCCACAGGGCTCCTGTGCTTTGGTCGCTGATGGCCGCTATTAAGCCGTGTTGCACACCGATCTGATAGCCAGAATCGCCTGGCTGCAATATATAGGCTATAATACCCCCATCATACGCCATACCCGCATAAAGAAATTGCGATGAGGTTAACCAGGCAGGCCCGCCCGTAGTTAAAGTTAAAACCTGCCCCACTGAGCCGACCGGAATATTTACCCAAGCCGTGCCATTCCAGTAAAGCATTGCGCCGGTTGCCGTGCCGGCCGGCATGCCTGCAACTGCAGACCATACCGGTGATAGTGGTGTGCCGCTATTAAAATAATAGCTATTGAGCGTAAGATCATATACCTGCAAGCCAGTGGCAGGTGCAGTTATCGCGGTGCGCTGTATAGTGGTCATACGCGGCACCAGCATACCCTTTGTGGTAGAGCCAACATCAAGCATGGCCGAGGTGTCGGCTGTAGTACCTGTGGTGTTTATGGCCATGCCTTGGCCAGAGGCAAAATTGCCAACAAATAAAATACAAATGGCCGTAGCCAAAGCATACATAATAGGCTTCATAAATTTGAATTTCAAGTAAGAAAACGAATTCCTATCCAATGCGGGATTTCCAAGAACAGAAAATATGGAAACGAACGGGTATATTTCGCGAAGGCTGTTGCCGCAAATATAGCACAAAGACACTAAGGCATTATATGTCGTTATTGTTACTCATTAATAATCTGATAACAAAACGACTAAATATATTTATAATTAAATTATAATTCGTTATTGATTTTAAAACACTACATCCGGCAGAAGAACATGCTATCCTCGGTTTGATGTTTGATAAATCAGATATCATTTCCATACTTGCTTATCTGAAAATAACAATGGATGCTCGCCTGCCACTGTAAACTTTGAAGGTGTTGATTTTATGTCCAGGTCTTTTGCGTATGAATTTCATAAACTTAAAATAATATGGATTGCAGACCAGCCCAAAGCATTAATTAATGTTGAAAACCCAAACTTACAAATAATAGATATACTCCAGGCAGTAGCCCGCACCCCAAAAAGCAGGAAAGTAAATAATCCTGGCAGAACATCCCTTTCTTTTATGAACAGGCAGCAGTTTTCAGATTTTTTACAATCGCTGTAAGGGATAAAAATAATTGACCTGGCCTACAATTCCAATCCGATTGCCTTTCACCGCCGACGTAATGTGAGATTACACCGAACTGTGAAAAAGAAGTTTTTGCAGAAGCCCCAACATATATAAGAAACGCAGTTTGCGATAAAAAAGTATTTAGGCTGTTGCAGAGCGGGTCAGGGGGTGCTGGTGCGTCCTCGTTACAAATGAGGACGAGTCGGAGAACCGCGGACTTGCGACGATTACGAGAATTACACCACAGGATGTGTATGTAATAATTTGGCTTCTTGAATAACAAGAGAAAAGTGTGTAATTTTATTTCATGATAACCATACAAGCTCCCAGGAGGATAGCGGAAAATTTCGGGGACGGATTGGATAAGTTGTTTGTTTTTATGGAACAAATCCGGCAAGTGCCCCCGGAGGAGGAAGTTTGCATTGATATGCAGGAATGTGTATTGCTCACGCCATTTTTTCTGTTGCCTTTTTTCCTATTGCTCAAAAAGGAATCTGAACGAAGAGTCTTAACCATCCAAACTACGGAGGGGGATTATAATTTTAGGGGGCATTTGAAGGATATTTTCTTCTTCCCTCCATTTGATGGTTTTAAGCCGGAAAAATATACCACAAATGATTATACCTCATTATTGGAAACTTACGCTGGCAAAACATATATACCCATAATCAGTTTCCCGGCCAGCCGGATGGAAAATGTTACAGAAATACGGGACAGTCTTTTAGGTTGCGTAAATAATATACTGGTACGGCAACTAAACCTGAGCGGCGCATACCGGACCGGGGTGATGTACCTTATTGATGAAGCCATTAATAATATTGTGGACCACTGATGCGAAGAAAGGGGTTTTATTTTCGCACAATATTTCCGGGCAAGCGGTTATATTGACATTTGTATTGCCGATACCGGGATTGGTATTTTAGGCTCCTACCAGAAAGCGGGCATGGTTGATATTACATCATCTATTGAAGCGATAAACAGCGCGGCAAACGGCGTCAGTACAAAGAACCGCCCCGAAGCAGAAGGCCGTGGATTTGGCATCAGCACTTCTTTTGATATGCTTGTTAACGGCTTGAAAGGTAAATATGCCGTGATGTCGGGGAACGCGTTTATGTCAAAAAATTCTTTAAACGAGGAAGCAGATATAATAATCTCTTTTACAAGGGTACCATTGTAATATTAAGGATACCTGATACCGGCAATATCAATTTCAACCCGGCTATTTACTTTGGTGGTTGATAAATTAGTGCGTTGCAAAATGTAGGCATAAAAATCTTACATTTGTGATATAAATCCTACATTTGTCATAAATCGGCGCTAAATGAATAAGAACATATTAAATATAAGTCAACTGGTGGGGACTACCCTGAATACCAGGGATGAAGCGCAAAAATTATTTGCTTGTTTATCTGAAAATAACAATGGATGCCTGCCTGCAACTATAAACTTTGAGGGCGTTGATTTTATGTCCAGGTCTTTTGCTGATGAATTTCATAAACTTAAAATAAAGTGGATTGCAGACCACCCCAAAGCGTCAATAAATGTAGAAAACCCAAACTTACAAATAATAGATATACTCCAAGCAGTAGCCCGCACCCAAAAAAGCAGGAAAGTAAATAATCCGGGCAGAACATCCCTTTCTTTTACGAACAGGCAGCAGTTTTCAGACTTTTTACAATCGCTGTAAAGGATCAGAATGATTGACCGGACCTACAATACTCCGCTGCGACGTAATCTGAGATTGCCGAACTGTTGTTTTTTATTTTGTAATACTACGAACAACTTGAGCTGAAATAAATTATACATCATTGTCTGAACTATGATTTCTATGATTAAATGATTTTCATGAATTGTAGTTTGTGGCAACAGGCATTTTTTTTAAAACAAGTAAAAATGGGGTATTTAAAATTACAACTTGTTGATTACCAGATTACATAAAAGAAAAATCACATTTCCCATTGTTACCCATTTATGCCCCATTCACACCGCATTTGTGCCCCATTCATGCCTTATTGTTACATTATTTTTTTATAATTTAAAAAATGGGTTTCCGAAAATAATGAGGTTTTTTTTATTTTTTCCGGTAGCCAAGGCAACTGGGATTTATTCAATGAAACAAGCCCTAAAGGTACGGCAAAAGAAAATACGAAAATGGACAAGATACCCACATTTTGGAGGGAAAAATCTGCTGAAATGCTTGCCGGCGGCGGGATTTGGGTTTAAAAAATGGTGTGGGTAAGTTTATTTTTGTAATAGGATTACGCGCGTTGCAAACGCGCCGCCGGTGCATCCTCGTTACAAACGAGGACGAGTGGGATTCTAAAAGATAACATGCAGCCCACATTTGCGTACCAATGTTTGAGCTTTTTAAAAAATAATACAATTCTTTAATTGACTCTTTTGTTTTCAAAAAATTTACAGATTATACAATTTTTTTGTAGCTTTTGTTGCCCATTTTATAATCGCCCTTTTCAGAAGCCTGTGTTTGCGTAACTGTCTCTTCTTCAAATATTTTTAGAGCTTCTGATATGTTTTTTATTGTTGTCATCCGTTTTGTTTTAATATGTCTATCCCATAATTATATTAGTCTTCAAAACTTTGTGGTTTTATTTACTATGTTTTTATATTCCCTTTTCGCCACTCTTTAATGGTTGTTTTTGCAGTTAACGAATGTATACCTTTAAGATTGGAAATTTCTTCCAATACCGTTATCGCTTTTTTTTCATCTACTCGCAAGAGATAACAAGCTGCCCATAGCCGGATACCAACCGAATCATTCGTTAACAAAGGCTGTAATTCCAATAAAGCATTGTTATCCTTTAAAAATGTAACCACTTTAGTTATCTGATCATAGCATTTATTAGCTTGATTGTAGTCGCCAATTTCAATTGCTTTAGCTTGTCTGTCAGCTGCATCCTTGAAAATGTGTATTGCCGTATTTATATCAGTTATCTTTTTCATTGTTTCCAGCCAAAATCTTTTAAAATTTGAATACCGAAATTATATTGATCTTCAAAACTTTGTGGTTTTAACCAATTTCTAACCGTTTGCCCGTCAGTAAAATATTGTTTTGAACTGTAATACCCCACTCGTCCTCGTTTGCAACGAGGATGCCACGGCGGCGCGTTTGCAACGCGCGAACAACATCCACACCCAGCGCTAAAAAGCAACCGTAACCTTTACTAAACCCTGGACGCCGGTGTAATCGCATGCGCTGCTGTATAAATAATCTTCCGCTTTCGCCACTATCATTTGCTTTACCGGATTTTGATGCGTGTAGTCTATCCGTTGCCTGAACCATTCGGCATTGCCTTCCAGGCATATAGGATGGTTGCTGTCCTGCCATAATTTATAATGTTCGGCCCTACCGGTGCTATGGGCGGCAAATTCAAATTTATGCATCAGCCATTCCCTCCTGCTTTCGGGTATTAATTGTATGGTGTCCACAATCTTCTTTGACGTAAATTTCTTGAAATCACGTATCACATCCGACATCCTGAAAGGAGGGTTAGCCCGTGCCACGAGGTGCATGTGATTACTCATGAGTACCCATGCAAAACATTCCAGTCCTTTTTGTTCCGCACAATAATTCAATGAATCTGTAATAATGGGTTTATAGTCTTTTCGTGTGAATACATCAATCCATTCCACCACTGTGAACGTCAAAAAATAAATATCGTGTTGATTGATGATTAAATACCTGTCGCCTGCCATTTATCAAAATTAAAAAAAATTCTTCATTTTAATAATAATGGTATTCGCGCGTTGCAAACGCGCTGCCGTGGCATCCTCGTTGCAAACGAGGACGAGTGAGTTTATAGTCTTTTCGTGTGAATACATCAATCCATTCCACCACTGTGAACGTCAAAAAATAAATATCGTGTTGATTGATGATTAAATACCTGTCGCCTGCCATTTATCAAAATTAAAAAAAATTCTTCATTTTAATAATAATGGTATTCGCGCGTTGCAAACGCGCTGCCGTGGCATCCTCGTTGCAAACGAGGACGAGTGAGTTTATAGTCTTTTCGTGTGAATACATCAATCCATTCCACCACTGTGAACGTCAAAAAATAAATATCGTGTTGATTGATGATTAAATACCTGTCGCCTGCCATTTATCAAAATTAAAAAAAAATTCTTCATTTTAATAATAATGGTATTCGCGCGTTGCAAACGCGCTGCTGTGGCATCCTCGTTGCAAACGAGGACGAGTGTAGAATACTAAATATACGCGCGTTGCAAACGCGCCGCCGTGGCATCCTCGTTGCAAACGAGGACGAGTGGGTTACGATTCGACCAGTTCGATCAGTAGAGCAAATAAAAATTATCATTAACTACACTGTTTATTAAATATAAGCACTCGGATTTTGTTTCAAAATACCTATTATTATATTATTACTTGCGGAAGTGATTTTCTCAATTTTTCTTTACGGATGCTCCTTCTTGTAATTAGCTTTTACTTTTTCCAGGTGCTTTACGAACTTCTGCACGTCTGGGTCGTAGCCGTAGCCTTCTTCGGCGAGCTTGTTTCCGTTTTCGTCTATGAAGAAATAAAAGGGCTGGGAATTGGCTTTGAACTGGTTGATTTGGATGTCTAATGATTTATCGCCCAATGTGGTAATTCTACTACCGGTTGATTTTGATACAAATTGGTCGTCTTTCAGGAGGTCAACCTGGGTGGCGTCGCAAAATAGGGACGCCACGATAAAGTCGTTCTTTAACAGCTTTATCACTTCCGGTTGCGCCCATACCTGCGACTCCATCTTGCGGCAGTTGACACAGGTGATACCTGTAAAGTCGAGCATGATGGGCTTTTTAAGTTTCTTAGCCGCAGCCAATGCTTCGTCGTAATCGAAATACGTTACCAACCCTAATTTACGTACCGCATTCGGCTCGTAGATTTTCATTTCGGAAACATATTTTTCGGGTTTGGCGTCATTGCTTTCTATTGGGCCGGAAGCGGTAACCGAACCGCGTTCCCCCGCCACAAAATCCTGCGTGCCCATAGGCGGGATAAACTGCCCCAGTCCGTTGAGCGGGGCGCCCCACATGCCGGGCAATAAATACAGCGCAAAAGTGAACGCAATCATCGCGAAGAACAATTTGAAAATAGAAACATACTCCTCCCCATACACGTTTTTTGCCGGGGCGTCGTCGTGCGATAATTTAAACTTCCCTAACAGGTACATGCCTAACAAAACCGAAATGACGATCCACAGGGCAATAAAAATTTCGCGGTCGAGGAGCCGCCAATGCTTTACCAGGTCGGCGTTTGAGAAAAATTTTAAGGCAAAAGCCAGTTCTATAAAGCCTAAGGTTACCTTAACCTGGTTGAGCCAGCCGCCAGAAGTGGCTATTTTATTGAGCATGCCGGGGAACACGGCAAATAACGCGAACGGTAGGGCCAGCCCCAATGAAAAGCCAAACATGCCCACGGCAGGCCCCGCGATGCCGCCATTGCCCGCCACTACCACTAACGGGCCGACGATGGGGCCCGTGCAGGAAAAGGATACGATGACCAGCGTGAGCGCCATAAAAAAGATGCCGCTGAAACTGCCCAAGCCTGCCTTTGCATCGGTCTTGCTCGTCCAGGAAGAAGGTAATGTGATCTCGAACGCGCCCAAAAATGAAATGCCGAAAACCACGAACATGGCAAAGAAAAACAGGTTGGCAATCCAGTTTGTGGACAGCTTGTACAACGCCGTAGGCCCAAACGCAATAGACAGGATGACCCCAAGCAACGTAAAAATGATGATGATGGAAAGCGCGTAGTATGCAGCGTTAATAATTCCCTCGCGCCTAGTTTTACTTCTCTTGGTAAAGAAACTAACCGTGATGGGGATCATCGAATAAACACAAGGGGTTATCAATGCCGCAATGCCGGCGCCTAAGGCAATGACAAATAAAAGCCAAAGGGGCATTGCCTTTTTCTCATCGGGTTTTGCTGCAATGGCTTTGGCGTTGTTATTAGCAGCAGTATCTATAGCCACAGTCTTAGCGCTGTTCGTCATGGACACCCCGTCAGAAGTATCCTTTGTGGCGCCAGAATCGGTAGATGCGGGGGCGTTAATGGCACCCCCGGCGTCGTTTATGCTTATTGAAAACTGCTTTTTGACCGCGCGCAGGCACAATAGGTCGGTACATATTTGGTAGTAGTAAGTCCCGGTTATTGTAGTATTTCCGGTTATCGTAGCCTTTTGCACAAATTCGGCACTGTCTTTATACAGGTTTACTTTACCGTCAATGCCAGCCATTACCTCGCTGGTTGGCTTCCACTTTTCTGTTATCTTGCCACTATAACTTACAGCCGCGTTTTTGTGGAATGTAATAGCAGTGGGTGTTTCCATGTTATCCCCGCCGGGGTCGAGGGAATAAATATGCCATTTGTCGGGGATTTTTGCGTGGATTACGAGGTCGTACTGGTTACCGGTTGTTTTTTTTGCCTCAAAAGTCCATTTACTATCATCCTGCACCATATTGGAATTTGTGCCAAAACCGGGACCGGCTACCGCAGGCGTGGTAGCAGAAAGCGCAGTTCCTTTAGCCCCTACCTGAATCGTAAACGGCTTTTTTTTCGGCGGCAGGCACATTTGGTCATTGCATATCTGGTAAGTGTATGTTCCTGTTATCGTGGGGTTGCCCGTGACCGTTGCCTCCTGCACATAATCAACAGTGCCCTTGTACATATTTACTATGCCATCTATACCTTCTAATCTTTCGCTGATCAGCTTACCGTGTTCCTTCACCTTTCCGATCAGCGTGACCGACTCATTTTTATCAAAAGTAAATGCAGGGGCCAATTCCATCCCATCGCCGCCGGGATTAAAGGAGTATATATGCCACTTGTCGGGGAGCTTTAAGTGGATAATAAGGTCGTAGTGGTTACCGCTTTTCTTTTTTGCCTCAAAAGTCCATTTACTGTTGTCCTGCACCATCTGGGCATGTAAGCCATTGGCAAAAAACAAACTCAGAAAAACAACGGTTATTGTGGACTTCATTGTTAATTAGTTAATCGGTTAATTGGTTAATTATGCCATTCAAGGGTTAACCGCAAAGTGCGCAAAGTTTACGCAAAGAAGGCGCAAAGTTATTATTTTACTTTTGCCTTCTCAAAAAAGTACGCAAAGTTGTCATTTAACTTTAACCTTTGTTCCCGATAGCTATCGGGATTTGCGCTTTTTCTCCGCGAATCTTTGCGGTTAATTTCTCGCCATATCTTTCTCTAACTGGACACTTGATTCGCATTAATTAGTTAATTGTCAAATTGTCGAATTGCCGCATTGCCACATTGCCACATTATCTTCACTTTATTTCAAAAACAAAATCTTTGTCCACGGGGCGCAGGCATAGCCTGTCGCTGCAGACTTGGTAGGTATGCTTGCCCGTGATTTTCGTACTGCCTGTAACAACGACATCTTGCGTATAACTTATCTCGCCGTTGAGGTACGTGATTTTCCCGTCTATTCCTTCCATGGTTGTCGTTGTGGTTTTTCCTTTTTCAATTGTATTACCTTTCATTTTTACCTTTGGGTTTTTATCAAAGGTGAATGAGGGCGCTATTTCCATGCCATCACCGCCGGGATGCATGGACCATATATGCCAGCCGGTTTTTACATCTAAATGAAATACCAACTGGTATTCGGTAGCGCTTTTCTTTTTCACTTCATATTTCCAGGTTGTGGGGTCGTCCTGGGAATAGGAAGGCGATGCTATGAATAAGACAGGCAATAACAGGACAAAGTATTTTAATAATCTCATAACCGGGATAAATTTTTAGCGGGCAAATGAAGCAGATTATAAATTGAGTATGAAGGTATAACAATATACTTGTACCAAAAGGGGGTATGCATTGCTTGGTTTACTTTTAACATTAGATTTAAAAAGTAAAAAGTAAAAGTAAAAAATTAAAAATGTCCAACATTAACCATTAACCATTAACCATTAACCATTGCCTGCAATATCGCCCTGCCGTCAATATTATTTAATGCCTTTGAGCAGGCGCGCTCAGGGTGCGGCATCATGCCATATACATTACGGCGTTCATTGCAAATGCCCGCGATGTTGTTAAAAGAGCCATTCGGGTTTGCGTTTATATGCACCTCGCCATGCTCATCGCAATAACGGAAAACGATTTGTTTGTTTTCGTTAAGGTGTTTCAGGGTATCGGTATCGGCGTAATACCTGCCCTCGCCATGTGCCACCGGTATCTTTAATGCCTTCGCGCCCACATGTTCCCCGATAATATTGCGGTTGTTTTCGCTTTTTATGTAAACGTTCTTACATACAAATTTCTGGTTGCCATTTTGTAATAGCACACCGGGCAGCAAACCCGCCTCGCAAAGTATCTGGAAACCATTGCAGACGCCCAGCACTTTTCCGCCATTGTTCGCAAAAGCCACGACCTGCTCCATCATGGGGCTGAAACGTGCCAATGCGCCGCAACGCAGGTAATCGCCATAAGAAAAGCCACCCGGCAACACAATGCAATCGTTTTTAGTAAACATGCTTAGGTCGCGGTCTTTGTGCCACAACATGATGGTTTCCTGCTTGAGGTCGTCGCGCAAGGCATGCATCATGTCTCTGTCGCAATTTGATCCCGGGAAAACGATAATTCCGAATTTCATTTTAATTTTTTAAATTATGGTACACCTCATTTTTGTTCAACCCGCCGCGGCGGGTTGGTCTTTACCATTGTTTTCCGGGGGTTATCACCTCCGGCTATTCAGATTCAACCCCATCCGGGCGTGGTCTTTATCATTATTTTTCCGGTGGTGATAACCCCCGGCTATTCAAATTCAACCCCATTCGGGGTTGCAAATCACTACTTAGAAAGCGGCAACCATCCAGTATTTTCACCCCGACCCTAAAGGGTGACATGCTGTCTAAACGGTAATTCACAACCTTAAAGAGCTGACAAACAAGCATTAATGTTATCCATTTGCTACACTTTTTGGTTTTCACTTTTGACTTTTCCCTTAAATTACTTATTCACCAAAATACAGATCAAGAGGTAAACGACAGAGAAATAAAAGATAAAGTTACTAAACCGTTTATTCTTTTCAAGTAATAGCGCATGCGAAATTACAATACTCATTGCAGGAATCGTAACGAGCCATGCGCTTTTTACTTCCACATCGGTAAACAATGCGGCTACGACGGATATGATGAGGTAAAAAGAAATCGCAATCCAGTCGCGGCGGATATATATGTTGCTCATGGCCACATTGTGCTGCATCGCCTGTACACCACTTGCCAGCAGGATAAAAATACCTACCAACGTAACAATAAGGTAAAACGGAGAGGGTATGTGCGCAGAAAGGGAAAAACCTATATGCGGCCATTGGGAATATAAGCCAAACCGGTCGGTAAGGAAAAGGATACAAGCCAGGAAGTAGGGTGGCGTGGCATACCCCCATCAAGGCTACGGACCATTCGCCCAGGTTGAAGGAACGGAACAGCACCATGCCCACCAGCAGCAAAAAGAAATAAGCAAGCAGCGTAAACTGGAATAAAGCCGCTATGCTCAAAAGGAAACTGGCGTTAAAAATTAATTTTCTCGGCTGGGAGGTCTGCGTGAAGCTAAACATATAGTCAACCGCGCCCAGTAAGAGCCAATTGACGATTATGGTTTCATTAAAATAATTATAGGAAGGGTAAATAGAAGTCAACAGCAGGTAAACAAATGCCGGGATATAAGTATAGCGGGGAAACAACTTATGGCGGGTAGAAATACTTTTAAGGTACAGGGATTGTATAAATAACAGGACGACCGCAAGCATAGTATATGCAAAACCGCCGTTCCCGAAAATAAAAGACATGCCCCTGATGATATAATTAAAAAGGAAATGGCCCGGAATGGGCACGGGCACTAAGGGGTGCAACAGTACCTGGAGTTTTACCAGCAATGCAAATATGAAAAGGACAATAACAGTAAACGGGCTATTATTTCTGAATAACTGAAGCACTTCCCGGATTTTCGGCTAAAATAATTCAAAGTCTCTACAATACGGAAATTCTTATTAGGAACGGTTTCTGAATTACTTCCGGGGGGTTAAAATAAAAGCCCACTGGTTATATTTTTATGCCAGTGAAACTTTAATGATGGTGGTATAAGGCAATGAAAATTCAAAAGGGGAAATACCAAATAATTTATTAATTTTGACAAGTAATAAGCTGCCGCCGTCAATGATTATATTAGTGGATATACCTGACAATAAAGTTTCTTTTGGTATGGAAGTACTCAAAAGCCTGTCCTTTGTGAAAAAAACAACCCCTATATCCCCATCTGCATCCAAGTTATGGAGGGATTTACAGGAGGCTGCCGAAGAAGTAAGGCTGCATAAGCAAGGGAAAATAAAATTAAAAACAGCGCAAGAGCTATTAAATGAACTATAATGCCATTACCATTATACCTACACACCGCTTTGAAAAAGAATTGAAGCGGCTGGTAAAAAAATTCCCGTCTCTTAAAAATGAATATGCCCAACTCATTGAAAACATTTTAGAAAACCCACAAACAGGAACTTTCATCGGGAATAATTGTTATAAAATACGTTTAGCCATTGCCGCAAAGGGAAAAGGAAAAAGCGGCGGCGCAAGGGTTGTTTCGCACGTGTACTTTAAGACAGAAACCGTCTATTTGCTTACCATCTATGACAAAAGCGAAAAAGAAGATCTCAAAATTAATGAATTGACAGAGATGATCCAACATTTAGAACTTGAATAAGCGTCATTTTTAAATTTTTATGTAACTAAAATGCTATTGCAAATCCATCCTGACGACCCGCAACCCCGGCATATACATACCGTGGTTGAGTGCCTGCG
>Ga0206854_1168_pt1 | contig 16559 bp, 15 predicted proteins | sample Alteio_BWOrgCont_50_FD_152870 | JGI IMG/M metagenome (GOLD analysis project Ga0206854, IMG submission 152870) | Enriched cells from forest soil in Barre Woods Harvard Forest LTER site, Petersham, Massachusetts, United States -... | ecosystem: Environmental > Terrestrial > Soil > Temperate forest >...
TCAGGCTGGTCAGGACCATGAAGAAGAGCACGGCGAGGAGGCCGCTGCCGGCTTCCCTCTGGCGGAGAGATGCGGAGTTAGCTTGCATTGGTCGAGGAGATGGGAGGCGGCCGATCCCGGATGGGAACGGTGGCCTGCAGGGTGACGGTGCCACTGGTGAATTTGCGCGCGCTGTAATCGGTGTCGTAATACTCCAGGGAGAGGCGCAGATTGAGTCCGTCGCTGGCCGTTCCGTTGGTGGGGAAGAGGAGGGCAAACGGCTGCGGGGATGTGATCTTGTTGCGAATCAACCTCCAGTTGCCCTTCGTGAGACCGTTGTAATTGGCATGAAAGCGGAGTTGGTTGTTATAGACGGTATAGGCCACTTCGCGGTAAAAGTAGCCGGTGGTAAGGTTGCCGGAGGTGGTGGTATCGACGGCGAATCCCAGCCCCGCCGGATCGGATATGGTGATCACGCCGGTGGTGTTGCCGGGCGTGGGCACGGTCGTGACGGCGGTAATATCAAAGTCCCGCGAGAGCAGGGGCACGGCTACTTTGTCGCCAACCTGGGGCACATAGGGAAGCTGGCCGCCGACGCCGAAATCGAATTGCAGACTCGTGGAGGCGGCGGTCGTATTGGCGGTCAGCGGGTAAGGCCCCCCGGCTTGCACGCGAAAGCGGACGCCGTTGGCCCGCGTGCTCGCGTATTGCTGGGTGAAGGCGTCCACGTCGGTCGTCGCCGTGGGTGTGAGATCGGTATAGTTCGTGCCGTCGAAACTGATGAGCCGGAAGGCGCAGGCCGCCTGATGCAGATCGTAGAGCAGTTGCTGCCCGGAGATGCGCATCGTTTGATGGGTGTGATTGGTGGCGAGATTGCGTCCGACCAGGCGCATCGAGGTGGCGGTGAAGGCGCAGAGTCCGACTGACACGGCGGAGAAGATGACGAGGGCGACGAGCAACTCAATCAGCGTGAATGCGTTCTTTTTTGGAGGATTCATGCCGGTCTTAGAAATCATCGGAGCTGCGCAGCGTGTTCATGCTCACGCTGTAGTTGTGCGAACGGTATGCGTAGGTGACGGTCACCGTGGCGCGAACCTGGCGGGCCGAGACGCTGGTGATCGTCGTGGTGCGCATGCCGTTGATCGGGGTGTCGAGGCTGCTGAAAACGCTGCTCAGCCCGGTGGCGTTGTTAAAACTGTCGTTATCGATCGGGAGATTGTTTTCCGTGATCGTGCCAGCCGTGAGGACGGTGGGGGGTGTCGGGCTCAGGACCGACCAGGAGGTGGACAGGATCTCATCGGCCTTCTGTTGCGCCAGGGCGAGCGCCAGAGTGCGCAGGCGTGCTGCCGTCGCCCAGCGGTTGATCTGCGCCATGGCCGTGACGGACGTGACGATGAAAAAGGCCAGCACACCGGCCGCGATCAAGACCTCCACGAGGGTAAAGCCGCGAGCCCTCGGCGTGCGCGAGAAGGTTGGAAACGTGGGCGTGGAGTGACCCATAAGCTCCCATACTCAAGCAATTCACAAGCCAGCGAGCCCGCGTGCCGTTATTTTTATCGGCACGAACTATAATTACAGTAAAAATATCCCTTTGTCAGGGTCAGGAGACGCCGTCCTTGACCGACGCCATCGCATATTCGCGATTCAATCTTGCGATGACCGAGGCGGGAATCTCCGCCGGGCAGACGGCTTCGCACTCGAGATAATTCGAGCAATTGCCAAACCCTTCCTCATCCATCGTGCGGACCATCTTGAGCGCCCGGGAGGTGCGCTCGGCCTGCCCCTGGGGGAGCAGGGCGAGGTGGGATACCTTGGCCCTCACGAAAAGCATGGCGCTGGCGTTTGGGCAGGCGGCCACACAGGCGCCGCAGCCGATGCAGGCGGCCGCTTCCATGGCGCTGTCCGCCCTGGGCTTGGCGATGGGCAGGGTATTGCCGTCGGGCGCCGAACCGGTGCGGGCGGTGATAAAGCCGCCGGCCTGCTGGATGCGCTCGAAGGCCATGCGATCGACGATGAGATCGCGGATGACCGGAAACGGCCTGGCGCGGAACGGCTCGATGTGGATCGTGTCGCCGTCCTTGTATTTCCGCATGTAAAGCTGGCAGGTCGTCGTCTCACTGGGGCCATGCGGCACGCCGTCGATGGAAAGCGAACAGGTCCCGCAAATGCCCTCGCGGCAATCGTGATCGAAGGCAATCGGCTCCTCGCCCTTGCCCTCGAGGTCCTCGTTGACGATGTCGAGCATTTCGAGGAACGAGCAATCTTCGGGAATGTTGCGCGCGTCGATGTCGACGAGGCTGCCGGTGCTGTTTGCGTCTTTCTGACGCCAGACCTTAAGGTGGAGATTCATGAAAAGTTGATAGTGGATGGTGGATAGTTGATAGCCACCTCTAGTGCCGCCGCGCTTTTTCTAAAATTGAGGAACGCAAGCCACTGAGCATTTTGCCAAGTTCTTCCGCGTCTGTGTAAATTGCCTGAAAAGCTGCTTCATTGAGGAATCCTTGGCGACGGCTGATGAAGGATTGAGAGACGACCTCGAAAACAGAACCCGTGGCAATTTCAATGAAGCGAGCAAAGTCCTGCTTGGAAGTGCGCGACGTGCCTTCGGCGAGGTTCGAGGAAATCGAAACCGCGGCACGGCGCATTTGGTTGGTGAGACCAAACCGCTCATCTGATGGATACGCTTTCGTTCGCGCATATACTGCATCGGCAAAGGCGATCGCTTTCTGCCAGACATCCAGTTTTTCAAAGGTAAACATATCTAAAAAACAGAGGGTAAATCAGCGAGTTGGAAAGGGATTGCGAATCAGAGAATGCGGCTATCAACGATCAACTCTCCACGATCAACTATTTGTAGCTCCGCACGCTGGGATGCACCGTCTCAAACTCGAGAGGCTCGATGTGGCGGTTCGGCTTGCTGCCTTCGCCGGTGAATTCCCACGCGGCGACGTGTTGAAAATGCTCGTCGTCGCGTTTGGCTTCGCCGTCGGGGTATTGCCATTCCTCGCGGAAGTGGCCGCCGCAGCTTTCGCGGCGCTCCAGGGCGTCGAGGCAGAGGAGTTCGCCGAACTCCAGGAAATCGGCCACGCGACCGGCTTTCTCGAGCGAAACATTCAGCGCTTCGCCGGAACCGGGGACGTTGACGTTTTTCCAGAATTCCTCGCGCAACGGCGGGATTTGCTTGAGCGCGCGGTCGAGGCTCTTCGCGCTGCGAGCCATGCCGCAGTAGTCCCACATGATGCGGCCCAATTCGCGGTGGAAATGGTCCACGCTGCGCTTGCCCTTGATGCCGAGCAGATGCTTAGTGCGTTCTCGCACCGCTGCCTCGGTTTTCTTGAACTCATCGTGCTCCGTCGTGGGGCGCTTGCCCATCTGCGGCGCGAGGTAATTGCCAATGGTGTAGGGGATCACGAAATAGCCGTCGGCCAGCCCCTGCATGAGCGCGCTCGCCCCGAGACGGTTCGCGCCATGGTCGGAGAAATTGGCTTCGCCGAGGACGAAGAGGCCGGGGATGTTGGACATCAGATTGTAGTCCACCCACAGGCCGCCCATGGTATAGTGGACGGCGGGATAAATACGCATCGGCACCTCGTAGGCATTCTCCCCGGTGATCTGGTGATACATGTCGAAGAGGTTGCCATAAAGCTCGCGGACTTTGCTTTCGCCCAGGCGTTTGATCGCGTCGGCAAAATCCAGATACACCCCAAGGCCGCTGGAGCCCACGCCACGCCCGTCGTCGCAGGCTTCCTTGGCTGAGCGCGAGCTGATGTCGCGCGGTGCGAGATTGCCGAAGCTGGGATACTTGCGCTCGAGATAGTAGTCGCGCTCGTCCTCGGGGATTTGGGCCGGCGGACGCGTGTCGCCTTTCTTTTTCGAAACCCACACGCGGCCATGGTTGCGCAGCGACTCCGACATGAGCGTGAGCTTGGACTGGTAGTCGCCGGCCTGCGGGATGCACGTCGGGTGAATCTGCGTGTAGCAGGGATTGGCCATGAGCGCCCCGCGCTTGTAGGCGCGCCAGGAGGCGGTGACGTTGCAGCCCTTGGCGTTGGTCGAAAGGTAGAAAACGTTGCCGTATCCGCCCGTCCCGAGCAGCACGCAATCGCCGGCGTGCGAACTGATCGCGCCTGTGACCATGTCGCGGACGACAATGCCCTTGGCATGTCCATCCACCACTACGAGATCGAGCATCTCGGTGCGCGGATACATCTCCACGTTCCCCGCGGCGATCTGGCAATTCAGCGCGGAGTAGGCGCCGAGCAGCAGTTGCTGGCCCGTCTGCCCGCGCGCATAGAAGGTGCGCGACACCTGCGCTCCGCCAAAGCTGCGATTGGCGAGCAGACCGCCGTATTCGCGCGCGAAAGGCACGCCCTGGGCCACACACTGGTCGATGATCGCCGCGCTGACCTCGGCGAGCCGGTAGACATTGGCCTCGCGCGAGCGGAAGTCGCCGCCCTTGAGTGTGTCGTAGAAAAGGCGGAAAACCGAGTCGCCGTCGTTCTGGTAATTCTTCGCCGCATTGATGCCGCCCTGTGCGGCGATGGAGTGCGCCCGCCGGGGCGAATCCTGGTAGCAAAAGCACTTCACCTTGTAACCCATCTCGCCGAGTGACGCCGCCGCGCTCGCGCCGGCCAGACCGCTGCCCACGACGATGATCTCATACTTCCGTCGGTTGGCCGGGTTGATGAGCTTGGAGTCAAATTTGTGTTTTTCCCATTTTTTCTCCAGCGGGCCGCCGGGGATTTTCGCGTCGAGGGCGGTGAACGAAGGGGCGGATTCGCGCGTGGGGGGCGTCGAGGTTGCGGGAGCCGTGGGTGGGTCGAGGGTGATCGAGGCGCTCATAGGTTACGGCTTGAGGATTCCGGCGAGCACGGCCAAGGGCATCGAGGCGTAGCCGAGGAAAATGAGCCAGGAAAATGCCGGGCCACCCTTTTCCCAGAGCGGGCGCAGCTTCCCGCTGTTCAGCCCGAGTGTCTGGAACAGGCTCATGATGCCGTGGTTCAAGTGCAAGGCGAGCAGGCCGACACCGACAAGGTAAAAGCCTGACGCCACCGGATTCGTGAACCCGAGGATCATCATGCGATACACATCGTGCCGGCCTTTGTCGTCGTGCAGGGTGGTGAAATTCTGGCCGAGCATATTTACCGCCGGCACCTGCACGGTAAAGTGCAGCAGGTGATAGATGAGAAAGCACAGCACCATCAGACCGCTGAGCGTCATCCAGCGCGCAGCCAGCGAAGTGGCGCGGTATTGTGTCACTGCATAGCGTTCCGGGCGTGCCGCCCGATTTTCGCCCCGCAGCTTGATCGTGAAGACGACATGGAGGACGAGCATGGCCAGCAGGCCGAAGCGGATCGCCCAGAGCAATTCACCCAGCCCCTGCAGGAAGGCGCCATAGCGGTTGATGGGTTCCGAGGAACCGAGGAACACCTGGAGATTGCCGACGAGATGGCCGACGACGAACCCGAAGAGCACAAGGCCGGTCACAGCGACCACCCATTTGCGCCCGATGGAGGAGGAGAAGAAGCGGAGGAGCGGATTCACAAATGAGGGATGCCAAAAGCGATGGCGGGAAAAAAGGAGAACAAAAGCATCTTAGTATAAGGCGATCTCATTTTACACCATATTCGAACGGGTGCGAAAAACTTTGGATGCGAATGGGGTTTCTGGTTTCTGGCTTCGCGTATCTGGTCGGGCGGCCCGTGACGGTTCCAAAGATCAACATAGAAAACGCCTTATGCCAGAGCCGGAACGCGGATGGCAATGGCGGAGTGCACACGAATGCGCGGATCTAAGGAAGGATGTCCACGAAAGACACGAAAAAGCTCGAAAGGAGGAAGGCGGATCAACCGTCCTTTCGTGCTTTCCCTCACTCCAGCGGACGTTGCGTGCCGCTCTGGCGGGTGGCGTTCCACGGCTCGTCGCCGCTTTCTCTGTGGATCGATGCTTCCAGGCGATCGCCGTCGATCCGGCCTGCGATCACGCACGGACCGGGTCCCGCATCCACGACGAAACGAAACTGTTCGCCACCGACCCGGCCTTCACGGATCGGGCTTGGCCCGTCATCGGCACTGGCCCATCCCTCCAGGCGTTGAAACTGTTGTTCAATGACTATTTCCCGCCATGGGCCGCGGCTGCCGTCGCCTGCCACCCAGCGACCGGAGAGATTGGCCGGCACGACCCAAAGCCGGACTCCGTTGGCGGCGATCGGGGTATGGGCGTCGCACTCCCACTCGCCCATCTCGAAGGAGTAGGAAACGACCCGCGTGCCGGGCCGGCACTCGGCGAGGATTTTCGGACGCAGGCGCACGTTGAGCGAGTCGAGCAGATACAGAGCGACAACCGTCGCGGGACGCAGGTCGGTGGTGAAAAAGTCCTCCTGGCGGAATTCCACCCGATCGAGCAGCCCGGCGCGCCGGCCATTTGCGCGTGATACTTCCACGTGGTCCGGATCGAGGTCGACGCCCACTCCGCGGGCCGCCCGCGAGTGCGCGGCCGCGATGATGACCCGCCCATCGCCGCAACCCAGGTCGTAAACCAGATCGTCGCGGCCCACGGCGGCCATCTCCAGCATCACGGTGAGAACCCTTTCGGGTACCGGGATGAAATAGATGTCGGGCTCTCGGGTCATATGGCTGCCAGTGCTTAGTGTGGCGAGTTTAGCCGAAGCCTTCCCGGCGAGCGACTCCGACACCGGGCCCATTGTGGCGATTCACTCAAAGCTGATCACTCAGCACTTCGTCCACCGCTCTCAAGCATCCGCAAATTCCTCCGGCGAGTACCCGAGCGTGATGATCGAACAACCGACGATGGTCCGCAGGTGCAGGTCCGCGGCGGCTTCGATGATCTCTTCGCTCTCCGAGCCGGGATTCAGCCAGACTTCGCGCGGCTGGCGCGCGGCGATGGCCGGGAGCAATTGCAAGCCGATGGCCGGCGGCACGTAGAGGCTCACGAAGTCGATGTGTTCCTCGATGGCGTCCAGCGTCGGGTAGGCCTTCAAGCCCTCGATGGTGGATTCCTTGAGATTGATCGGAAAGACGGTGAAACCGCTGTCGATGTAGGCGCGCACGGCTTTGTTGCCGTACTTGCGCCGATCACGCGAAGCACCGAGGACTGCGACGGAGGACTCTGTCATGGGGAAGGGGGATGGCTAATTGGAAAGGGACGAAATGCGCACGGCAAGCAGGAAAATCGAGGCGCCAATGTGCCCGGGGGCAAGATTTTTGAGAGATCGTGGGCACGATCGCCGTATTCCCCTCGCCATGAACGTTCCGCACTTTCGGCTCGCGATCGCCTTGCTCGCCATTCTTCTCACGGGAAGTGCCACCTCCGAGGAGTTTGCGCCGTCGGCTCCGGCAGTCTTGTGCGACTCGACCTACCGCCGGCCGGGTTTTGCTTCCGTCGATGATTTCGTCGGCCGGGTGAGCGCGCCGACCGGGCCGTGGCAGCGCTTGCTCGCCACGGTACATTTGCCGGACATGGGCGACGAAACCCAGGCGGAGCATCCTTTTTCCAAGGGTGTGCGGATCATTTATCGATCCCGGACCACGGCCCTCGTTTTTGTCCATCGCAAGGTGTTCCGCACTTCACCCTATTGCGCGGTGATCTTTTTGCTGGTGAAGCGCGGACGCCAGTTTCACGTTGCCGATTTCATATATCGAGCGACCGACTATGAAAGCTATTCGGACATCGAAGTCCCCAGTTTACTGCCATTAAAATCCCGCCGCCTTTTGCACTTTCATCTCTCTGAATTTTTTGGCGGAAGGCGGTGGGGCTTTGACACGGACGAACTCTTCGTCGTCCGGCACGACCGTCTTCGCCGGACGCTGCGGCTGCGCGCCGATGGCGCCTACTTGTTCACTCCATGGCCTTATTTGGAGTTTTTCCAAGGCGCGGAAGTGAGCGTTGCCAACGGCCGGCCGTGCGTGACGATTAGCCGATCCTGGACCTCGAAAGAGGGCAAAGAACGGAAGGAGAAATTCGCCGTCGTCTTCCGCTGGAATTCGTCGACCGAAAAATTCGAGAGCACGAGCCGTCGCAAGATCACGATCAAGGAACCGGAGCTGTGGTCTGCGGAGGGACTGCCCACGCCACCGCCCGAGCAACCATGAACGACACCATCGCCGCCATTTCCACGCCTTTCGGGGAAGGCGCGATCGCGGTCTTGCGGCTGAGCGGGGAGCGGGCGCTGGAGATCGCGGGAGAGGTGTTTCGTGGAAAAAGAACGGTGACGGAACTCGTGCCGCGGGTGCAGCATTTCGGCGCGGTGATGGAAGGCGGGCGCAAACTGGACGACGTGCTGCTCACGGTCTTTCGCGCGCCGTACAGTTACACTGGGGAGGATGTGGTCGAGATCGGCTGCCACGGCGGCGTACTGGTGACCCGGCGCATCCTGGAGGCGTTGCTGCAAAACGGCGCACGCTCGGCCGAGCCGGGGGAGTTCACGCAGCGCGCGTACCTGCACCACAAGATGGACCTCACCCAGGCGGAGGCCGTAATGGATTTGATCGGCGCGCAGACCGATCTGGCGTTGCGTGCGGCGAGCGAGCAACTCGAGGGTCGCCTCGGGGAACGCATCCGTGGGCTGCGAGAGACCTTCATCGAACTGCTCGCGCACGTCGAAGCATATATCGACTTTCCGGATGAAGACATCGACCCGGCGACGGGCGAGGCGCTGCTCGCGAAGCTCGCGGCGGCGCGCGCCGAGATCGACGCTCTGCTGGCCACCGCGGACCGGGGCCGGGTGCTGCGCGAAGGCGTGCGGACGGTGATCTATGGCGCGCCGAATGTGGGCAAATCGTCGCTGCTCAATCTGCTGCTCGGTCACGAGCGGGCCATCGTGAGCGCGCGACCGGGCACGACGCGCGATGTCATCGAGGAAACGATCAATCTGCGCGGGCTGCCCATCCGCCTCATCGATACCGCCGGGGTGCGCGAGAGCGACGACGAAGTCGAGCGCGAAGGCATGAAGCGCACCCGCCGGGAACTGGAGCGGGCCGACCTGGCGCTGCACGTCTTCGACGCCAGCCTGCCGCCGCTCGACCAGGCTGCCGTGCAGGCGCTGGAGTCGTTTCAGATGGGAGGCACCGCGCTTGCGGTCCTGAACAAGACGGATCTCGGCGAACATCCCGAATGGCGGACGGTGGAAGGCGTGCGCCTCTCGTGCTTGAAAGGCGAGGGGATCGAGGCGCTGGCGGAGGCGATCGTGGCGCGGGCGACGGGCGGCACAGCGGCGCACCGCGACTGGTCGCTGGCCATCAATGCGCGCCATGCGGATTGCCTGCGACGGGCGCACGGCTTTGCCGAGGCGGGGCGCGGGGCGCTCATTGGGGGGCTGTCACCGGAGTTCGTCGCCGAGGAGTTGCGGGGCGCTTTGGACGCGGTCGGCGAAGTGGTGGGCAAGGCGGACAGTGAGGAAATACTCGGCAAAATCTTCAGCACCTTCTGTATTGGTAAATAGCCGCGCGCCCCACCGGCTGTGTTTCGCATGAATTTTTACAAAGAGTTGATCCGCCCCTTGCTGTTCCTCGCCGACCCCGAGGCCGTGCATCATTTTGCCATGGACGCGCTCGTTTTCTCCGGCCCCTGGCTGCGCAAGTATGCGCCGGCCCCCGATCCACGTCTCGCCCGCACGGTTTTCGGGCTTCGCTTTCCGAATCCCGTGGGTCTGGCCGCCGGATTCGACAAGAACGGCGTGGCGCTGCCGGCCTGGCAGGGCCTGGGGTTTGGTTTCGCGGAAGTCGGCACGATCACGGCGCGAGCCCAGCCGGGCAACCCGAAGCCGCGCATCTTCCGGGTGCCGCAGGCGCGGGCGCTCATCAACCGGCTCGGTTTTAACAACGAGGGCTGCGACGCCATCGCCGCGCGCCTCCAGCATTTGCGCGACTCGGGGCTGTGGCCGGCCATTCCCGTGGGGATCAATCTTGGCAAATCGCGGGTCACGCCATTGGAGGAGGCCACGGCGGATTACCTGCTCTCCTTTCAGCGCCTGCTGCAGTTCGGGGATTACTTTGTGCTCAATGTTTCTTCGCCAAACACGCCGGGTTTGCGAGCCCTGCAGGACCGCGCCGCGCTCGACGAGTTGCTCGAGCACATCCAGAGCCGCAACACGGGCAACAAGCCGTTGCTGGTGAAGATCGCACCGGATCTCGGTTGGGAGGCAATCGAGGAAATCCTTGCGCTGGCCGTGGAACATAAAATCGCCGGACTCATCGCCACGAATACGACCGTGGATCATTCCGGCATCCCGGAAGCGCGCCGGCAGCAGGGTGGCCTGAGCGGCGCGCCCTTGCGGGAACGCGCCACGGAGATCGTGCGTTTCATTGCGAAAAACAGTAAAGTGCCCGTCGTCGCCGCGGGCGGGATTATGAGTGCCGACGCCGCGCTGGAGAAATTCGATGCGGGTGCTGCGCTGGTGCAGCTTTATACCGGCTACATTTACGAGGGACCTGGCTTGATCGGGCAGATTTGCCGGGCGCTGCTCCAGCGGGGGGGGACGGGGGGCTTCGGCTCTTAATCTTAATCGTAATCCCTTCCCCGAACGGTCGGAAACAGCAGAGAGATTACGATTACGAACCCCCGCCGCCATTCCCACTTTTCCCGCTTCGCGATTCGGGGTATACCTTCTCCATGCCCGCCGCCACGCTCGAAGACGCCCTAATCGACAAAGTCCTTTCCGGTGAGCGCATTACGCACGATGACGCCCGCGCGCTCTACCGTCTTCCGCTCGTGGAACTCGGCGAACTGGCCAACCGGCGGCGGGAAATCGCCAAGCGGGACGCTTACGACGGGCGCGGGAATGAGGTCGTCACCTACATCATCGACCGGAACATCAACTACACCAACGTCTGCAACGTCTATTGCAAGTTCTGCGCGTTTTACCGTACGGAAAAGGACGGCGACCACTACGTGCTCTCCCATGAGCAGATCGACCAAAAGCTGGACGAGCTTTCCGCCATCGGCGGGGTGCAGGTGCTGCTCCAGGGCGGGCACCATCCCAAGCTCGGCCTCGACTGGTACCTCTCGCTGCTCCACCACCTGCGGGAGAAATATCCCCATATCAATATCCACGGATTCTCGCCGCCGGAATTCAACCACTTCTCGGAAGTGTTCGGCCTGCCGCTGCGCGAGGTCATCGCCAAATTCAAGGAAGCGGGGCTGGGTTCCATTCCCGGCGGAGGAGGGGAGATTTTGGTGGATCGGGTGCGCAACCGCATCGCGCCGCTGAAGTGCGATAGCGATCACTGGCTGAAGGTTATGGAGATCGCCCACGAACTGGGGCTGAACTCGAGCGCAACCATGATGTTCGGCCATGTGGAAACGCTGGACGACCGGATCGAGCATCTCGACCGCCTGCGTGCCCAGCAGGACGCCACGGGCGGTTTTACCGCGTTCATCTGCTGGACCTTCCAGCCAGAGCACACCAAGCTGCGCGCCGAACCCGTGGGCAGCGGCGAATACCTGCGCATGCAGGCGCTTTCGCGAATATTTTTGGATAATATCGAGAATCTTCAGAGTTCCTGGGTCACGCAAGGCCCGAAAATCGGCCAATTGGCGCTGAAATATGGGGCGAACGACTTCGGTTCCGTGATGATGGAGGAAAATGTCGTCAGCGCCGCAGGCACGAGTTTTCGCCTGGCCAAAGAGGAAATCGAGGGTCTGGTGCGCGACGCCGGCTACGAGGCAAGGCGGCGCGACAACTGGTATCGCCTGCTCAACTAAACGAAGGCCGCCCCGGCAGTGGGGCACGCCAATTATCCTGGGCCGGTCGCTGCAGCCGGGCTCAATGAGCCCGGTCCGGACTGCGCGACGGGTGCGGCCGATTTTCCTGACGGCAAACCGCACCCAGGCTCGGTAAACCCGGCTGCGGCGCGAGGTTGGTTTACTCAGAACGCAATAGATCCGTGTCGGGAGTGGTAAATGCAGAGGAAAACCGCACCAGGACGATTCCCGCCCCACTCTGGCGTCGATCTTCTGCGCACCAACCCCGCTTGGAATCGAAAAAGGCTGCTTGACGCTTTCCACGTGAAACCCTCATATACGCGGGCTTTCCGCTTGGGAGTGAACTCCTGGCCGGTCTTTTCGAGTCCACTAATTCATGAATTTTCGTAATTTCGTCCCGGTCATCGCCGCAGCAAGCGTTCTGGCCGTGGGCTTTACCATCCTACCGGTCCGTGCACAGAATCCGGTTGCTCCGGCGGGAGCTTCGGCGCCCGCGGGGCCGATTGTGCGCTCGATCGAGGTGCAGTACGCGGGGGCCAGCACGGTGAGCAAGGAAAAGCTGCTCGCCAACATGCGCACCCGGGTCGGCAAACCGTATGCCGAACAGGCCGTCGAGGAGGACATTCGCAATCTTTACAAAACCGGCAACATCTCCAACGTGCGCATCTTCGGCGAGCAGGTGCCCGATGGAAGCGGTGTGAAGGTCATCGTCGTCGTCCAATCCAAGGCCAAGATCACCGAGGTGCATCTGAACGGCGCCACGCGAATCAAGGAAAGCCGGTTGCGCAAGGAGATTTCCGCCAAGCCCGGCGACACCCTCGACGAAGCCAGTCTGGAGCAGGACCGCCAGAAAATCCTCAAGTACTACACCGACAAGGGCTTCACGGACATCGAGGTCAAATACAACACTGAGTTGAACGAAACGGCCGGCACCGCGGTGGTCACCTTCTCGGTAAACGAAGGCGGCAAACTCATCATCAAGAAGGTGAAATTTGAGGGCAATACTGTTTTCAAAACCAGCGACCTGGCCAGCGCGGTGAAGACCAAGCCGAAAGGCATCCGCTACATCTTCTCCGGCGGCGGCAAGCTCAACACCGACACGCTCGATACGGATGTGGTCGCGCTCAAGGACAAGTATCTCGCGCAGGGCTACATCGATGTCGTCATTGCACCGCCGCGGATCGACCGCGAGGGGGAAAAGGCCGACGTCACCTTCGTCATCCATGAAGGCGCGCAATACCATGTCGGCAAGGTGACTTACAACGGGGCGAAAGTATTCCCGATCGACCAATTGACGAAGACGGCGAAAATCAAGACCGGCAACGTCTACTCCCCGCAGGCGGTGCGCGCGGATGTCAAATCCATCCAGGACACCTACGGGACGCGCGGTTACATCGACTTTCAGGCGGGCGCCGCCACCACGCCCGGTCCGGGCAATACCATCGATGTCACCTACAATTTCGAGGAAGGCACCCAGAGCTATCTCGAGCATATCAATATTTCCGGCAACCAGCGCACCAAGGACAAGGTCATCCGCCGCGAAATTCCGCTGACGCCCGGCGAGATCTTCAACACCGTCTACGTGGATTCCGCCAAGGCGCGGTTGATGAACACCAATTATTTCGCCAAGGTGGAGACTTATCCTGCGGATACCCTGGTCCCGGGGCGCAAGGACTTGAACGTGATCGTGGAGGAGAAACGCACCGGGTCCTTCAACTTTGGCGCGGGTTTCAGTTCCATCGACAAGCTGCTGGGCTTTGCGGAAATCACCCAGGGCAACTTTGATATTACCCGCTGGCCCTATTTCACCGGGGGTGGGCAGAAATTCCGCATCCGGGTCCAGTACGGCACCGAGCGCAAGGACTTCATCATGTCCCTCACGGAGCCTTACTTCCTGGACCGCGAGATCGCTGTGGGTGGCGATATCTACTATCGCGAAGCGGCCTTCACCTCGAATGTCTATAACGAGCGGCACTATGGTTTTGACCTGACGGCGCGCAAGCGCCTCACGCCCTTCATCACCGGCCGCGTGGAATACCGTCTGGAGGAAGTGACCATTTTCAACGTCGACTCCTCCGCTTCGCAAGCCATTCAGGATGAGGCCGGCAGCACGCTCAAGAGCCAGATTTCCGGTGGGCTCACTTACGATACGCGCGACTCTCTGTTTCTCACCCGGCACGGCGAACGCGTGGATCTGTCCGCTTACGTGGCGGGTGGTTTCCTGGGCGGCCAGGAAAGCATCTACGGCTTCGATCTCGAAGCCTCCAAATACGTCTTGTTGCCTTGGGACACGATCCTGACCTTCAACGGAGAGCTGGCCTTCGCCAATACCTGGAATGGGGCCTCCGAAGTGCCGATTTACGACCGCCTTTACCTCGGCGGCGCCAACAACCTCCGCGGCTTCAAGTTCCGCGACGTCGGGCCCAAGGACGAAAATGGCGAACCCCTCGGCGGTAACTCGCTGGCGCGCTTTACGGTCGAATATACCTACCCGATCGTGGATAAAGTCCGCGGCGCGATCTTTTACGATGTCGGTTTCGTCAATGAAGGCAGCTACAACTTCAGCGGCAGCGACGTCAATAGTGACATCGGCATCGGCGTGCGGCTCGATCTGCCAATCGGTCCGGTGCGCATCGATTACGGCATTCCGACGCAGCGCGATTCGTTCTCCAGCAAAAACGGCCAGTTCAACTTCAATATTGGCTATCAATTTTGAACGAACCACGCCCTCGTGTGGTCTGAGGGCACTCCAATTTCCCGTCCATTCCAACCCGATGAAAAAATACCTCGCACTCCCCATCCTTCTTCTCACCCTCGCTTTCGGCACGGCCAGCGCCTCCGCGCAATCCCTCAGAATCGGCACCGTGGATATGAAGAAGATTTTCGATTCCTACTACAAGACCAAGGACGCGGAATCGAAGATCAATGAGGCCCGCAACGCCGCCAAGAAGGAACTCGAGGACCGCATGGACATCCTGCGGAAATCCATGGATGAAGTGAAAAAACTCGATGAAGAGATCGGCAATCCGGCGTTGAGCAAGGACGCCAAGGAGCAGAAAACCAAGACCCGCAGCGACAAGGCGACCGAGTTGCAAAACATGGATCGCGAGATTCGCGAGTTCCAGGCTTCGCGCGAAAAACAATTGCAGGAACAGTCTGTGCGCATGCGCGCCGGCATTGTCGACGACATCAATAAGATCGTCGCCGACAAGGTGAAGGCCGAGAACTTCGATTTGGTTTTCGATAGGTCCGGCCCGAGCCTGAATGGCGTGCCGATCGTCCTGTATGCGCGCGATAGCTATGACTTTACGGATTCCATCGTGACCGTGCTGAACAAGAATCGCGGCAAGGATACCTCCGACGCGGCGGCTCCCGCCAAGGAACCAGCGGCGCCCACAGCGGCTCCAGCCAAGCCGAAAAAAGGCAACTAACTCCAGACCGTGGAATTCACGGTCAAGGAAATCGCTGCCCTGGTGCATGGGCAGCTTTCCTCCGAGGCGGCCTCGGGAAAAAGATTGCACGGCGTTGCCGCTATCACCGAAGCCGAGGAGGGACAACTCACCTTCTTCGGCAACGTCAAGTATCTTGCCCAGCTAAAATCCTCGCGGGCGACCGCTGCGCTGGTGCCCCTGGATTTCTCGGAGCAGATCGCCGCCATCACCATCCGGGTGGCCAATCCGTCGCTGGCCTTTGCACAGTTATTGGAGAAGTTCGCGCCGTCTCCCGTGCGCTTCCAACCGGGCATTCATCCCACAGCCATCCTGGGCCGCGATGTTAGCATTGGCGTGAATGTCTCGATTCAGCCTTACGTAGTCGTCGAGGACGGGGCGGCCATCGGGGCGAATTCCGTCATTGGCGCGCACAGTTATATCGGCCATGAAGCCCGCCTGGGGGAGGATTGCCATCTTGCCGCCCGGGTGACTATCGGGGCGCGCAGCCTGGTCGGCAACCGGGTCATCATTCACAGTGGCGCCGTGCTCGGGAGCGATGGCTTCGGCTTCGAACCGGTGGAGGGCCGGCATGTGAAAATCCCGCAAACGGGTATTGTGCAGGTCGATGACGATGTGGAAATCGGGGCCAACACCACCGTGGACCGCGCCCGCTTTGGCCGAACCTGGATACAGGAAGGGACCAAGATCGACAATCTGGTGCAAGTTGCTCATAATGTGGTCATTGGGAAACATTGCGTGATCGTGTCCCAGGCCGGGATTTCCGGCAGCACCCGCCTCGGCAACTACGTGACCCTGGCCGGCCAAGTCGGGGTGGTGGGGCATATCGAAATCGGTGATCGGGCGGTGGTCGCCGCCCAGAGTGGAGTCAGCAAGAGTGTGGGCGCCCAACAGGTGGTTTTTGGCTCCCCGGCCGGCCCGATCCAGGAGCGCAAGGAGGAATTGGCCTGTATCGGGCGTCTTCCCAGGCTGTATGCCCGGGTGCGCAAGCTAGAGCAGCTTTTGGACTCGCAAAAGAAATCTTCACCGCCGGAAAGCTAATTCTTGTGACGGCTTCCGGGGGATACTAGATTGCGGGTGTCCAAGTAACTCGATAAGCCAATGGCTGCCCGCAAACGAAAAGTTTCCACGCCCAAACTGCCCATGCAACGGCAGTTTTCGTTTGCCGAGAAAGGCCGCTATTTCGACCTTGGCAAGGTGTTCGATAAGATGAACGCCAAATACTTTCGCAATCGTCTGCGCGACTACACGATCGTGTGGGGCCGGCGGCGCAAGCAACGGCCCAAGACTTACATGGTCTTCGGCACGATCCAGGAAGAGGACCGCATGATTCGCATCCATCCTTTGCTCGATCGTTCCTTTGTCCCCACGTGGTTTCTCGAGTACGTCGTCTATCACGAGATGTTACAT
>Ga0206854_1170_pt1 | contig 16500 bp, 17 predicted proteins | sample Alteio_BWOrgCont_50_FD_152870 | JGI IMG/M metagenome (GOLD analysis project Ga0206854, IMG submission 152870) | Enriched cells from forest soil in Barre Woods Harvard Forest LTER site, Petersham, Massachusetts, United States -... | ecosystem: Environmental > Terrestrial > Soil > Temperate forest >...
CACCAGTTTGGCGCGCGGGTGCCGGGCGAGGAGCCGGACCAGCTCCTCACCAGAATATCCTGAAGCTCCGACAATGCCGACATTCATGGGAAGAAAGAAGTAAGAGGGATGAAGTAAGAAGTAAAGCGAGACCGTGCGGACCAAAAGACGCAAAAGCCCTCCGGGGGACAGGGCCGCACCGGAGGGCTTTCGCAGAGACTCGCGAAGGAGTCTTAATTAGCGCTTGGAGAACTGGAAGCGCCTGCGGGCACCGGGCTGGCCGGACTTTTTGCGTTCCTTGATGCGACCGTCGCGGGTCAGCAAACCGGCTTTTTTGAGCGGGGAACGCAATTCTGAATTGTGGCTTTGCAGCGCTCGGGCGATACCGAGCGAGATGGCGCCGGCCTGGCCGACACCGCCGCCACCAGAAACTTTGACTTCGACGTCAAATGAACTACCCAGGCTCACCGTGGTCAGTGGAGCGGTCGCCATCTTGATGAAGCGCTCGACCTTCAGATGCACGGCGATATCCTTGTTGTTCACGGTAATTTTACCGGAACCGGGAAAAATGCGGACGCGGGCGGTGGCGCTTTTACGCCGGCCAGTGCCGATAAAAATATTGTCAGTTTTCATGATCATCGAAAAAAGAAAGAGGGGGGATTAAAACGACAGCGGCTTGGGCTGCTGGGCTTCATGCGGATGTTCCGTGCCGGGATAGACCTTGAGCTTGGTCATCATTTTGTCGGCGAGGCGGTTTTCCGGCAGCATGCCTTTGACCGCGTTCGTGATCAAAAATTCCGGTTTGTGTTCGCGGAAGTGGGCCACGTTGCGGCGGCGTTCGCGGCCGACCCAGCCGGTGAAAAACATGTACTGCTTGTTCGTTTCCTTTTTGCCGGTGACCTTGATCTTGGCGGCATTGAGGACGATTACGAAGTCGCCGGTATCCGTGTTGGGCGTGTAAATGGCCTTGTGTTTGCCGCGCAGAACTTGGGCAATTTTGGAGGCGAGACGACCGAGGATCTTGCCATCGGCGTCTACAACGTGCCACTGGGCGTACGCCCCGGGCTTGGCTAAAGTGGTTTTCATGATGCGGGAAAAGGAAAGAAAATAGACTGTCCGGCCCGGCTGTCAAAGGCTAATTTAACCCCACCGGCGAATCTTGGATCCATAAAAGACCCGCGCCCGGCCTGAAGCCAGGCCGGGCACGAGAGAACCGGGAGGGACACCCGGGAAGTGCTTATTTGCGGAATTTCAGACCGGCGCCGAACCAGGCGCTTCTTTCGGAACCGCCGAGCTGCGGGTTGCCACCGATGGCCGCAGGGCCGCCGGTTTTGCCGTCGGTGTTGCCGGCGAAGTTGGCGTTGCCAAACAGGTAGCAGTACGGGCTGATCATGTAATTCAGATCGAAGCTGGCACCGTAGTAAAGATAGCCATTGCGCCAGTTACCAGTGGTGCCGGGGGTCACTTGGTCGCCATATTCCCGGTTGGTATGATCCCAGCCGCCATAAATGTGCGGCTGCAGCGACAGCCCGCTGAAGCCCACAATGGGAGTCAAATCCCACGTGTATCGGGCCGAAATTTCCACCACGTTTGAATCCTTGTTCATGTCGTGGTAGTAATAAACGGCGGGGTTGAAATTGTAGCCGAGGAACGAGACCGTATTGTAAATGAAACCGATGTAGGCTTCATCCGAGCGATCCAGCGGCACGCCCTGCGGGGTGGCCACCGAGGAACCGCCGGCTTCCGGGTACCAATAGTAAGTGTCACCTACATCCACCGCGACATTGCCGGGCAGGTCGTAGTAAACGCCGGCGTAAAGATCCATTTCATCCTGCTGAAATTGGGCGGAGCCGGTGCCCGAGCGGCGGCTGACCGGTTCGTTGGCCCAGGCGCCGATGTAAAAATTGCTGTTGGCGCTGAGCTGCATGCCCACTTCAGCTTTGGGCTGCATCGAGGAATCGGCAATTTTTTTGCCGCGGAAAACGTATTGTGACTCATAGGCAATGGCGCCGGTGCCAGTCAGGTTGCCCATCGGGGTTTGGGCCTGCACGGCGGTGGCCATAACGGTGGCCAGGGACAGAGCCAACAGGGTGTTTTTCATCAGGGTAATATGCATGGACAAGGAGTGTTATGTGATGGATGGGCGGTTTTTTACTGCGAAAGCGCACCGGGCAACGTCAGACGGATAAGAACATCGGCATTTAGGCGGTGGAGGCAAGTTTTTTTTCAAGAACGTCACTTGACTAGCCGGCCCGAACGCGGGTTGTCCAACTTCAAACAACCCAAACCAGCCGAAGTTTTAAAAACTTTTCGCGCCCTTGACGTGAATGAGATGCTTCCGGAGCAAAAAAAGCAAAAGGCCGGTTGCCCCTTGCGGGACAACCGGCCTTGCAGGCGATCCTGATTTAATCAGGTGCCGAAGGTGATTACATGTTGAACTTCACACCTGCGCCGCCCCAGAAGCTGGAGTCGGAGCCGGGGAACTGCGGATTGGTCGTGGTGGCACCGTAACCATTGCTCGTTCCGTCCGTGTTGCCGGCATAGTGCAGGCCCAGGAAGAACGTGGTCGAGGTGTTCAGCTTATAGTCCAACTCGGCATTGAGCTGCCAGTAGATGTAGCTGTTGTTCCATTCATCACTCTGGCCAGGAGCCAAGCCTTGGGACTGGTCACCACCTGCGCGGTGAATGCTGGTCCAGCCGAGATTGGCCGAGGGATTCAGCGACACACCTTTGACGCCCAGCATGTCCGACAGGTCATAGCTGTAAGCCAGGCCCAATTGGAGTGTGTTGGAGTCGAGGATAATGTCGTGATAGTAGAACAACGACGGGCTCAGGTTGTAACCGATGAGCTTCGTGCTGTCATACGTCGCGCCGATGTGGAACTCATGCGAGCGGCTGACGAGGCCAGCGCCGCTGTTGTTGTTGCCACCAAAGTCCGGATACCAGTAGAGCTGGTAGCCAACTTCGAGGGTGGTGTCGTCCGACCAGCCCGAGAGGGGATGATCATAGGCGATGCCAGCGTCAATTTCGTTGTTCTGGTTCGGGCCCTGGCCACCGACGCCGGTCGAGCCATTGCTCGAGCGACCGATGGGCTGGCTCGTCCAGACGAACGCATTAATGCTGCCGTTGGCGTACGGGTAGGCGAAGTTCACGCTCGGCTGGAGAGCCGAATTGGTGACCTTCTTACCACGGAAGATGTACTGGGACTCATAGTCCATAGTACCCGAGACCGTCAGAGCACTGAGCTGGGCGTGGGCGCTGGTAATCAGCGACAACGCGAGGGCTGCAGTAAGGATTGTTTTGTTCATATATTCAGTTTGTGGTTATGGTTTTAGGTAGCACCCCCCGGCCCAGCCGGGATAGGGGAATACTTAAGGGAGGAGAATGAAATCGTGCGGAAAAAAAGCAAGCTGTTTTCTATTATGCCGTTTTTGTCACAATTGCGGTATTCGCCCTCTGCGCGGGTACTAGCAGATTTCATGCACTTATTTCATTTTGAGTTTTTTATTTTATATCTTATTTATAAAGAACGATATACAATATGTTTTTATCTATAAAAGTAGGCTACTTTAGGCTGGATTCTGGGGGCTACCTCCCTCAGCCTAAGAAATGCCTTAATCGGGCTTAAAAATTACATAAAAATATGACTAATAACAACAAACATAGTTATTCACAATTATTTGTCGTTTTTGGGGCGATTTTGGGTGCTTTGGGCATTATTTTAGGGGCGTTTGGAGCCCATGCTCTCAAGGACGGCCTGGACCAGCGGGGCATGGTTTCGGTGTGGGATACGGCGGTAAAGTACCAAATGTACCACGCCGTGGCCTTACTGGCGCAGGCGGCTTGGGTCGAAGCGCGATCGGCTACAGTGCCACCAGCAGCCGCGTTTTCTCGCGCGATGCGTGGTGTTGCCCGATGCTTCGTCGTCGGGACGGTTTTGTTTTCCGGTTCCCTCTACTTGCTGGCCTTGGGCGCACCCACTTGGTTGGGGCCAATTACGCCGTTGGGCGGTCTGGCTTTGCTGGCGGGCTGGATTTGGTTGGCCGTGGCGGCTTGGCGTAATTGATAAATCTTTTTGTATGAGTATTAATTTGAGTAAAGGAGGAGGCTTTGGTTTGAACTCAACTTGGTTATGCTGCCAAATATTTCCATCCGAATTTTTCAGTCCACCGACGATTTGGTGGCGCTGACGAATTTGCTCCATGCCGCATACCGGCCCATGGCGGAACGCGGATTATATTTCTTGGCCACGCATCAATCTCCCGAAGTAACCGCCCGGCGCATCGGCAAAGGGGTTTGTTTTGTCGCGGAAACGGAGGGTTGTTTTGTTGGCACCATCACGGTTATGCCGAGCAAGCCGGACTCGCTATTGCCTCTGTACCGCGAGCCGGGGCTGTTTCATTTTGGCCAATTCGGCATTCACCCTGATTTCAAGGGCCGTGGCCTGGGCCGGCAATTGCATGAAAAAATTATCCGGCACGCCTGCCGGCAAGATGGCCAAATCATGGCCCTCGACACCGCGGCCCCTGCCACCGATTTAATCAAGATGTACCAACGCTGGGGCTACGTCGAAGTCGGTCGCACCCAATGGCCCGAAGTGAATTACGAGAGCATTTTGATGACAAAAAGTCTGCTAATCTAAAAATACCAACGTTCTTCCAATCGTAAAGCCGCCGCATCATCACCGTCCCAAGCGGCGGTGAGTGGAAGTCGGATCGCGGCGACAATCGAGCACGGCGCGGATACAAACTTCATCAGCGGCAATCGAATAGTAAGCAGCGCAGGGAAAACGTTTTGATAGCACCCGATGAAATCCAAAGACTTTATGGTGATGGCCCGCGTAGGATTGCAATGGTTCCAAATCAGCAAACACCGAGTCCAAAAAATAATTACCCAAGCCTGACTGCTGATTCTCATAGAAGTAGAAACCAGCAGCCAAATCCTCCCACGCGGAAGGCAGGATGGTCAGCTTCATGGCCGCAACTTGCGCAAACTCGCCTTCGCCGTTTCCCAATTTATCGGCTTTTCCTTGCCGGATTGAAAGTTCTTGTCGCGTTCGCGCAAAACGTCTTCGTGCCAGGCGGGCGACTCAAATTTTTCTTCATTACGGCTCAAATCAGTCCACAAGGTCTCCATCACCCGCAGTTTTTCTGCGGTGCTCATCTGCGCCAGTGGCAGCGTGACTTCCATAGCTGAAACATACACGGCCTAGGCTGATTCGGCTAGGCTAAAATCACCCCCTAAAAACAAAAACGCCCCTCCGGTCGTAAAACCGGAGAGGCGTTTTGCTTCTAATGGCACCGGTCACAGCCGGCACCTTGATTGTTTACATATCCATACCGCCCATGCCACCCATGCCGCCCATGTCTCCACCGTGGCCGCCTGGGCCGCCGGAGGATTTGGGTTCTGGAGCATCGGTGATCATGCACTCGGTCGTCAGCAACAAGGCCGCGACGGACGCTGCGTTTTGCAGAGCCACGCGGGTGACCTTTGTCGGGTCAACCACGCCGGCCTTGAAGAGATCTTCATACTCGCCGGTCGCGACGTTGTAGCCGAACGCGCCGGTTTTCTTCTTGATCACTTCCTGCACCACGAGCGAGCCGTCGATGCCGGCGTTTTCGCAGAGCTGGCGCAGAGGAGCTTCAATCGCGCGACGCACGATCATGACGCCGATTTTTTCGTCGTTGTCAGTCGTGGCGTTGGCCGCGGCTTCAATGGCCGAGGCTGCGCGCAACAGGGCGACACCGCCGCCGGGGGAGATGCCTTCTTCAACGGCTGCGCGGGTTGCGTGCAGCGCGTCTTCGACGCGGGCCTTCTTCTCCTTCATTTCGGGTTCGGTGGAAGCACCGACGTTGATGACGGCCACGCCGCCGGCCAGCTTGGCGAGGCGCTCTTGCAGCTTCTCGCGGTCATAGTCCGAGGTGGTCTCTTCAATCTGGCGGCGAATCTGTTTCACGCGGCCCTGGATGTCCGCGCTCTTGCCGGCGCCTTCGACGATCGTGGTGTTTTCCTTGTCCACCACGATGTGCTTGGCGCGGCCGAGGTCGGCAATCGTCACGTTCTCAAGCTTGATGCCCAAGTCTTCCGTGAGGAGACGGCCACCGGTGAGGATGGCGATGTCTTCCATCATGGCCTTGCGGCGGTCGCCAAAGCCCGGGGCCTTGACGGCAACCACTTGCAGCGTGCCGCGCAGCTTGTTCACGACGAGGGCGGCGAGGGCTTCACCCTCGACTTCTTCGGCGATGATCAGCAACGGCTTGCCGCCCTTGGCGACGATTTGCAACAGCGGCAGGATTTCCTGCAGGTTGGAGATTTTCTTCTCGTGAATGAGAATGTAGGCGTCCTCGATGGTCGCTTCCATGGACTCCGCGTTGGTCACGAAGTACGGCGAGAGATAACCCTTGTCGAACTGCATGCCTTCGACGACGTCCAGCGTCGTTTCGATGGACTTGGCTTCCTCGACGGTGATCGTGCCGTCCTTGCCCACTTTGTCCATGGCGTCCGCAATGCGGTTGCCGATTTCGGTGTCCCAGTTGGCGGACACCGTGGCGACCTGGAGGATGTCCTCGCGGCCGGAAACCTTCTTGGAGTTCTTCTTGAACTCGGCGGTGGCGGCCTCGACGGCGCGGTCAATCCCGCGCTTCACGTAGATCGGGTTCGCCCCGGCGGCGACGCTCTTCAGGCCTTCGCGATAAATCGCTTCGGCGAGCACGGTCGCGGTCGTGGTGCCGTCACCGGCGTTGTCGCTGGTCTTCGAGGCAACCTCGCGGACCATTTGCGCGCCCATGTTTTCAAACGGGTCTTTCAACTCGATTTCCTTGGCGACGGTGACGCCGTCCTTGGTCACGGTCGGGGAACCGAATTTTTTGTCAATGAGCACATTGCGGCCTTTGGGGCCGAGGGTGACTTTCACCGCGCGGGACAGCAATTCGACCCCCTTGAGGATCTTCTTGCGGGCGGCTTCGTCGAACAGAATTTGTTTGGCTGGCATGGTAATTTATTAGTTTCGAGTTTTGAGTTTCGAGTTTCGAGCTATGAATTTTTGATTGGTTGTAGGGGCGCAGTCTTGCTGCGCCCTTTGGTCTTAGCCAATGACGCCGAGGATGTCGTCCTCGCGCAGCAGCGAATATTTTTCGTCACCGATTTTGACTTCGGTGCCGCCGTATTTGGAGACGAGCACGCGGTCGCCCACTTTGACTTCGAAGGCAATGCGCTTGCCGTCTTCGTCGCGTTTGCCGGTGCCGAGTGCGATCACTTCAGCTTCCTGCGGTTTCTCTTTGGCGGAGTCGGGGATGATGATCCCGCCTTTGACGTGTTCTTTCTCATCGATCGCCTTCACGAGGACGCGATCTCCGAGCGGTTGGATTTTCAGTTTGGCCATAGTATGGTTGGTTGGAGGGTTAAGGGTGGGGGTTAAAAGGAGAATTCTGAATGCGGAATGCTGAATTCTGAATCTTAAGAAGCCAGTATTTGGCGTTTTGGATGGACGAAACAAAAGTTGTAAAAATGACGAATGCTGAATTCAGCAATCAGAATTCAGCATTCAGAATTTAACTTTTCTTCTTCTCTTCGTCCACGACTTCGAAGTCCGCGTCGACCACGTTGGGGTCTTTGGGCTTCTCGCCGGACGCCTGGCCTTCGCCGCCAGGAGCAGCGCCTTCGGGCATCGGGCCGGGGCCTTGCGCTGCCTGGCTCAGAATTCCCGCGACTTTGCCGGAGATGGTTTCGAACTCGCGCTTCAGCGTGTCTGCATCGGCGTTTTGGTTCGCGAGCACCGCGCGGCCGTCCTTGACCAGCGTTTCCGCTTCGGTCTTGGCGGCGGCGGGCAATTTGTCGCCGGCGTCCTTGACCTGCTTCTCAATCTGATAAAGCAGATTGTCGAGCTGGTTGCGGGCTTCGATGGTTTCGCGCGCCTGCTTGTCTTCGCTGGCGTGCAGCTCCGCTTCCTTGCGGAGTTTTTCGACTTCGTCCTTGTTCAAGCCGGACGAGCCGGAAATCGTAATCTTCTGATCCTTGCCCGTGCCCTGGTCTTTGGCGGTCACGTGCAGGATGCCGTTCGCATCAATGTCGAAGGTAACTTCGATTTGCGGCTGGCCGCGCGGCGCGGCGGCGATGCCGTCGAGGCGGAAGGTGCCGAGCTGCTTGTTGTCCTTAGCCAAGGCACGTTCGCCTTGGAGCACTTTGATGTCCACCGCCGTCTGCATGTCGGCATAGGTCGAGAAAGTCTGCGACTTCTTGGTCGGAATCGTCGTGTTGCGGTCAATCATCGCCGTGGACACACCACCCGCGGTTTCAATCGCGAGGGTCAACGGCGTCACGTCGAGCAACAGCACGTCGTGCACTTCACCTTTGAGTACACCGGCTTGAATCGCCGCGCCGATGGCGACGACTTCGTCCGGGTTCACGCCCTGGTGCGGCGTCTTGCCGGTCAGGCCGCGCGCGATATCCACAATCTTCGGCATGCGCGTCATGCCGCCGACAAGGACGAGTTCGTCGATGTCGGAGGTCTTCACGCCGGCGTCCTTCAAACATGCTTCAAAAGGTTTCACAGTGCGCTGCGAGAGGGCGTCGCAAAGTTGTTCCAACTTCGCGCGCGTGAGCGTCATGTTCAAGTGCTTCGGCCCGGTGGCGTCGGCGGTGATGAACGGCAAATTAATATCCGTCGTCTGTGCGGACGAGAGGGCGATTTTCGCCTTTTCTGCTTCTTCCTTCAGGCGCTGGAGGGCCATCGGGTCGGCGCGCAGGTCAATGCCGTTGGTCTTCTTAAATTCGCTGACGAGCCAGTCAATCAAGGTCTCGTCCCAGTTGTCGCCGCCGAGGTGCGTGTCGCCGTTGGTGGCTTTGACCTCGAAGACGCCGTCGCCGATTTCGAGGATGGAAATATCGTAGGTGCCGCCGCCCAAGTCATAAACCGCGATGGTTTCGTCGGCCTTTTTGTCGAGTCCGTAGGCGAGTGACGCTGCGGTCGGTTCGTTAATAATGCGGACGACTTCGAGTCCGGCGATGGTGCCGGCGTCCTTGGTGGCCTGGCGCTGGGCGTCGTTAAAATACGCGGGAACGGTGATGACGGCCTTACCAATTTTTTCGCCGAGGTACGCTTCGGCATCGGCCTTCAGTTTGCCGAGCACCATGGCGGCGATTTGCTCCGGCGCGTAGCGCTCGGTCTTGCCGTTGGCTTCGACTTCAATCACGGCGTCGCCATTTTTGCCCTGGACGACTTTGTAGGGGAGGCGCTTGATTTCCTCCTGCACTTCGGAAAATTTGCGACCAATGAGTCGCTTGGCCGAGAACACGGTGTTCTTCGGGTTCGTCACGGCCTGGCGCTTCGCGGCCTGGCCGACGAGGCGTTCGCCGCCTTTGGTGAAAGCGACGACGGACGGCGTGGTGCGCGCGCCTTCGCTGTTGGGTACGACCACCGGCTCTCCGCCTTCCATGACGGCGACGCAAGAGTTGGTGGTGCCTAGATCAATTCCAATAATTCTGCTCATTTGACCGAATCTTAAGCATTGAACGTGCCTTAGTGGTCAAATAGCGATTAAGTTATTGGTATAGAGCAGTTTTAAAATTTATTTCGATGCGTCTCATCCTGCCCGTTCTGCGCCAAAGTGAGACACCGTGGCGCACATTTTGGCGCAAAAGGCGTGGTAAGTGGCTCGTTCCAAAAATCCTTTAGTGGCTTCTTATGCCACTGCCTTCTCAAACCCCTCCACGCAAAACTTCTTCCCTTTCGCCACTACGCGGTGCCCTTCGGCCACGAGCAACTTTTTCAACGCGGCCACGCCTCCCGGATATTTGGGATTCAATTCGCCGCCGTTTTTCAAGGTTCGCCAGTAAGGCGTGATCTTTTTCTTGCCCGCTTCCTTGCTTTCCGCGGCTGCGTGGGCGGCAATCCACGCAAAAATGCCCGTGCATAACGGACAACAGACATTAGCTCTGTGCTTTTTTGCCAGCTTGGTACGGATTTTAACAATCGTCGTGAGTTTGCCCTTGGGCACGGCGCGCATGATGGCGTCCACTTCCACCGGTGCGGGGATGACCAGCGTGCCCGTGCCCCAACGTTTACTCATGCGGCCGGTGATGCGGCTCTTCTTCGGCAGCCCTTTGCTGTCGGCTAGTTTTTCCCGCCAAGATTTTTTCTTATACATGACTCCGGCAATTTTACCACGGATTACACGGATTTCACGGATTATTTTCATCCGGCATCTGTGTCATCCGTGTTATCCGTGGTTAAAACAACTTCCCTTCCAGCCAGCGTGCCGCCGCATCGGGCGCGGCCGCACCCAATAATTTTCGCAATTCGCCAGCATCCGCCGCCGCTTTCTTACGAACTGCCGCGTTCTCACACTCGCTCAACCTCTGCGCCAACGCCGCCGGTTTCGCCGCGCCTTGAATATATTCCGGCCACGCCGATTCTTTCAGCAAAATGTTCGCAATCCCCAGATACGGAATCTTCACCACGCTGCGGCCCACGATATACGTAATCGGATTCGCCCGATAGACAATCGCCCCCGGAATCCCTGCCAGCGCACACGCCAGCGACATCGTGCCCGAACTGGTCAGCACCATCGGCCCCGCCGCGCCTGCTTCAATAGAGCGTAGGGAAATGTACGGCGCAACATCGGGCCTCGCCACGAGCTGTCTCACCAATTCTTCTTTGACTCCGGCGCCGGGAAAGAGCGTAACCGCCTTGGCCTCGGGATGCGTTTTGCGGTACTCCGCAAAGCCATCAAGCATCGCCGGGAAAATTCGCGACACCGGCGCGGTGCGGCTGCCGGGTAATAATAACATCGGCCCGGTTTCCGCATAACTCACCGGCAATTTATGTTGAGACGACGCAAACGGATGGCCGACGAAGTCCGCTTTCAATGTCGTGTCCTTGAAGCAATCCGTCCCGAAGGGGAAAATGACCGCAAGCGCGTCGAGCAGTTGCGCCATTTTAAACCGGCGGTTCTGTTTCCACGCCCAAATTTGCGGCGAAATATAATACAGCACTGGCAGTTTCCCACCGCCTTTGCAGCTGACGCCGTTTTTATATAATTTTTCCGCCAGCCGCAGATTAAATCCCGGATAATCCACCAGCAGCACTGCGCGGGGTTGGTGTTTTTCAATCCACGTCAGAGTCTGATTAAAAACACTTTTGAAAAATCCATAATTTTTCAAAACTTCGATGAGCCCCACGACACCGTGCGCGCTCAAATCAAAAATCAATTGCGCGCCAGCTTCTTTCAATCGCGGCCCGCCCAGCGCCGCGATTTTTACTCCCGGGCGCAGCGCTTTTAAATCGCGAATCAACCTCGCGGCATGTTCGTCGCCCGATGCCTCACCAGCAATGACCAGCACGTCCGGCGGTTCCGCGCCGACCCAAGGCTGCAAAATGGGGGAGGAATTGGCCACGAAAAATGTTAAAGTCCGGCTGCCTTGATCTGCGCCGTAATGGTCAGCGCGATTTCCAGCGCGGTTTTGCCAAAGTTGACATCAATCTTCGGCGGCGTGTTCGTGCGCACGGAATTCACAAACGCCGCCAGTTCACGCTTCAACGGCTCCGATTTTTGCACCGCAATTTCCTCGCGCTTCAGGCCCAGCATCGAGAGATGGATATAATGGCCCGTGCACTGGTCAAAATCCACCGACATATAGCCCGCGCGCTGGAATAGCCGCCAGGATCTTTCGCGTTTTTTGCTCAGACGCGAAACATTCAAATCGGCCACACAACCGTCTTCAAACACCAGCCGCGCATTGGCGATGTCCATGTGCTTCGTCAGCACCGACGACCCGGCGGCGTCAATGCGTTTCAATCTGGAGTCCACCAGTTTCAGCACCAGCCCGATGTCGTGAATCATCAAGTCGAGCACCACGTCCACTTCCTTGACGCGGGGGTTGACGTGCCCTTCGGTGGCGCTTTCGGCATCATTCTCGGTCGGGTCGGGGATGAGCGGCGCCAGGCGTTCGGTGCGAATAAAGCGCGGCTTGCTGACGTTCTTTTCCAGAAAGTCCATCACCGGGTTGAAGTGCTCGATGTGCCCGACCTGCACCATCCGGTTGGCCTGTTTGGCAGCGGCAATGATTTTGTCCGCTTCTTCCACTGAAGGACATAACGGTTTTTCGATGAGTAAATGGCAACCGGCCGCGAGCAAGGGCAGCGCGACGGCACAGTGGTATTGGGTCGGCACCACGACGCTCACCACGTCGCACGCCTTGCCCAGCTCTTCGACCGAGGCAAAGACCTTGGTGCTATGCTTGGCGGCGATTTCAGCGGCACGAGCGGGGTTGGTGTCATAAATTCCGGCCAGGGTCACCCCGGGCAGTTCGGTATAGTTGCGGGCGTGGTGCTGGCCGAGAAAGCCAACACCGGCCACGCCGGCGCGGAGGGGGGCGGGTTCAGACATGGTTTATTTATCCGCGAATTGTGACAAATAAGCACGAATTTTTTTGATTTTTGTTACTGCCAAGTGACGGCCGATGGGGGATAAAGGGTCGCTGCCCCATGACCCCCTTTAAAATCAGTGTATTGGTTTTTCTGCGTGATGCGCGGGGGCGGCTCCTGCTCATCAAGCGGAAAAAGGCGCCCAACCTCGGTTGTTGGAGCCCCATCGGCGGCAAACTGGAGATGGAGCGCGGCGAATCGCCCTTTGAGTGCGCGGTGCGTGAAACCACGGAGGAGGTAGGGTTGCGCCTGGCGGAAGCAGATCTGCATCTGTTCGGTTATATTTCGGAAAAAAATTATGAAGGCGGCGGGCATTGGTTGATGTTTTTATTCGATGCCAAAAAAATCCTGGCCGAGTTGCCGCCCAATGGCGACGAGGGCGAATTCGGTTTCTTCAATCGCTCGGAGATTGAGGATTTGGCGATTCCGCCGACCGACCGCGTGCTCGTCTGGCCATGGTATGACAAGCACCGCAGCGGTTTTGTTGCCCTCCGCGCCAACTGCGCGCCGCAGCAACCGCTGGACGTGTTTGTCGAACAGGTTATTCTTAACAAATCGTCGCGGAATCCGTTTACGACTTGATAAATTTCTCCGGACAATCGCTGGTCAAGTAATCAAAGCCGCGGTCTTGCCATGCTTTTGCTTCGGCGGGATTATTCACCGTCCACACGGATAAAATCGCACCCGCCTCTCGCAGGTCGGCATACTGCTCATCGGTCAAGGTCCAGGTGCGGTTCTGGCCGATGCCGTCGAGAAACTTGGCGCGAATCGAGGAGAGGATCTGCCCGTAGAGATGCGTCGTGGGCTTGTGATTGAGCAGCAACAACACGCGCCAGTCCTTGCGCTTTTTTTTGATGGCCCGCACCGTGCTTTCGTCAAAGCCCATCACCACCGCCCGCGCGGTCGGAAAGCCTTCTTTGGCTGGCGGCGACAGCGATTGGTCGAGCACCTTCATGATCTCAATCGACTCGCGCGATTTCAGTTCGATAAAAATTTCCTGCTCCGGTCCCAGCGCGGCCAGCACGTCCTTGATGGCGGGGATGCGCTCGTTGGCAAATTTGGCGTCCTTCCACGAGCCCACGTCCAGCTTCTGTAAATTCGCCAGACTCTGGCGCTTGACCGCATGAACCGGCTGCCCGGGCGCGACGCGGCGCGTGTCGGTATCGTGAATGACGGCGAGCTGCCCGTCGCGGGTGAGGCGCACGTCAATTTCGACGCCGTCGGTTTTAAGTTCCGCCGCGAGGCGGATGGCGGCGAGGGTGTTTTCCGGGGCGCTGGTCGAAGCGCCGCGATGAGCGAGAATTTTCAATGGAGTTATTTCAGTTTTTTCTTAATCGTCGCAGGAATCGGCGCTGATCCCAACTTGCCCTTCAGCCGTGTGACATAGACGGCGGTGATGACGCCAGTGGCCGACAGTACCGGCGCGCCGCGGCCATTGACCCGCCAAATTTCCAGACGGTAGGTCACACTGCTTTTGCCGATTTTGCCGACCCACAGCCGCGTTTCCACCTGGTCGCCAAAGCGCAGCGGAGCCACAAATTTCGCACTGACGGCCACCCGCGGCCAGCCGGAACTTTTGGCGGACTCACAGGCGAGCACCGGTATATCGAGCTCCTGCAAGTAGGCCAGCTCCGTGCCCTCCATCCAGCGAAAGATGTTGGTAAAATGAACGAGGCCGGCGCCATCGGTCTCGTGAAACTCGACGGCGCGGCGCTGGAGGAAATGAGGGGCGGCAACAGGCATGGGAAAAACGGTGAGCGGGTATTAAGTAGTAGGCAATTCCTCGCGCTCGTCAATCAAGTCCACTTGGTGGTCCCAGAGGCTGGCGTAACGGCCGCCCGCGGTGCGCAGTTCGTCGTGTGTGCCTTGTTCCAGGATTTTGCCATGGTGCAGCACCACAATGTTATCCGCCTTGCGCACGGTGGAAAGCCGGTGCGCGATGACCAGCACCGTGCGTTCGCGCATCAAGTTTTCCAGGGCCTGTTGGATTTGCCGCTCGGTGATGGTGTCCACGCTGGCCGTCGCCTCGTCGAGAATGACGAACGGCGGATTTTTCAACAGTACCCGCGCAATCGTCAGCCGCTGTTTTTCCCCTTGGGAAAGTCGAATGCCCTTTTCGCCGATATTAGTATGCAGGCCCTGCGGCAGCGCCTTCACGAAATCCCATGACGCCGCGCCTTCGAGCGCCGCAATCATTTCGCTTTCGCCGACGCCCGGGCGCACCAGCGCGAGATTTTCCGCCACGGTGCCTTCAAATAAAAACGGATCCTGCGCGACAAAACCCACTTTGGCATGCAGTTCGGCTAAATCCAATTCGCGCACATCCACGCCGCCGAGTTTTACACAACCGCCGGTCACATCATAGGCGCGCATGACGAGATTCGCCACGGTGCTCTTGCCCGCGCCAGTGTGGCCGACCACGGCGGTCACGCACCCAGCGGGAATGTTGAGCGTAAAATTGTCCAATACCGCCGGTCGGCCCGCATAGGCGAAACCGACGTTTTCGAACGACGCACCTAAAATTCCTTTCGGCAGCGGAGTGGGGTGGGCCGGGCTGCAAATCTCCACCGGATAGTCGAGGATTTCAAACACCCGGTCGCCGGAAGCCCGCGCCTGGCTCACCCATTGGTTGATTTGATGCAGCTGGCCAATCGGCTCGTACACCATGTTTACATACATGAGGAACGCGACGAGTTCAGGAAACGTAAGCACTGGCGGAGTCTTGAGCATCTGCCAGCCACCAACGCCGATGACCGCCGCCATGCCGAGATTAGTCACGAACGACGTGCCCGGGCCATAGATGGACCAATTGAACATCGCCTTGAGTGTCGCCGTGCTCATCGCCTGGGCTTTTTCCAAAAATCTTTTGCTTTCGTGCTCTTGCAGGCTGAAAGTCTGGATGAGCCGGTTGCCTTGGATGTCTTCGACCAACAACGCATTCAAGTCGGCAGAAGTCTCGCGCATGGTTTTCCAGAGCTTTTGTGAACGCCGCGCGTGCTGGATGCCCCAGTAAAATAAAAATGGCAGCGGAGTCAGCGCGCAGGCGGCCAGCAGCGGGTTTTTGCCCCACAGCACCGTGCCGACGCCCACCAGCATAATGACGGCGCTCAGGCCGGTCTCGCTGCCATCAAGCAATACGCGCTCGACATTGGTTACGTCATCTATCACCCGGGAGGAAATTTCGCCGGACTTGCGCGCGTCATAGAAACCCATCGGCAATTGCAAGAGCCGCGTATGCACGTCGCGACGCAGGTCGATTAAGACTTTTTGTTCAAGGGTGTTGTTGGCCCGAATCCGCAGAGACTTGAACAGCTCGCTCAGTCCGTAAAGAACTACAATCAACGCCACGCCCTTCGCCAATTTCCCCGCCGTCGTGTGGTCCGCCACGCCTTGCAGGATGCGCTGCACCACCTGAGGGACAGCAATCGAGGCCAGGGTGCCCAGCACCGCCAGAAGCATCGTGAGCAGGAAAAGCCCCCGGTAACGGAAAAAGTACTTGGAAACTCGCCAAACGGTGTGCATGAACCATCCAACATAAAGCAGGAATCCCGCGGGATGAAGAACGAAATTCTGGCTGGGGGTGGGGGATGGCCGTTTGACAGGCGGGCGGCGTCAGTCTTATAAGCAGGAACCACCCCGATTTAATATTTGTCGGATTTGCCAGGTCGGTGGCGACCTACTGGCGAACCTGATAATTTTACCCTCTATGAAAACCTCTTTTTTTGCTTTTTGTCTGGCCGGGCTCTTGGCCATAAGTACTGCGTTCGCGCAGGACGATGCAGCACCGACATCCTCCACTTCCTCCGGCGGTGGCTTTAATTCCAGTACGCGCGGGTCAGCCGGTGGCGGCCGCGGGACTCAGGTCACTTCGTTTGGAGGGGGCCGCCGCGGCGGCGCCGCGAACGCCAAACCCCTGGATGAAAACGTCACCATCCACATCAAGGGCTCTATTTCCAAGACGGTTCCCGTGGATGTCACCTTCACCGGTTGCGGCCCGACTTTTAGTCTTAATAATGTGATTTCCGAAGTGGAAGCTGCCGGAGTCAATCATCCGGTTATTGGCACCAGTGATATAACAATCACACCTGTTGCCGGCG
>Ga0206854_1137_pt2 | contig 16382 bp, 17 predicted proteins | sample Alteio_BWOrgCont_50_FD_152870 | JGI IMG/M metagenome (GOLD analysis project Ga0206854, IMG submission 152870) | Enriched cells from forest soil in Barre Woods Harvard Forest LTER site, Petersham, Massachusetts, United States -... | ecosystem: Environmental > Terrestrial > Soil > Temperate forest >...
CCCTGCCCTAACTTGCCGCCAGGGTTGAAGCAACGTTCGCGCTGGAATAAATCAGCTAGCTGTTGTTCTTTTTATTAATTTTGGCCACCTCATCCAGCACGGTGTCACTCGAGGTGTAGCGGTGAACGACCTTGTCACCCTTCTTGACATAAACCACCCAACCCAGGACGGAAGTATTGATGCTGCTGTAAGTACCGGGAGTGGTAACCCCCGTTTTCTTGTTGTAGCTGCTGGGCGTCGAATTGTTCGTGGTGCTTTTCGGGATGGCTGAAGTGGGGATCGCTTTGACACCGTTGCCATCCAGGTCAATGGTGCTGGTACTGGTTATATCATCCAAGGTAATGGTCGCCGGGTTGCCGCTGCTGGTGCTCGTGGTTTTATTGAAGAAATGATATTCCACCGTCACCCCCTTGACCGGCCCATCGGAGAGGTTGCGCACGGTAAGGGTGTAGATGATACTGCCCGAGACTCCATCATTGATGCTGCCGTTTTTACTGCCTCCCGTCGTCGCCGGGTCGGCCTTGCGCTGGGAGGTGCTTTGGCCCTTGTCCACCGAAACGGTCACATCCCCCCGGACGACGGCGGGAACCAATAAACTGAGGGCGGCCAACAGGGGCAGGCCGGCCCGAACGAACGCTGTCTTGAAGTTGGAATGGTTCATAACATATATACTGACGGTTAAGTGCAGGTTATATTAGATAAACGTCCGCCAACCCTGGAAATCGCACAAAATATCGGTGGATTTTGTAATTAAAATGTCACGACTCTGCTCCTTGGGGGGAGATTCCACCACTCCTGAACGGTTTTCCGATCTGGACGAAACTGAGCTGGAATACTAGCCTGTCCGAATGGGTGCTGTGACTCCGGCGGATGACTATAAGTTGAAGGACGTGGGCGTGGCAGTGGAAGCTGGCAAGCTCCGCATCCGGGCCCAATGTTGTGGGCCCCATCGCGCGATGGTTTGGGTGCGGGCCTGGTTATCCAATGAAACGGGCACGCTGGCTGAGGCTGCGCTTGATCCGGTGAGTGCTGGAACCATGGTGAGCATCGAAGTGCGGATTCCAAAAAATCTCCCTCCGCATGAACGATACACCGCTTTCATCAGAATTGAATCGTCGCCGCTGAAGACGCGGCAGGTGGTTGGTGTTCCGTTGGATTATTCAATACTGGTTTCGGATAAACGATAGTGCTCCGACTGGACTCCGCCGACGCCAGCGACCGGTAGGGGGGCAGGGGTTAAATTGGCGCGAAGACGCAAAGAAAGACCCTGATGATAGTTGAATTACCCTGAATTGGTCTTACTTTGAATTGGGAGGCCGGGGCTGAAGGGTCGCGCCATCGAATGAATCCACCCCTTCGATGAGCTCAGGGCTGGCCCCCACCCCCGTAAAAGAGGGGCGATTTAGTTGGATTTGGTCGGATTTAGTCGGATTTTACCCGCGCTACACAAAGACCCGAGAAGTGCTGCAAAGAACGGGAATAACTTTTGGCGGCAGGATAGCAGATTAAAGCAAAAGTCGGGAGGACTGGGTTGGCTGCGTTGGGTAGGTTGGATGGGTTGGGTAGCCCTACTATTACCAAATTCGCAACCTGACCCCTTTGGTTGCCATGGTTTAATTGATATTGGAAATCAGCGGAGAGGTCAGGGATTAAATAGGCGCGGCAGGAAGGTAGGGTCGGGCCTCCGGACCGACCTAGCCTTCTTTCATCCACGAATAACACGAATAGGAATTTCGCGCAAAGGCGCGAAGACGCAAAGGAAGTTCCGAAAAATTGAACCACAGAGAACACTGAGGACACGGAGGAGAGCCAGGTCTACCCAAGACCCTTGTGATGGTTGAATTACCCTGAATTGGTCTGAATTACTTTGAATCGGGAGGCCGGGGTGGCAGTTTCGTAGCGCGGTGCTTTAGCCCGCGCTTCCGTCCGTCCCAAAACCACTGAAGCGCGGGCTAAAGCACCTGGTTACGATATTATTATCTTTTGATCAAACTGATAGGAAATTGCTTTTTGGGGGTTGCCGGGGTCGGGAGGTGGGGGTTAAGAAGTTAATCCACCCTCGCACCACATGCCTTTAAAAACGAGAATTCTGCTTACGACCGTCGGGATGGTTGTCATAGCCGTCCTCGCCAGAGTTCTCGTTTATCGGAGTCGCAGGGCTGGAAACAAATCTACTTACACAGCAACCGCGCTGCTAGGGCGGCTCGTGATCATCAGCGCCGTTACCTGGCCAATGATTACTGTTTATATGGTCATCAATAATCGTCCGGCGCTGCACACCACGGTGGTGATGCCGTCCTGGGTGCCGTTTTGGCCGGCGTTTACGCTGCCGTATCTGGCGATGTTGTTCGTCACCTGGCTGCTGCCGCTGACCATCCGCGATGGTGGACGATTTCGCGCTTGCCTGTTGGCGATGGTGTGCGCGTATCTGCTGGTAATGCCGTGGTGGATACTGGCGCCCACCACCCTGCCCCGGCCACCGCTGCCGGACGGTTGGTGGGCCGGCCTCTATCGGTCAGTAGCGGCGATTGATGCACCCAACAACGTGATGCCTTGTGCCCACGGATCCGGTCCGGTGATAGCCGCGTGGTTCGTCTTTCGCGACCGTCCGACATGGCGCTGGCCGCTCATAGCAATGCTCGTGTTGGGATTGCCCTCGATTGCTTTCGTCTGGCAGCATCGCCCGATTGACATCGTGCTCGGTTTGGTGGCCGCGGCCGTTGGCATCGCCGTCGGGGAAGCGTTGAATCGTGGTCAGCAGGCAGGCAACCACAACCACATATGAAAATACTCACATCATTGTTTCTTAAATTGATAGGAATTTGCCTTTTTGAGGGTTGGCTTGATTCGGAGGGGATAAACGATGGGAAATGAACTAATTTTTGCCTACGGTTCTTTCCCACTTGTGTGGCCCATCGGGATCCGCAAAACCCTCCATTCTTTCGCAAACGGCCTTATATCAATCACTAAACACCGGTGGGAAAAAGGGAGTGTAGCCACCGCGCTACATTAAGACCCGAGAAGTGCTGCAAAGAACGGGAATAACTTTTGACGGCAGGATAACAGATTTACAGAAAAGGCGGGAGGACTAGGTTGGCTGCGTTGGGTAGGTTGGATGGGTTGGAACGGTTGGCTTACTAAACTACAAAACTTAAAACCTGACCCCTTCTTACCTTCCGATCAGGGAGATGCGGATATAGAGTACAGGCGATGGAAGTTCTTCTTGGTAAGGTCAAACTGATGTGTTTTCCTCCAGGTTAGGAATTCACTCAGTTTGACGTTGTTTTTTGTGCTCCAGACGGCGTATTCGGCTGGGCGGAAGTTTTGGAGGAGCCAGTAGTCGTAGGCTTCCAACATGCCGGCGTCACTGACTTGTTGCAGCCAGTCGATGAGTCCGTGATCGGGAAGTTTTTTCTCTTTCCATACGCGAAGCTGGTTGATGCGAATGTCATGAATCGTGGCAATCGATAGATTTTTGAATCGATTATAGTCCTTGAATCCATACGCGATGGAGATCTCAAAATTCATTTCGAAAGGCACCCGTCCCGATGCATGGTCTATCTCAGCCACCTGCATGAAGGAAATCGTAGCATTATTGTCGCTCTTATAAATGAGGGACGATTCATACACTTTCCCCATAAGGGAGCTGATCTCCAGAAACCGTTTTGCATCCGACGTATGGCTGCAGTAGGCTTCTGCATAGACGATCGCCCAAACTCGTTCTGACGTTGGCGCGAAAGCTTTGGCGAGGTCGTAGTAGTTGTCGATCTCTTCAGGTTTGTTGAGCGCGGCCGTCTCCAGCCTTTGCAACTCTAATGCTTTGGCGTTGTTGGCCGCTGGAACGATCTTTTGATAGTAAGATTGATCGAGCGACTGAGCAAAGCTGCATGGGCAAAGAGAAGTGACGAGAATTACTAGGGCCAAAAATGTAGCAGTCTTTACCATTTTACCTGAGTTTTTTGAGAAAAAAAATGAAGTTTTTCATGATGGCGCGTGGTGCTGGTAAGCTTGCGGATTTATTTTGGCCCGGCGAGCCTAACTTTTCCCGGAACAAGCCCGGTAGGCTGAGTCAAAGCGCAGACCCAAAAGACGTCAGTTTTTAAGTTTTGTAGTCACGCCCAGGCCAGGTGGCGGCCGTAGCCGTCGGTGAGCCAGGTTTCGCGGGCGGCTAAATCCACGATGCAGAGTTTATGCATCCGGGCCAGGGTGACAGTGTTGGCGGCGGTCTGGGGATCCATCTTGAGCATCCGCGTCAAGGGCAGCGCGAGCAACTGGCCGGTGGCGTCGGCCAAAATGGGCCGGGCGTAATTGACCTCGGTATGCGAATTGCCCGCGACACGCAGGAGGCGTTGTTCGGCACCCGTCTCGCAATTCATCTGAAACAAATCGGAACTGCTTTCGGAAAACCAGCAGTGGACGCCGTCCGGGGCCCAGCGCGGGTATTGGCCGCGTTCGCGCAGGCGGGTAAGCGCGCCGGTTTCTAAATTCCACTGCCAGATGCCGTCGCCCCCGAGCAGCGCGAGCGGTTTGTGCGGATGGATATCGCCCCCGCGACCCAGCGGCCCGCCCGGCGGCAAGGTGAGCAAATTCCGCCCCGTGAAAGAAACGAGGTGCGTGCCTTCCGCGCCGTGGAAAATTATCCACCGGCGGCGCTGGCACGACGCGAGCGGCGCAAACGCATCGCGCGGCAGGGCGATGAGGTGCAACTGGGCTTTGGCGGTGTCAATGACGGCGAGATGGTGGCGGATAAAAATCGCGTCGGTGCGGGTGTCGGTGGCCACGAGCGCGAGGAGCGAGTCCGTGCCCGGCCAGTGGTCGAGCAGCCACAGGGCCCACTGGCGCAGCCCGAGGCGCAGGACGCGGCGGCTGCGGCCCGTGGCGAGGTCGAACTCGCGAATCTCGCTGTAGTCGCGGACGCCGAGGCGGTACTGGCAACAGTAGGCCCAGGCGACGCCGCGCGTGGCATCCACCGCGAGCGGGCAATCCACCCCGCCCAGATGCCCAAAGGTGCGCGGGGTCGAAAAATCCGTGGGAGAGAATTTGAATTCGCCGTTTTCCTCCCACAGCAGTTGCTTCCCACACCGGCGGGGGGCGACTTCGCGGAAACCCTCCGCCAACTGCAGTTTCAACGGCAACGCCATGGGAACTCGTTTAGGCGCGCAGTTCGGCGACGCACTGGATTTCCACGGCGGCGTTTTTGGGCAGCCCGGCCACGGCCACGGCCGCGCGCGCATGTCGCCCGCGGTCGCCGAAAATTTTCACGAACAAATCGGACGCGCCGTTGATGACCGCCGGGCTGTCGGCAAAACCCGCCACGCCGTTGACGAAACCGTTGACGAGCACGAGGCGCTCGAGTTTATCCAACGAACCGGCGGCGGCTTTCAGGGCCGCGATGGTATTGAGCGCGCAAACCTGCGCGGCGGCGTAACCGGCGGCGACGTCCAAGTCCTTCCCGACCTGGCCGGCATGAGTGATGGCGCCATCGCGGATGGGCAAGGTGCCCGCGAGAAAGACGAGATTGCCGCTGCGCGCGAAGGGCAGATAATTGCCCGCCGGCGCCGGGGCCGGGGGCAGCGTGAAACCCAAATCGGTGATGATTTTTTCGTAATCCATAGAGAAAAGTAATTGAACCACGGAGGACACAGAGGACGCGGAGTGGTTTTTCTCGGTGTTCTCCGTGTCTCCGTGGTTCAAATTTCAATTTACTACATTCAGCGGAGTACCGGCGAGGTTGGACTTCACGTTCGCGAGCACCATGTCGAGCAAGCGGCGGCGGGCTTCCTCACTGGCCCAGGCGAGATGCGGGGTAATCAGGCAATTGGGCAGACCCAGCAACGAGCAATCGGCGCGCATGGGCTCCTGGCTGACGACATCCAGCGCCGCGGAACCGGGCCGACCGGCGCGCAAGGCCGACGCAAGGGCCGGTTCATCCACCAAGCCGCCGCGGGCGGTGTTAATGAACAAAGAATCGGGCTTCATGCGCGCCAGGAGCGCGGCGTTGACAAAGCGGGTGTTCTCCGGCGTTTGCGGACAATGCAGCGAAACAATGTCCGAGCGCTCAAAAATTTCTTCGACCTCCGCCCAGGCAAACGGCTGCCAAGCTGGCGTGCCCTGCCGACGACGCGAATGGGCGAGAACTTTGGCCCCCAGCGCGTGAACGACGGCGCCGACGCCCGCGCCGATGGAACCAAAACCAATGAGGCCCACGGTGCGCCCGGACAATTCGCGCAAAGGCGTCTTCCAATACGAAAAGCGCGGGCTGCGCACCCAGTCGCCCGCGCGCACGGACTGGTCGTGCAGCGCGACGTGGTTGGTCCACTCCAGCATCAGGGCGACGGTGTGCTGCACGACGGCAGTGGTGCTGTACGCCGGCGCATTGCAGACCGGCACGTTACGGGCGCGCGCGGCCTTGGCATCAATAATATTAAAACCGGTCGCGAGCACGCCAATCAGACGCAAGTCGGGCAACGCGGCGATGGTGGCGGCATCGAGCGGCACCTTGTTGGTCAGCACGACTTGCGCGCCGGCGCAATTTTGGCGAATCGCCGCCGGGTCGTTCGGCGTGAGCGGATGCAGCACCAGTTCGCCCACGGAGCGGAAGGCGGCCCACGCTGCGTCGGGAAAATCGAGGGTGGCCGCGTCTAGGACGGCAATTTTCATCCAGGAAGTTTCGCGGGGCGACCGCCGGCTGGCAAGCGCATCCCGTTGTTTTTAACTCGAAACCCGAAAGGCGAAGGCCGAAACTCGGGCATGACCGCCCAGCGCGCCGCCAGCGTGGCCATCGAATCGCTCGGGAAACGCTTTCCTGAGGGGCCGGGCGTGCTCGCGAACGTCACCCTGAGCGCGCAGCCGGGGGACTTTGTGGCGTTCATTGGCCCGAGCGGCTGTGGAAAGACCACGCTGCTGCGCCTGTTGGCCGGATTGACACCGCCGAGTTCGGGAGCGGTGACGATTGACGGGGTGGTGCCGACGGAAGCGCGCGAACGGCTCTCCTTTATTTTCCAGGAGCCCACGCTGTTGCCGTGGCTGACGACCCGGCGCAATGTCGAATTGCCGCTGGAGTTGGGCAAACAGACTGAAGATAAACAAACTGGTCGAGTCGAGGAGTTGCTGAAACTGGTGGGACTTGAAAACGCGGCGGAACAATATCCCCGGCAGCTTTCGGGTGGCATGAAAATGCGGGTGTCGCTGGCCCGCGCGTTGATGCGCCAGCCGGGATTGTTGTTGCTCGATGAACCCTTTGCCGCGCTCGACGAAATGACGCGCAACCGGCTGAATGAAGACTTGCTGCGTTTGCGGGAACAGGCGCCCTTTACGGCATTTTTTGTGACCCATTCGGTCAGTGAAGCGATATTTTTGAGCAATCGGGTGTTTGTGCTCGCGGCCAATCCCGGACGGATTGCAGGCGAAATAACGGTTCAGGCACCCTACCCGCGCACGGCGGAATGGCGCGAGTCGGTGGATTACCAGCGACTCGTTGCGCGGGCGACGGCGATGCTGCGCCAAACCCAGGGAAGGTCATGAGCACAAGCCAACAAAAAACTTCATGGTGGTTGCCGCCGCTCATTGCTGGAGCAGGGCTGTTGGCGCTGTGGTATGCAGTCATCGCGATTTTTGGAATACCCACGTATTTGCTGCCGAAGCCGCATGAAGTTATTGCGGCGCTGTGGCGCGAACGGGCCGCGCTGTTTCCGGCGGCGTTGCATACGGGCGGCGCGGCGCTGGTGGGATTTGCAACGGCGGTTATCGGCGGCGTGATGGTGGCGCTCGCGCTGGCGAGTTCGCGGTGGTTAAAGTCGGCGCTCTACCCGTGGGTGCTCGTCGTCCAAATGATTCCCGTGGTGGTGATGGTGCCGATTTTTGTGATCTGGTTTCACGCCGGGTTGCGGAGCATCACCGCGATTGCGTTCATGATTTCCTTTTTTCCGGTTGTCGCGAGCACCACCTTGGGGTTGGTTTCCACCGACCGCGGGCTGCTGGAATTATTCACGGTGTTGCAGGCCAGCAAGTGGCAGGAAATTTTCCGACTGCGCCTGCCTTATGCCCTGCCCTATTTTTTGTCCGGGGTAAAAATCGCAGCAACGCTTGCGCCCATCGGGGCGATTTCCGGCGAATTTCTCGCGGGTACCACGCCCGACAGCCTCGGCTATCTGTTGCTGATTTATCGCAGCGACCCCGGCAAGATGCCCGAGGTGTTTGCCATCGCGCTGGTGGCCTGCCTGCTCGGATTTTTATTTGTCGGCGCGGTGCGCTGGCTGAGTTGGTCGTTGCTGCACCACTGGCACGAATCGGAACGCAGCGGGGAATAGGCATTATAATTTTTCGTCTTGTGACAGGGGCCGCACCCGCGAATGATGCGCGCGCTCATGAGCATCAATACTCATCTCTGGGAGCCGTTTTATACGACGACCGGAACCGCCGCAGCGGCCTTGGCTGGACTATTGTTTGTCTCGTTATCCTTAAACCGGGACAAGCTGACGACGCTGGAAAACAAACCCATGCTGCGGCTCGCCCAGCGTTGCTTTGCGGATTTTCTTTTTGTGCTTTTTATCAGTCTCGTTTTTATGATTCCCGATCAGGGCAATCACGCCCTGGGCCTTGAATTATTGGGGATAAGTGTGGCGAGAATCCAGCGCCTGGTTCGCCATGCCCGCGACACCACGCACGATGTTTCGCGCCGTTTGCTGTCCTGGCAAACGCTGCGGGAATATTCCTTTCACGCCATCGCCCTGGTCGGATTGGTAGTCAACAGCGTGCTAATCTACTATGGGAATGAAATCGCCCCCTATCTCGACGCAGTGATCATCATCACGATCATCGCCCGGGCGAGCTGGAGCGCGTGGCTGCTGCTGGTGATGGAGAAAGACTACGCGAAACGGGCGTGATTACTTCGTGTAGGGAAACTTCACCCACTTTGCGCCGGCTTGCCCGCTTTTGACTGCCATTTCGATGAACGTCATGCCAATGACACCGTCCTCGATGGTCGGGAAATCCAAATCCTTCGGCTGCGGGCGACCTTCGATTTCCGCCTCGATGGCGCGAAAGGCCTCGAGGTAAACATTGGCAAAAGCTTCGAGATAGCCCTCGGGATGGCCGGAGGGAATACGGGTGAATTTTTTCACCGTGGCGCCGACGTAGCTGTTGCCGCGCCGCCAGATTTCCTTCGGCTTGTCGGGGTATTTGACGATGAGTTCGTTCGGATGCTCCTGATGCCATTCGAGCGACGCCTGGTCGCCATAGACCCGGATGTTTAAATTATTTTCCTCGCCGATGGAAATCTGCGAACAATGCAGCACGCCCTTCGCGCCGCCGGAATAGCGCACGAGAATGTTCGCATCGTCCTCCAATTTCCTTCCGGGGACAAACGTGGTCAGGTCGGCGCAGAGGGATTCGATTTTTAAACCCGTGATATAGCGCGACAGATTTTCCGCATGCGTGCCGATGTCGCCCAGGATGCAGGATGCGCCGGTTTTCTTGGGGTCGGAGCGCCAGCTCGCCTGTTTGTGGCCGGTCGTTTCGAGCCGTTGCCACAACCAGCCCTGCGGATATTCGACCACAATTTTGCGAATCTTGCCGAGGTGACCATTCTGCACCAATTCGCGCGCCTGTTTGACCATCGCGTTGCCGGTGTAGTTGTGGGTCAAAACAAAGACTTTTTTGGTTTTGCGCACAAGGTCGCGGAGTTTTTTGGCCTCGGCAAGGTTGAGCGTGGCGGGTTTGTCGCAGACGACATTGAAACCGGCTTCGAGAAATAATTTGGCCGGGGGAAAATGCTCATGATTTGGCGTGACGATGACGACGAAGTCCAGGCGCCGCAGCGCGGGCATTTTGGATTCGGCCTTCACCATTTCGGCATAGGTGCCATAAACACGCGAAGGGTCGAGCAACAGATCCTGACCAGTAAGACGGGAATTTTCGGGGTCGGCGGAAAAACAACCGGCGACCAGCTCGGCCTTGCCATCCATGATGGCGACCAGACGGTGCACGGCGCCGATAAAAGCGCCCCGACCGCCGCCAATCATGCCAAAACGAAGTTTGCGTTTCATGAAATAGATAAGGAGAGAAAGAGGGATTGAACCACGGAGGGCACGGAGAACACAGAGAGAGTAATTAAACGTTTAATGCCTTTTATGCCAAATCGTAATTTACGTTTCATAAGGGAGGAAAAGAATTTTAACCACGGAGAGCACGGAGGACACGGAGAGGGGGGATTAAAGAATCAAACGCTTAATGCCTTGTTTCAGTAGTTTGACCTTAAAGTTGATAAGAAGGCCCACCCGGTTGTGAGTAAGGCGCAAATAGGTGAGTACCTGAGCCTCGTGAATCGGCAATAGCGTATCTACGGTCTTCAACTCAACAATAATCGAATCTTCGACCAACAAATCTATCCGAAACCCTTCGTCAAAGGTCAGGCCATCATATTCAATTGGCACTACCACTTGGCGTTGGACTTTAAAGCCTCGCTTGTGCAGTTCATGCGCCAGGCATACCTCGTAAACCGACTCCAACAAACCCGGCCCCAACGTTGAATGCACCTGCAACGCGGCTCCTAAAATATAACCTGTCAGCTCTTCTTGTCGGCCATGAATGCTGCCGTGTCACGATTGTTTACATTTGCCTGAAGTTCCATCCTTAACTTACTTGCCCATGAAAGAATATTTTTAACATTATCAGCTTTTGATGACCCTACCGTTGGCCAAGTACTTAGATCGAATTTTTTATATTTACAAAACGCATTGATTATCGCTACCCCTTCAACACAATCACTATGAATCGTATTAACATCCACCGTGTTCATTGATTGAACCAGACGAGAAAATTCATTTGCCAACCATAATACAGCGTCCTCTGAACCTGGAGGTAAGTTTTCTAAAAAATCTTTTGTAAAATATCCGTTTTTCATAACTTAAAATTTAGTTAGACAACAATTTTAGGCAATAGAACAATTCACAGCACCACCAGCGAGTCGCGATGGACGAGTTCGAGGTGTTTGCGACCGGGGAATTTTTGGGAAATGTCGGCGCTGCTTTTCCCGGCGATGGCACGGGCTTCGTCGGCGGAGAATTGCGCGATGCCGCGGGCGATGGATTTCCCTTCGGGACCGACGATGGCAACCACGTCGCCGATGGCAAAATCGCCCTCGATACCCGTCACCCCCTTGGCGAGGAGGCTGCCGCCTTTTTCGCGCAAGGCGCGCTCGGCCCCGGCATCCACGCGCACGTTGCCGGCGGGTTGCTGAAACCACGCTAGCCAGCGGCGGCGGGCATCGAGCGGAATTTTTTCGGGAACGAAAAAAGTGCCGGGGGCTTCGCCGATGAGCAACTGCGGCAAAATAGTCGGGTCAGCGCCGCTGGCGATGATGACGCCGCAGCCGGAGCGCGCGGCGATTTTCACTGCGGCGAGCTTGCTAATCATACCGCCAACGGCGGTGGCGCTTTCGGTGCCACCAGCCATGGCCTCGATTTGCGGCGTGATTTTTTCGACGACGGGGATGATTTGGCCGCTACCTTTACGGTCCACGAGACCCGGCGCGGTCGAGAGAAGAATGAGCAAATCCGCATCGGCGAGACTCGCCACGAGCGCGGACAAGGTGTCGTTGTCGCCAAATTTCAATTCCTCGGTACTGACCGAGTCATTTTCATTGATGATGGGGATGAGCCCGTCGTCGAGAATTTCCTCGAGCAAGGCCTGCACCTCGAGGTGGCGACCGCGCGGGCCGAGGTTATCGCGCGTGTAGAGCAGTTGCGCGACTGTAAGACCGTATGGATTGAAAGCGCGCTGCCAGGTATCAATCAAGATGCTTTGACCGACGGCGGCGCATTTTTGCACCGAGGAAATTTTAGACGGGCGCTTGGTCAGGCCAAGCTTGCCCATGCCCAGGCCGACGGCGCCGGAGCTGACGACCAAAACCTGCAAGCCCGCCTTTTGCATGGCGGCCACTTCGCGCCCGATGGCGTTGATTTTGGCGGTGTCCAACTGCCCCACCCCGGACGTGAGAATCCCGGTGCCGAGTTTCAGCACCACGCGGCGGACGTTGGTCTTCAATTGTTGCATTGCTCAATTGGCAATCGAACAATGAAGTCCTATACCTTCATCAAATCCGCCTCTTTGGCCGCGAGGTGCTTGTTGATTTCGGCGATGAACTTGTCGTGCTCGGTCTGCATATCCTTTTCAGCACGTTTCATATCGTCTTCCGAAATGGCGCCGGTGGTTTTGGCTTTTTTGAGCGCGTCGTTGCCTTCGCGGCGGATGGTGCGGATGCGCACGCGGCCTTCCTCGGCCTGGGTGTGGGCAACCTTGGTGAGGTCTTGGCGGCGTTCGCGGGAAAGTTCCGGCACGGGGCAGCGGATGAGGTCGCCCTGCACGATGGGATTGAAGCCCAGCTTGGCGGTCTGGATGGCCTTTTCGACGTCGCGAATGATGCCCTTGTCCCAGGGCTGAATGGTGATGGTGCGGGCGTCGGGCGTCATGATGGCGGCGACTTCCTTCAAGCGCACCGTGCTGCCGTAGGCCTCGACGTGGACAGACTCGACCATGGCCGGAGTGGCCTTGCCGGTATGCAGCGTGGAGAACTCATGCAGCGTGTGTTCGACCGCCTTGCTCATGGCGGTGCGGGAATCAGCGAGGATTTTTTTGGGGTCCATAAAAGTTAATTTACCAGCGTGCCGGTGCTCTGGCCGAGGACGGCCTGGCGGATGCCCACCGGGTCGCCGAGGTTAAAGACGAGGATGGGCACATTATTGTCCATGCAGAGGGAGAATGCGGCGGAATCCATGACATCGAGGCGCTGGCGCAGGGCGTCGAGGTAGGAAAGCGTGGCGTATTTCTTGGCGTCCGGAAATTTTTTGGGATCCTTGTCGTAGATGCCGTCCACCTGCGTGGCCTTCATCAAAATCTGGGCGCCGAGTTCGGACGCGCGCAATGCGGCGGTGGTGTCGGTGGAGAAATACGGGTTGCCGGTGCCGGCGACAAAGATGACGATGCGCTTGCGTTCCATGTGCCGCAGGGCCCGGCGCAAAATGTAGGGCTCGGCCACTTTATCCATCGGGATGGCGGTCATGACGCGCACTTCGACGCCGAGTTTTTCGAGACCGTCCATGAGCGCGAGGCCGTTGATGACGGTGGCCAGCATGCCCATGTAGTCGCCGGTGGCGCGGTCGGTGCCGTTTTTGCGCTGGCCCTTGAGTCCGCGAAAGATATTGCCGCCACCGACCACGACGCCGACTTCCACGCCGAGGTCGTGCACCTCCTTAAGCTGCTGGCAAATGCGGGCCAGAATGCCACTGTCAATGGGATCGCCACTGGCGGAATTCTTCAGCGCTTCGCCACTGAGTTTCAGGACGATGCGACGGAATTTCGGCTTGGGTTGCGAGCGGGAGGAAGCAGGCTTCATGCAAAAGAAGATTAATGCCGGGAAACGGCCCGGCGTCAATCCCGGCCTAACACCTCCAAGCCGCCGACTCCGGCCCGTCACAATTGTGTAAATTCAGTATAATCAGCGAATTCCCGCAGGTTCGGGCTTGCGCCGAAGCCCGTTTCGCGGTTGTCTGAAGAGCTGGCCGAACCCCCCGGCCGCTCATGACTGAGAACAAATCCAAAGAAGAAATCATAGTCCAAGGCGTGCCCGCTTCGCCGGGTGTGGCCCATGGCGAGGCTTTTGTTTTTTTGCAGAAGGAACTGGAAGTGCCGGTATATGAAGTGGAGGAAGCGCGCCGGCCGGCGGAAATCCGCCGGTTCGAACAGGCCCTGACCGCGACCCGCGCCCAAATCTCCAAACTGCGCGCCGAAGTGACCAGCAGCCTGGGTGAAAGCGAGGGCCGCATCCTCGACGCCCATTTGCTGGTGCTGGAAGACAACGCGCTCATCGAAGAAACCATCCACGAACTGAACAATAAGGGCTTTAATATAGACTACTGCTTTCAAACGGTCGCCCAGCGCTACATTGACGCCTTTGGTCGGATGGAAGACGAGTATTTGCGTGAACGCGCGGCGGACATCCGCGACGTGGCCCGGCGCGTCCTGCATCAATTGCTCGGACACTCGGCGGCTTCTCTTTCTCGTCTCGGCGGACAACGCATCATCATTGCGCGGGATTTGTCACCCTCGGAAACGGCCAGCATGGACCGGCACAGTGTGCTGGCGATGGCCACGGACACCGGCAGCCGCACGAGCCACGCCGTTATCATGGCGCGTTCGCTGCAAGTGCCGGCGGTGGTGGGCTTGCACGACGCTACCAAACGGATTGAAAACGGCGACCGGGTGCTGGTGGATGGCTACGAAGGCCTGCTCATCATCAATCCGAGCCAACCCACTCTTTTTCGCTACGGTAAGATTGAAAAGCAGCAGCGCGACATCCGCACGGTTATCGAGGCGATCATCCCCCAGCCCTGTGAATCGCGCGACGGCGCCCGCCTGGGCTTGCTGGCCAACATCGCGGGGCCGGAAGACCTCGAAGAAGTGAAAAAATTTGGCGCGGAAGGCGTGGGGCTCTACCGCACCGAAAACTTGTTTATCCGGCGCGACCGTTTTCCCGATGAAGAGGAACAATTCCAGGCCTATAAGGCGGTGGTAGTGGCGTTGAACCCACGGCCGGTCGTTATTCGCACCCTCGACCTCGGCGGCGACAAGCAGACCAGCACTTCGCACCTCGCCCACCAGGAAGACAACCCCTTCATGGGTTTCCGCGCCATTCGTTACTGCCTGGATCATCCGGACATGTTCCGCGAACAACTGCGGGCCATTCTGCGGTCTAGCGCGTTCGGTGTGGTGAAAATCATGTATCCCATGATTAGCGGTCTGCAGGAACTTATCCAGGCCAACCTGCTGCTCGAGCAGGCCAAGGACGAATTGCGGGCGCGCAAAGTGGATTTCGACAAAAACATCTGCGTCGGCAGCATGATTGAAATTCCGAGCGCGGCGTGGACGGCCGACCAGCTCGCGCCCCATTGCTCATTTTTCAGCATCGGCACCAACGACCTCATCCAATACCTGCTGGCCGTGGACCGGGTGAATGATCGGGTGGCGCATCTTTATGAGCCCGCCCACCCGGCGGTGTTGCGCGCCATCCAGCACATCATTACCACCGCCCGCCAGCACAAGCTCACCACCAGTATTTGCGGGGAAATGGGCGGCGACCCGCTGTTCACGCCCTTCTTTCTCGGCTTGGGCGCAGACGACCTGAGCATTTCCCCGGCGGGTTTGCCGGATGTGAAATACCTCCTGCGCAATATCCGCCTGGATGAGGCGCAGGCGCTGGTGGCCCGCGTGCTGCAGCAAAGCGATCCGAAAAACACGGTTACCCTGCTGCGTAAATTTTATCAGGATCACATGGGCAATCTGGCCCGGCCGGTCAGCGAGTCCAGCGGACCAACGGTTTCGTGAGATCACCTTCTATTTGACTCCCGAGCCGCTGGTAGATATTTTGAGAACTTTGGTTGGATTGGCGGGTCTTAGCTGGAATAGTTCCCTGCCTGGATCCGCCGAAAAACAGCATCCTTTTACCTTTGCCCACCACCATGGCCCGTCGTCAAAAAGATCCCTATTACCATCGTGGCGAACCCGGCCCCTGGCCAAAAGTGCTGAAAGTTCTGGCGGTCGGGCTGGGCATGGCGGCAATTTTGGGCATTGGCTGGGCGCTGACGCTGCTCCAGCCCACGCGCATCAAGTGGGATAACCCCGGCCTGCAACCCGCGGGCGACATCCCCGCGCAATACTCCGCCATGCTGGATCAAAGCCATACGCTGGAAAATCAGTTCAACCAGGCGGAGAAAATGCGCGACATCACGCCGGATGACTTGCTGAATCTGAAACAAGCGATCGAGCTGCAGCGGGAATATCTTTTTCGCACCCATAATCACAATATGGCCGAAGGCAACGCGCGCATTGATCAGATGACGGCCAGCCTGCAAACTTACCAAGGCAAGCCTTTGCGGACCAAAAGCCTGGATTTGGAAAGCCAGGGCACGGTGCTCGAAAACGCCAATGATTACGACGGCGCCAAGAAGCTCTACGATCAGGCGGCCAAGCTCGAAGACCAAATCATGCACGAGGATAACATGGGGAATCTCTTTCGGACAGCCCAGGAGCGCTCCATCTTTTTGCATCACAAGGTGGATTACCTGACGGCGCTGCCGCTCAACCAGGACAGTCTGGCCGCGGAAGTCGCCGCCAAAGCCGCCGTGGAACGCCAAGACTGGCCCCGGGCGCTGGACAATTTTAAACGCGCCCGTGATTTACAGACGCGGCTGAACCGCGAATTTTCCAATCTGAGTTTCACCAACGATGGCCGCCAGGAAAGCCTGACCCGGGAGGTGACGGCGCTGCGCTCTCTGCCGCAATACAATGCCATTCAAGATTTGCTCGAAAAAGCCCGCGCCGCCGAT
>Ga0206854_1169_pt1 | contig 16221 bp, 12 predicted proteins | sample Alteio_BWOrgCont_50_FD_152870 | JGI IMG/M metagenome (GOLD analysis project Ga0206854, IMG submission 152870) | Enriched cells from forest soil in Barre Woods Harvard Forest LTER site, Petersham, Massachusetts, United States -... | ecosystem: Environmental > Terrestrial > Soil > Temperate forest >...
CGGCATTGGCGGGGGCGTCAGGAAGATTGTTGCTGATGTTCGACCAGTGCGTTCCGAAGTCGGTGGAGCGATAGAGATGCGGGACGCCGAAGCCCATGATGGTGGCGTAGACGGTGGCGCCTGTGGCGTCGTGAGAATCGACGGCGATGGAAGATACGTCGAAGCCGAAAGCGTTGAAGGCGTTGCTGTCATTGGTGACGGGCGAGAGCGCGGCGTCAGTCCAGGAATTTTGCGTAAAGGCGAGCTGCGCGGATTTTGTGACGAAGAGATGCCCGGGAATGTTGGCTCCGCCATCGAGTGTGCCGGCGATGCCGGCATAGATGACTTCGGAGCCGGAGGTTTGCGCATTGGAGGTGCTGGTGCTGGGGCCTCCGGCAGCGAGTGAGCGGATAAGCGGACTGTTTGTAGTGCAAGGCGTTGCGCTTCCGTTGAAGGCGGGGCTGATGGCGTTGACGGATGACCACGTTGAGTTTGAACCAGCTGGACCGCGCCAGACGCGGCAGGTGGCAGCGAGGAGATTAGTGGTGAGCGCAGGATCGAGGAGTGTGGGCGCGTCCAGAACGGTGGCGTCGTTCACGACTTGCGCTTCGCCGATGGTTGCGGGTGGTGTGAAGTTAGTTGCGGTGCAGGAGCTACCAAGCGGGCACTCCTTGAGATTGACGCCAGCACCGATGGCGAGATACCAGTTGGTGGGTGTGACGGGATCGAGCGAGGGAAAGCCGCCTTCGCCTGCAGACATTTGCGGCCAAGCGGGGAGTGCGGATGCATTTGAAGTTGCAGCAGAGCCATTCGCGCCGACTCCCGCGAGAAGCGTGTTGGGGTCAGTGGGATGTTGGGCGAAGCCGGTGATTTCGGCGAGTGAGCCAATTGAGGCGTTGAGATTGGTGAAGTGCGAGGCGTCGGTCGAGGAGCAGGCGGAGCCGGTTTCGGCAACGCCATCGAGTGAGCGCCAGAGGCCGCCATCGTTGCCGATGTAAATGAACGGCGATGCAGCGGGGAGCGTTGCGAGTGCGTGCTGCGAGGGTGCAACGGCCGCTGGAGTGCTGCATCCGTTGAGCGCGTTGGTGGTATTGCGCAGGGCGCAAGCACTTGCACCCGCGGATAACGCGCATCGATAGAGGTCGACGGTTCCGGCGAAGAGAAGAGTGCTGTTTGATGTGGAGGGCTCTGCGGCAAGGGTGAGGTTGTAAGTGCCTTGAGTGATGGCGGTGTTGCCACTGCCGACTTCGAGCGCGGTGTTATCGATGCGGTTGGCGAAGGTCGGCGCGCTGTTGGAACACGAGCCGGAGGTTGGGTTGCAGAGATCCTGCCAAAGGCCCTGATCGAGATTGTTTGCGTCGACGGTGAGAGCGTAGAGATCGCCTGTGGTGGATTGAACAGCGAGTGCTCCGCGAAAGATGGGGCAGGCGAGAGTGTTGCCAACGCCGTTCACGCCGATGGGGCAGTTTGCGGCAGTGAGGTTTGCGCCAGGTTGCGAAGCGAGGCGCGTCCATGTAATTCCATCAGCGGAAGAGTAGTAGCCGTGGGTACGAACGGCAGCAAAGAATTTTTGACGCAGAGCATCCCAGACGACGGTCGTGACGGCGTTGCCGACCTGACCGGTGCCGATGGGCTGCGGCTGCTGCACAAACTGCGTGCCGTCCATGATGGTAGACATCTGCCAGGTTTTGCCAGCGTCCGTGGAGTAATAGAGGCCGGGGATGGAGAAGGTATTGGCCGCGACGACAGTGGCGGATTTGGGCGACGTGGTGAAGGCCGCGACGACGAGCGTGGGGGTGTTGGACGAGAAAACGATGGCTGCGGTGGAGAGACCGGCGAAGGAGTGATTGCCGTTGGCGCCATCGTGCGATTCAGGAATAAGCGACCAGGTGAGGCCCCCGTCCGCGGAGCGAAGCAGGCCTTCGCCGTAATAGGAGTCGGTGGCGTTGTTGGGGTCTCCGGTGCCGGCGAGTAAGACAGGATTGGCGAGCGGCTGTACGGCGAGAGCGCCGATGGAGAGCGACGGTGTGTTGCCCGTGCCGGCGGCGAAGACGGGCAGCGTGTCCGTGAGTGGTGTGAAGGTAGGTGATGGGGTTGCGGCGTTGCTGGATTTCCAGACGCCTCCACCGGTGGTGCCCACATAGAGCGTGTTGCCGGTGGGATCGTTGGAGTCGAGTGCGAGCGCGGTGATGCGGCCGCTGAGATTGCCGAAGGTAGGCGAGACGATGGATACGGGACCGAGCGGTTGCCAGGTTGCGGTGAGTGAGACTCCGCGAGGTTTGGCGAGCAAGGGCTGCGGTTGTTGGGCTTGGAGTACGCAGGAGAAAAGTATCAGCCAAAGGGCCACAGCAAAGACGCGAAGATGAGAGCTTGCGAAAAGACTCGGCGGCAAGCGAGGACCTGGAATTTTTCTCGCTGCCGCCGACAGGATGAGCATTCCTTAATCGTCGGCAACGGCGGGGTGGTTGTGCACAGTTGAGCAACTGAAAATTTGGTCTCAGTTCCAGATTGGGAAAGTGTTCTGGGCGACAGGAGAGGCGCTTACTAAATTTGCTAGCAGCGGATGATGTGTGGGGCAGTGAGGCTGCGGGTAGCGTTGCGGGTGTCAATGAAGAGCTTGCTCGCGGAGACGAGAGCAGGGATGTCGTAGGCGGAGTGGTCGGTGAGGAGCACAACGCAGTCGAAGGTGGGTACTTGGTCGAGCGGGGTGGAGTGGGTGCGGAGCGAGTAGTGGCGGCCGGCGCCGACCGTGGGGAAGAAGGGATCGTTGTAAGCGACGGTGGCGCCTGCTTCGCGGAGCTGTTGAAAGATGGTGAGCGAAGGCGATTCGCGGAGATCGTCGACGTCGCGCTTGTAGGCGATGCCGAGGAGAAGGATTTTTGCCGAGGTAAGCTGAATGTTACGCGCAGTGAGCACGTCATGAATTGAGCGGACAATGAAGGCCGGCATGGCTTCGTTGACTTCGCCTGCGAGCTCGATGAAGCGCGTGGGATGGTTGAAGCGGCGGGCGCGCCAGGCGAGATAGAAGGGGTCGACCGGAATGCAGTGGCCGCCGATACCGGGGCCCGGATAGAACGGTGCGAAGCCAAACGGCTTGGTGGCGGCGGCGTCAATGACCTCCCATATGTCTATGCCCATGGCCAGACAGAGCTGCTTGAGCTCGTTGACGAGGGCAATGTTGACGCCGCGATAGATGTTTTCAAGCAGCTTGGTCATCTCGGCGGCTTCAGTGGAGGAGACGACGACAGTACGATCGAAGATGGCGCCATAAAGTGCGGCGGCTGCTTGGGCGGCGAGCGCGTCGACGCCCCCGATGACCTTGGGGATCGCGCGGCGAGGTGTGGTGGTATTGCCGGGGTCCTCGCGCTCGGGAGAAAAGGCGACGAGGAGTTTGGTGTTGGGTGGGCTGAGGCGCTTGAGCGTGGGCACGACGAGTTCGGTAGTTGTGCCGGGCCATGTGGTGCTCTCGAGCACGATGAGCTGGCCGGAGCGGCTGTGTGGCGCCAGAGCTTCGACGGTGCCGGCGACGAAGCTCATGTCGGGCTCGTGGTTGGCGGCGAGTGGCGTGGGTACGCAGATGAGTATGGCATCGCAGGCGTTTGCTTCAGTGAAATCGGTGGTTGCGCGGAAGCCGGTCGAGCGAGCGGCAGCAATCTGTTCAGCGGGAATACGCTGGATGTATGAGCGACCAGCATTCAGCGCAGCGACTTTCTCTGGATCGATGTCTAAGCCGAGGACAGGGAATCCGGCCTCAGAAAAAAGAAGAGCCAGAGGCAGGCCGACGTAGCCAAGGCCGATGATGCCGACACGGGTCTCGCGGGATTCGACGGATTGAAGCCAGGTGGTGAGATCGTCGCTCACAGCGTTTGATTCATTGCTCACGGCGTTGCGACCTCTTGCGGCGCCGGCTTGGGGAGTGTCGCAGCGATTTGCTCGCGGTGCCAGGCGACGGTTTCGGCGAGACCCTGTTCGAAACCCACCAGGGGCTCGTAGCCCAGAGCTTCGCGCGCGGCATCGATGGAGGCGAGCGATGTATCGATGTCCCCAGGGCGGCGTTCGGCGGTGACGGGCGGCGCGGCGTAGCCGGTGAGTTTGGCGAGAATTTTGTAGAGATCGTTGAGCGAATGGCGCTGGCCGCAGGCGACATTGAAGACGCGACCGGAGATCTTTTCGGCAGGTGCTTCGAGCGCGAGCATGTTCGCGCTGACGGCGTTGGCGATGTAGGTGAAGTCGCGCGACTGCGAGCCATCGCCCTGCATGATGGGGAGATCGGGCTTGGGCATCACGCCATTTTCGTCGGGTTCGGGCGGTGGGAGCATGACGGCGCGGAGCATCTGCAATGTCCACTTGGCGACGACGCCGGAGTATGGCGAATCGGGTGCCTGGCGCGGGCCAAAGATGTTGAAGTAGCGCAGGCAGACGGTCTCCATGCCATAGCAGCGCGCATAGCTCTGCATGTAAAGCTCACCGGCGAGCTTTTGCACGGGGTAGGGAGCGATGGGTTGCGGCTGCATGGTTTCCACGCGCGGGAAGCCCGGCTGATTGCCGTAGGCGGAGCTGGAGGCGGCGTAGACGACGCGCTTGATGCCGGCGGCGCGGGCGCCTTCGAGCAGGTTGAAGGTGCCGTCAAGGTTGGAGATGTGCGAGGGGCGTGGGTCCTTGATACTGCGCGGAACGCTGGGCAGAGCGGCGTTGTGGAGGATGCCGTCGACGTCGCGGCAGGCGCGGGCAACGGCATCAGCATCGGCTAGATCGATGGCAAGCAGGTCGACTTTGTTGGCGAGGGCGCCGAGATTCTCGCGGCGGCCGGTGGAGTAATTATCGAGGCCGCGAACATGATGGCCGCGGGCGACGAGGGCCTCCGCAAGATGCGATCCGATGAAGCCTGCGATGCCGGTGATGAGATAGGTGGCCAAGTAATTCAGTTTAGAGCATTGGTGAGCTTGCGGATGCCACGGAGATAACGTTACGGTTTGCGGCGGAGATAGGCGAGCGCGGCACGAGAGATTTCCGCGGCAAGTTGCTTATCGGCGAAGGGGAGAGCAACAGACCAGAGCGAGTCTGGGGTAAGGAGCGCCGATTCGACAGCGGAGGTGGCGAGCAGCATAGCGAAGACGACTGCACGAGAGGGATTGGGGTGACGGATGCGGTCGCGATGCTCAAGTAGCAGCGCGGCAGTGAGCTCGAGTCTGGCGGAGATAAGTCTGTGGGCTTCGAGCGCGAAGGTAGTTCCTGAGTGCGACTCAAGAAAGAGGGAGAGGGAGCGCATGAGACGAGGATGTTGACGGTACTGGCGAAGAAGATCGGCAACGATCGCTTCGACGGTGGCTTCGAGCGACTTGCGCAGGAGGAGTTTTTCGAGCTGCGGGCGAGCGATTTTGGCATTCTGCTGGAGGACGTGCAGAAACGCTGCACGGAGAAGGGCGTCTTTATCCGGAAAGCGGCGGTAGACGCTGGCGGCGGCGAGATTGGCTTCGGCGGCGATGCGCGGAAGGGTGCAGCCTTCGAGGCCACCGGCTCCGAGCACGGTGATCGTCGTGGTGATAAGGGCGGTGAGCGTTTCACGGCTGCGCTGCTGCTGGGGCGGCTGCGATGCGTCCATGAAGAAAGCGTACCCGGCATCCATTGAAATGTAAATGCAGATTCACATTTACGATTGCGACAGATTTAGCGTGCTTCAGTAATGTTCGCGGAGCTGATGGAAAAGCTGGTGCCGGGGCCTTTGGCGTCGGGGAGGAACGTGATGGGGATACTAAGGCGATGGTCGCAGATATTGACCAGCCAGACCTCCTGCCAGGGATTGGGCGGGGCGAAGGTGCCGGCAACGTGGGTATCGAGGACATCGATAGCGCAGGAAGGTTCGATGTCTCGTGCAAAGCCTTCCGCAGCGCCGAGGAGGGGGTCGCGAAGATCGGCCTCAAGCTGGGCGGAGGTTCGGCTGTCGCCGGGGAGCAGGCGTGCGGTATCAAGTTTGCCGTTGCGGACCAGAACCTTGGCTCGAAACCGACGCGGCTCGCCGCAGGCGGTGCCGGGGACCTGCTCGGCCCACGCGGCGGTGAAGGGATAGCCGTTCTTGTCGAACACAATGGGGTCGTAAAGACTGGCCGTCGCGCGGCTCCAATCGGGATGAATGTTCTTGCAGTGGGTAGCGAGGCTGACCTCATAGGCGAGGAACTGCTGCTCGACAATGGAGTGGAATCGAGGATCCTGACGGGTGGCCGTGAGCGAGGACGGATCCTGCGCCTGTGGGGCGGAGAGGAAGAGCGTGAGAAGCGTAACGGTGAGCGGAAACAGCAATTCGGGCTCCTTTGGCGGTGATTCGGAGGCTTGGAACGAAGATACGCCTGCCTGCAGCGGATGGAATGGTGTTCGAAGTTGATTAACTGGAGGTTACGCGAAGGTGTCAGAGGGTGTGGCTCGTTTGTCTGGCGAAAACGACCATGGAGGCATGGGCAGGTGTCGCCAAGTACGACAGACTTGCGGAAGTTGAAAGAGAAGTTCAGGAGAGACAAAAATGCATAGCCTACTTGTTGCCGGAACATTTGTACTAATGGTTCTCTCGCCTTGCCTGGTGGCAATGCGTTCGGACTCCTCTGAAGAGTAAGAAAACAAGGAATTTGAGCCACAGCGGAAAAACCTCCCCCAAAGGTGGGAGGCGGTTCTGCATCCTTTGTCCTCTGGTCTTTCCCCGATTGCGGGATGTTCTCCCCCAAAGATTGAGCCGAGACTGGTTTCGTTGCAGCAGATGGCTGCCCGAGACAGGTAAACGGGGTAGAGATTATGGAAATGATGATTGCCATCACATTTGTCGTCATGGTGACTGCACCTTGCGTGTTTGCGATGCGGTTCGAATCGAACTAAGCTCACGCAAAAACTAAGTTTCGCTAGCCCGGGGGCTGGTGCATAACGAAAAGGGACAGCTTAGGCTGTCCTTCTTCGTTTAAGGTTGGCGCATGTAGCCAGGCAAACGAGCTATGCTGCGCCCCACAACGACGGTTGAGCGATTGAAAAGGTTGCCCGGGGAATCTATCCAGGTGTCCACCATTCGGGGTAGAGGCTCTCCAACCTATTGGCGATGGCGGAGGCGAAGGCAACGTGTTCCGCTATCTACAGTTGAGAAGACCGTGAGCGGGAGAAATTTTCCGGTCGCGTATGAACTCCAGCTGAGCTCGAAGGAGACGATATTGCCGACACCGATTCCAATCCGCAACAACAGCACCCACACTGAGACAGAGAACCTGGAACTGTATCGCAAGGTCTGGCGGCAGGCGCTGCTGCGTCTGCGCCAGGAGCGCTTGAAGTTGCTGGCCGTGGTGCGCAGCGGCGCCGACACGCAGCGCAAGGCGACTCTGCGGCTGATGCAGGTTGCGCATGAGCTGGAGATGTTTGAGATGTGCATCGATCGCGCCAACGAGCGCCTGGAGGCGCTGGAAGGGCGAGTGGACCCGGAGCATGAGGTGCAGCGCGAGCGCTACCTGAGGCTGATGGCTGGATTGGCCAAGGCTTCCAACGACGCTGCAGACCTCGGTCTAAGCCGGGACTATTTCGATTTTGGCGGCGAGGCTGCCGAGATCGACGAGAACGGGTTGAGAGACCGGTGGGAATCCGAGCTGGGCAACATGGCTGCCAGTGAGTTGCGGGCACTGGCTGGGAGTGTTCACTAGAGCCTGTTTCATACATGCTTAGCGATAAGAATTGTCATCCTGAGCGCAGCGAAGGATCTGCTTTTTCTCAGAGTGGCATGGCTCCCTGGGGTTTATGAAACGTGCTCCAGAAATTTGGGGGCCGGGCAACCCGCAGTCCACATGAATGCGAACCAAAAACATCACTAGGGCGGCTTGTGCCTAAGCACAGGCATCTGATGTTCATGGACCGCCGTGGGCACGGACGCAAGTCCGCGGGCCCAGTAGAGCACGCCCACGGCGTCCTCTTTCAGGTGATAGCGTTGCGCAACGTCGCGAGGCCGGTGATCTCGACCTCAACGACATCGCCCGGCTGCATCGGAGCAACGCCTGCTGGCGTGCCGGTCGCGATGATGTCTCCAGGCTCGAGCGTCATGCACGCAGAGATATAGCGCAGCAGATGAGGCATGTCGAAGATAAAGTCGCGGGTTTCGCCGCGCTGCTTCACTTCTCCATTGAGTCGCGTCGTTAGCGAGATGTTTTCGCTGAGCGGGTGGATTTCATTCGATACAACTGGGCCGGTGGGGCAGAAGGTGTCGAAGCCTTTGCCGCGGGTCCACTGCGGGTCAGACTTCTGAATGTCGCGCGCGGTGACATCATTGAGACACGTATAGCCGTGAATATAAGGTGCAACGTCCGCGTCGTCAGCTAGCTTGCGCGCCTGTTTGCCGATGATGATGGCGAGCTCGCCTTCGAAGTCGACGCGCTTGGAAATTGCGGGATAGTCGACCTTTGCGCCTGCGGGCAAAAGCGAGCTTGGCGGCTTGAGGAAGAGCAGCGGTTCAGTGGGGACCTCATTGCCGAGCTCCGTGGCGTGGTCGCGATAGTTGCGCCCAACGCAGACGATCTTGGTGGGAGTGACGGGCACCAGCAGGCGATGTTCACGCTCGAGCTGGGCTAGCGAGATGGGCTCGAAGGACTGCGCGGGAAGCGGAGCTGTTTGCGGGCCGAGCGGGTCGGGGATGAGTTTGGTGGCGAAGAGCTCATCGTTGCGATCGGTGACAGCAGCGAAGGCGGGGGTGTTTTCGGCGAGGAGAAATTTGCAGTAGCGCATAGAGAAATAGGGTAGACGATATGGAGGCAGTTGGCCTCGCTCGTCGGCACTCGCTCCTTGTCCCAGGCACATCAGCCTCCAAGCGCCTTGTCCAGTGTCTCCCGCATTCGCGCGACTGCAGCAAAGATCCGCAGCGTCTCCTCAATGCCACCATCTACAGCCTCCTTGAGCGATGCAGCATCGCCCATCATCTGTGCCAATTCCAGGCGGCATTGCAGCGTCGTCAGCGGCTGGCACAGGTCGTGCAGCTCACGATCCATCTCTCGCAAAATCTCATCTGGCATCGCCGTTTCCATCGACTCCCGTCCCTTCACCGGCTACCGTCCACTGCGCAGCCTAAAACCGTGGCCACGCACTGTCTCAATCACGCTCTGGGGCGCCGGCTCCTTCGCATCCGGTAACGTTGCAGCCAGTTTTTTGCGTAGATAGTTCACATACACGTCCACTACGTTTGTGTTGCTCTCAGGGTCCATCTGCCAGACTTCTTTCAGCAGGTCTTTCCGGCTGCAGCATGCTCCCTGGCGTTGCAGCAGCGCCTCCAGCAGGGCGAACTCTTTCGCTGTCAGTTCCACCTCCGTGCCAGCATGCAGCACGCTGCGCTCCATGCGGTTCATCTCCACTTCGCCAAACTTCAGCACCGGAGACTCAAACTGCTTTCTCCGGCGCAGCAGAGCGCGGCACCTCGCCGAAAGCTCATGAAAGCTGAATGGCTTCAGCAGACAGTCATCCGCACCCAGGTCCAGGCAGCGAACCCGCTCTTCCGTCTGGCTTCGTCCGGTCAGCACCAGCACGCTCGTGTTCGGAAACCGCTGCTTCCTCTCAAGCACTCCTATCCCATCCAGTCGCGGAAGGCTCAGGTCCAGCACCATCAGGTCGGGTTGGTGTTCGGTGGCATGCTCCACTGCGGTCTCTCCGTCCACAACCCAGTCCACATCGTGCCCTTCGAGCTTTAGCCCTTTTTGTAGGAACAGGCCAAGCGCTCTGTCATCCTCAACGACCAAGACACGCATAGATTTGTCCTCAATTTCTAATCGCTCGTCGATTCCTATACTCCCCTGTAATTCGCGAGCCATGCCTTGAAGTCTTTGGGCGACAGCGGCTTGCTGAAGAAATAGCCTTGGGCAATATCACATCTGTGGGCGCGGAGAATCTCCAGATGTTTGGCAGTCTCGACGCCTTCCGCGACTACCTTGAGCCCAAGCTCGTGACCGATCTCGATGGTCTTGAGCACCATGACGCGGTCGCTCTTGTGGTTCATGTTCATTACGAAAGAGCGGTCAATCTTAATCTCTGTGGCTGGAATGTTCTGCAATTGCTGCATCATCGCGTAACCGGTACCGAAGTCGTCGATGGAGATATGAAAACCCTTCATACGCAGGCGGGTGAGCACATCGAGAGTTTGCGAGAGCTCGCGAACCAGGCCGGTCTCAGTGATTTCGAGCACAATTTCTTCGGGCTTCTTATTGTGTTTGCGGGCGAGATCGAACATCGTATCTGGAAACGTTAGGTCGAGCAGGCTAAATGCGGAGACGTTGATCGACAAGACGAGCGGCCTGCTGCGGTCGCCGGACAGGCCGGCAATTTCAGAGAGAGCGCGCGCCGCGACGAGAGAGCCGAGCTGGCCGATAAGATCAAGCCCCTCACAGTGGGCGATAAAGCTGTCCGGATAGATGAGTCCATGCACCGGATGCTGCCATCGCACCAGGGCTTCGACGCCGGCGACCTCTCCGGTGGCAATTTCAATCTGAGGCTGATAGTGGAGAACAAACTCATCCTGGAGCAGAGCGCGAGCGAGTTCGTGGTCCTGAAGGCATAGGTCTTCGGTCGCCTGTACAGCCTTCTTCGGCTCCGGAGCGAGATCGAGCAGTATGTCGAGTTCAGCGATGCGGAAGGGTTTGCGTAGGTGCCCGGCAACGGTGAGGCCCAGGGATTTGGCTAGCGAGACGGCTGTTTCCAGGATGCGCGCACCGACGCCGCTCATGAGCACAATGGGGACGGTACATTTTTGCCCGCCCAGTATGCGCAGCAACTCGACGCCATCGACACCGGGCATGACGAGATCGAGAAAGATGAGTGAGATGTCCGGTGTGATCGCGGTAAGGAAAGTGTCCGCGCCTGTGGCAACGATGCAGTCAATTCCCTTGTGCTGGGCAGCGGCGGCTACCAGCGCGGCAACGTCTGGATCGTCATCGATGATCAGAATTTTCTGCGGAGTCATAGCATCGTCTTCGCATTTCCGGTTTCCATCACGCGTCGCACCATCTCTCCGAATTCGTCGCGCTGGTAAGGTTTGCGCAGCAGCGGCCCGTCGACCAGCGGCATACTGCGCTCGGCGAGCGAGCCGGCGGGAAATCCGGAGCAGTAGATGACCTTGATCCTGGGGTTGAGCCGGCGCACCTGTTCGGCGAGTTCGACTCCATTCATGCCGCCGGGCATGATGATGTCCGTAATCAGCAGATCGATGTCATCGTGCTTTTGAATAACCTTCAGGGCATTGTTGCCATCGACCGCAGCATAGGATTTCCAGCCCATTTCGGTGAGATAGGCCGTCGCGATTTCCAACAGGTCGAGTTCGTCATCGACGACCAGGACGGTGAAGCTTCCAATGGAGCAGGTAGGCGCGCCGACGAGTTCTACAGCAGGGATCAGTGCCTCTTCCGCCGCAGGCAGATAGAGGTTAACCGTGGTGCCATAGCCGGGTTCGCTGTAAATGCGCACAGTGCCATGTGATTGCTTGGCGAATCCGTAGACCATGGCAAGCCCAAGGCCAGTTCCCTTGCCACGCGGCTTTGTGGTGAAGAACGGCTCGAAGACGCGCTCGAGGGTCTGTTTTGACATACCCTCGCCCGTATCTGAGACCGCGACGCAGGAGTAGAGACCCGCCTTCAATTCGCCTGCCTGTATGGGCGGATAATCATCACCGAGCCGAGTGTATTGAGTGGAGATGGTGATCGATCCACCTTTGGGCATGGCATCGCGCGCATTCACCATGAGGTTGACCAGGGCGCTTTCGAACCCGGCTGCATCGATGAGGATCGTGGAGATGGATTTGTCGAAGCTCGTGGCGATCTTGATCTCCGGGCCGATGACTCGCTGGGTCATCTCCAGGATGTTGCCGATAAGGTGGTGTAGTTTAGCTGGCGCGGACGAGAGAGCTTCATCGCTGGAGAAGGCGAGCAGGCGGCGCGTGAGATCGGCGCCACGCAGGCCGGCCTTTTTCGCGGTCTGCACGTGCTCGAGCGCAGCCGCGTTGTCGTTGACCTTGCGCTCAAGGAGATCGAGGTTGCCGATCACGATGCTGAGCAGATTGTTGAAGTCGTGGGCAATGCCGCCGGTGAGCTGGCCTATGGCATCCATCTTCTGGCTCTGCTGCAGTAGATGCTGCATGCGCCTTTTTTCTGTGATGTCGCGTGCGATCTTGGAGGCGCCGATAATGTTGCCGCCGGCATCGCGAATGGGTGAAATGGTGAGTGAGACATATATTTGTTGGCCATCTTTTCTGACGCGCACTGTTTCAAAGTGGTCAACGAGCTCACCGCGCTTGATGCGGGCGAGAATGTCAGCTTCTTCGTTGAGGCGGTCCTCGGGCAGAAGGCGCGTGATGGATTGGCCGATCATCTCCGCAGCGCTATAGCCAAAGACTTTTGTCGCGCCCGCGTTCCAGCTGGTAACGATTCCCTTGTCGTCTTTGCCGATAATGGCATCTACGGAGAAGTCGACAATCGCGGCAAGCCTTCTGCGTTCCTCATCGGCCTCTCTGGTGCTTGTGATATCTCGGTAACTGAAGATAATCTGCATCACGTTTCCGGAGCTATCGAGAACGGGCGCTGTGGAGATCTGGGCAATGATTTCGTTGCCCGTGTCTGTCCTGCGTACCCTGAACTCGCGGTTCTCGATAAACTCTCCGTTGGAAGCGAGACCGCTTGGCCACTGGTCACGTAAAAGCTGTTGCCCACTAGGCGACATCACTTCAAATATGCTCTTAATGACGTCTCGCGAGACCTCGGCGTTTGGAATGCCCAAAAGCCGTGATGCAGCTCTATTGATCTGGACGATGTTGAGGTCCATGTCCATCATCATGATGCCTTCGTTTAGGTTGTCGAAGACGTTTTGCAGCTCGGTCTTTTGACGCCGAATGAGTTCCTCTGCCTGCACGCGTTCCCCGATATCGCGAATGCTGAGGATGACCTTTCGGTCTCTTTTGCCGGCAGTCGCCATCGGTACTGCGGTGATCTCCGCTGTGATGGTTGATCCAGTGTCCTTCTTGCGTATAAGGATTTCGGTGTTGGTGCAATAGTCTCCATGGGCAGCGCGCATCAGGGGCCACTGTTCGGGGGTGAGGGGCGCGCCGCTAGGGAGAAAGCCTTCAAAGCCAGCGGCAAGTTCTTCGAGCGAGACGATTCTGTTTGCAAGCCCGAAAAGACTGGCGGCTGCGCGATTGTGCTCGACGGTGTTTTTCTCAAAATCCGCAACGACGACGGCATCGGTCATGCCGTGAAAGACCTCTTTCAACTGCAATTCTTGACGCTGAATCCTTTCCTCCGCCCGCATCCAGAAATGGATAAAGGTCGCCATAGTAAGCAGGCTGGCAACAACGAGGCCGCGGTTTACCGAAACTGCCAAGGGGTGCTGCAATGGGCCGCTCTGGAATCCATAGAATTCCGCCACAATCGTCAGGACAATTGCGACGGCCACCGTACCCCATAACAACCGCCTGGAACGTTGTAGGGCACATAGGGCCACAGGGAGAGTGAAAAGGATGGATTCGACTGTGTCCGCGGAGGTCCACATGTCGAGTAATGCTGTGGCCACCGTTGTTGCGGCGATGGTTGCTAGGAGGAGTTTGCGATTCATGCATCACCCCGGGAAGTCGTACCCCGTCCGGTGATATCGAAGGCCGCGTGGGCCGCTGTGAAGATCGAAAGTACAACCAAGGGATAGCTGTAGGAACCAGCTAATCCCATGTGCGTGGTCATGACTGCACCAAAAGCTTCTGCCGAAGTTGCTCTGTATGGCCCGCCGCTAGTGTCGCGGATGGAAACCTTCGTGGGCTGGAGTGTAGCACCAATTTCACAGCATGAAACAGCGCAAATTCTGATTTCTGCAAGGCAAGATTTGCGCTGCATCAAAATGGGATTTGGCACCATTTGTCACTCCGAAGGAGGCTCGTGGGAAGGCAATTTGACGGCATTCAGGTCTAGTGCTGCCATAGGCCCGGCCATGTTTCGCTGATCAGCGAACTGTTCACGGCGGCAATACAGGCAATTCCCTTGTCTTGCGCGGCGTTGGATACCAGAGCTGCAATATCGGGGTTACATCTATGACGAGAATTCTCCGCGGTGTCATTTTATTTGTTCTTCGATGTCGGTTTGCATGATGCGGCGCACGAGAGCGCTGAATTCGTCGCGCTGGTAAGGCTTGTGCAGCAGCGGCCCGTCGACCAGGGGCATATTGCGCTCGGCTAGCGCACCAGCCGGAAAGCCGGAGCAATAAATGATCTTGATCTTCGGGTTGAGGAGGCGCACTTTGCGCGCGAGCTCGACTCCGTTCATGCCGCCCGGCATGATGATGTCGGTGAGCATGAGATCAATATCCTTTTCGCGCTCGATGACCTGGAGGGCATCGTTGCCGTCGACTGCTGTGTAGGCTTTGCAACCCATGTCAGCCAGATAAGCTGTGGCAATATCCAGCAGGTCGACCTCGTCGTCGACGACCAGGACGGTGGCGGATCCGTTGAACAAGGCCTTGGATTCGACGACCTCCGTCACAGGAAACGACGCATCCTTGGCGAGGGGAAGATAGAGAGTGACGGTGGTGCCGTAGCCCAGTTCGCTGTAAATACGAACTGAACCATGCGATTGCTTGACGAAACCATAGACCATGGCGAGACCGAGGCCAGTTCCCTTGCCGCGCGGCTTAGTGGTAAAGAAGGGTTCAAAGACGTGCTCCAGCGTCTGCTGCGACATCCCTTCCCCGGTGTCCGACACCGAGATGCAGGCATGGAAGCCGGCTTTCAACTCACCGGACTGGACGGGAGGAAAATCTGAGTCCAGTTTGATGAGCTGGGTGGAGATGGTGATCGAGCCGCCCCTGGGCATGGCATCGCGCGCGTTAACCATAAGATTCACCAAAGCGCTTTCGAGGCCGGCTGCATCGATGAGGATCGTGGAGATGGATTCGTCGAAGCTGATGACAGTCTTGATTTCCGGGCCGATGACCCGATCGGTCATTTCGATCATGTTGTGGATGAGGTCGTGCAAGTTGGTCGGTGTGGGCGAGAGAGCTTCATCGCAGGAGAAGGCCAACAGGCGGCGGGTGAGGTCGGCTCCGCGCAGGGCCGCCTTCTGCGCGGTTAACAGGCGCTGAAGAGCATCTGGGTCGCTGCTGACCTGGTGTTCGAGGAGATCGAGATTGCCGATGACGATGGCGAGCAGGTTGTTGAAGTCGTGGGCGATTCCACCCGTAAGCTGGCCGACGGCATCCATCTTCTGGCTCTGTTGCAACTGCTGCTCGAGCCTCTTTTTTCCGGTGATGTCGCGGGCGATTTTGGAGGAGCCAATGACGTTTCCTTGGGCGTCCCGTATAGGTGAGATGGTGAGCGAGACGCTGATGTTTTGGCCATCTTTTCTCACGCGCACCGTTTCGAGGTGGTCGACAAGCTCGCCTAGCCGCACGCGCCGGAGGATATCGTTTTCTTCGTCGACGTGGTCGGGTGACAGCAGGTGCAGAATCGACTGTCCGACCATCTCTTTTGCGGTGTAGCCAAAGATCCTTTCTGCGCCCTTGTTCCAACTGGTGACGATGCCATCGTAATTTTTGCCAATGATGGCATCTTCAGAGGACTCGACGATGGCAGCCATTCGGGTTCGGGTTTCATCGATCTGCTTACGCTCTGTGACTTCATTAAAGACAACTGCAACTCGTCTCAACTTCGGGTCACCTATGCGATAGGCTTTGATCTCGTAAAATCCCTTTACCGCCTTGGCCTCGTGGACGATGTGGGCTGGCTCGCCTGTCAGCGCGATGCCCTCGTATAGCTTGAACCAAAACTCATCCTCCGCCGGGTAAATCTCGCGCATCCGTTTCCCAACCATATCCTGCATACCGGTCTGCTTATAAAAGGCTGGGTTCACCTCCAGGTATAGGAAGTCACTAGGCTTGCCTGGGTCACAGATCACCTCGAGGATGCAGAATCCTTCCTCCATCGTCTCGAACAGACTGCGATAAAGAAGCTCGCTCTCCTTCAGGGCTCTTTGTGCACTGTTACGTTCAGTAACATCATGGAGACTGACGATAAATTTTTGCGGGCCATGCATTCCGTGGGCATGGAAGGCCAGCGCCATTCATGCCAGCCATGATCCCAGTGGTTATGCAGTGTCGCATTTAAGGACAGTTCTCATCCAGCCGCCGTCCCCGCGGATATTTTCCCAGTATGTCGACATGCAATCAGCGATTCGCCGAATCGACCAGGCCTGCGGGCTGACCTTAGTTGTAGAGCGTGTGCGA
>Ga0206854_1113_pt2 | contig 16039 bp, 16 predicted proteins | sample Alteio_BWOrgCont_50_FD_152870 | JGI IMG/M metagenome (GOLD analysis project Ga0206854, IMG submission 152870) | Enriched cells from forest soil in Barre Woods Harvard Forest LTER site, Petersham, Massachusetts, United States -... | ecosystem: Environmental > Terrestrial > Soil > Temperate forest >...
AAGCCGGCCTGCCGATTCTCAGTTCGCTGGAGCTGCTGGCGAAGCGGCAGAAGGACGAGAATTTTCAGGGCCAGTTGGAAGATGTGGCTGCGCGTGTGAAGACCGGCGAATCCATCTCGCAGGCGTTTGAAGTGCAGGGAAATTTTCCGCTGGTGTATACCACTACGCTGCTGGCCGGCGAGCGCTCCGGCAACCTGGAAGAAGTGCTGCAACGTTATCTCGACTTCCAGCGCGTGGCGCTGACCTTCCGCAAAAAGCTTGTAGCGAGCCTCATCTATCCATGCATCCTGGTGGTGATGATGACGGGGCTGCTCACCTTTCTGATTTCGGTGGTAGTCCCGCGCTTTGCGGAGTTGTACGACCAGCTCGGCACTAAGCTACCCGGGCCTACGCTGTTCCTGCTCGCGTTCGGGCATGACGTTCAGCACTACGGCATTTATGCGGCAATCGTGCTGGCTATCATCATCTGGCTCATTATGCGGTGGTCGCGGACCGATAGCGGTGCGCTGCTGCTGGATCGCATCCGCGTGGGCTTTCCGTTCCTGGGTGCAGTGTGGCTCAAGTACCAGGTGGGACTTTTTTCGCGCACGCTCGCTACGCTGCTTACCGGCGGATTGCCGCTGGTGCCAAGCCTTGAAACCGCGGCGCGGTCGATTGATTCGCGCCAGATTGCGCGTGCAGTTCACAACTCCGTAGAAGGTGTGCGCGAAGGCAAGGGGCTTTCTGTCAGCCTGGAAAGCACCAACGTCTTTCCTGAGCTCGCCGTTGAAATGATTGAGGTGGGCGAGAGTACTGGAGCGCTGCCGCAGATGTTGAACTCTGTTGCAGAATTTTTTGAGGAAGATGTGCAAACCAACCTGACGGCGATTATGAGCCTGATTGAACCGGCCATTCTGATTGTGATGGGCGTGGTTGTCGTAGGAGTTTTGATCGCTCTGTATCTGCCGATTTTCAGCGTTGGCAATACCACTTAGGAACACGAATCAAGCGGCAAGTCCGCGGCACGGCATAAACCGAATTCGAGTTTGGGAGTCTTAATCCTTATGGCAACTATTCCAGTCGCGCAGCCTTACAGCAACGACTCGCTCAATGAGGCCGAGCGCGCGCAGATGCTGGCGCGCCGCTACCACGCGGAGTTTGTCGACCTGAAAAATTTCAAAATTCAGCACGAGCTCTTCAAGAGTGTTCCGGTCGACATCATGTTCCGCTACAACTTCGTTCCGCTGGAGCAGACGGAAGGCCGCCTCGCGATTGCCGTTGCCGATCCTTCAAAGCTGATGGTGATCGACGAAATCTCAGGACTGCTGGGAACGCGCATCGTGACTCGCGTCGCTACGCTTTCGCAGATTACCGACCTGCTCAAAAAGACGGAGCAGTCGCAGCGCGTTCTGGATGAAGCCAGCGAAGGCCTGGCCTTCGACGTGCTCTCGTCCGAAGAAAATTCCGATGAGAACATCTCCATCGAAAAACTTACCGCCGATGAAGATATCTCGCCGATCATTCGTCTGGTCGACACGACCATCTTTACTGCGCTCGAGCGCCGCGCTTCGGATATTCATCTTGAGACCTTCGATGATTCGCTGCTGGTGAAATATCGCATCGACGGCGTGCTGCAGCAAGCTATGGCGCCCATCGCGCGTGAGCATCACCAGACCATTCTTTCGCGCATCAAGGTTATGAGCGAGCTCGATATCGCCGAGCGCCGCGTGCCGCAGGATGGCCGTTTCCGCGTGCGCTACAAGGGCCGCCTGATCGATTTCCGCGTGAGCATCATGCCCACCGTGCATGGTGAGAACGCTGTGCTGCGCGTGCTGGATAAGGAATCGATGAGTGAGAAGTTCACCAATCTCTCTCTCGATGTGGTCGGATTTGCGGAGAGAGATCTCACGCGCTTCCGTCGCTATATCAAGGAGCCTTACGGCATGGTGCTGGTGACCGGTCCTACGGGCTCCGGCAAAACGACGACGCTGTATGCCGCGCTGAATGAAATTAAATCTGAAGAAGACAAGATCATCACCATCGAAGATCCGGTCGAGTATCAGATTCGCGGCATCACGCAGATTCCGGTGAACGAGAAGAAGGGTCTTACCTTCGCACGCGGTCTGCGATCGATTCTGCGCCATGACCCGGACAAGATTCTGGTCGGCGAAATCCGCGATGCGGAGACGGCACAGATTGCTATCAACTCCGCGCTAACCGGGCATCTGGTGTTTACAACGGTCCACGCCAACAACGTGGTCGACGTGCTGGGACGCTTCCTGAACATGGGCGTCGAGCCGTACAACTTCGTCAGCGCGCTCAACTGCATTCTTGCGCAGCGGCTGGTGCGCCAGGTTTGTGAATTCTGCGTGAAGGATGTGCGCTATACCGATGCGCAGCTCGAAGAGAATGGTCTCGACCCAAGGGAATGGCGTGACGTCATCTTCAAGGAAGGTCCCGGCTGCATTGAGTGCGGCGGAACCGGCTATCGCGGCCGCTCGGCTATCCATGAGCTGCTGGAGCTCGACGACGAAATTCGCGAGATGCTGCTGGAGAAGCGTCCCGGCTCGGAGATTCGCAAAAAAGCTCGCGACAAAGGCATGGCCTTCCTGCGCGATTCAGCGCTGGAGCGTGTCCGCGCCGGAATCACCACCCTGCGTGAGATTAATAAAGTCACATTTATCGAGACCGGCAGATAATTCGAAGAAGGCGAACAATGAAGACCTTCGACGAGCTGCATAGGGCAATTAAACGAGGCGACATAAAAAGCATTGAGACGGCGCTCGACGAAGGGGCAGATGTCAATCTATGCAATGCTAATGGTGCCAATCTTCTAATGCTTGCGGCAGGCACTGGGAACACTGTCGTCGGCAATTTGCTCATTGCTCGAGGCGCGGATATTGATGCTCGTACGCACTATCGAGAGGGCACCTTCCAGGATTCGCCTTTAACGACTGCAGCAATTTCAGGTAAATCATCATTTGTTGAGCTACTACTGGAACATGGAGCGCTCCTGACTAGCCCATTTCCCGGCACTTTCGAAATCTATTTGGACTGGCTGGAAAAGCACAGTGCATGCTCGCCCGAACAAATTGCTAATATGAGATCGCTCATCAAAAAGGAAAGGGCTAAGCGTGCCGTTTAGGGCGTGACGGACCTATCCGACCTGCGTCCAACTACAAGAGCCGCTTTGAAATACACTCCGCAAGGTATCCTGTTTAGGTCCGAATGAATTTACTTCCCAAAGCTTCTGGAACCCGTCCGCGTGTGGCCTGCGAGATTACTCCGCAGGGCGTGGTCGCAGGGCAGTCGGCGGTTGCCGGAGCGCCGCTCACTGAGGTCGCTCGCGCGGAGTTCGCTGCGGGCGCTGTGACTCCCAGCCTCAAGCCCGGCAATGTTGTGGACAAGGTTGCTGTAACGGCTGCGATCGGCAAAGCGCTCGAAGGTCTCGGTCTGCGGCCTCATTCGAGCAATGCGGACGTTACGCTGATCGTGCCGGATGCTGCGGTTCGTGTTCTGCTGCTGGATTTCGATGCGCTCTCAAATAAGCCATCCGAAGCATTGCCCATCGTTCGCTTTCGCCTGAAGAAGCTGCTGCCTTTCGATGCGGATGATGCGATGGTCAGCTTTCAGATCATGAGCAACAGCAAGAGCGGTGTGCGCGTGCTTGCAGTCGCTATACCGCGCGATGTGCTCAGCGAATATGAGACGGCGGTTCGCGAAGCAGGATTTGAGCCCGGATGCGTTCTGCCCAGCACGCTCGCTGCGCTGGCTGCGGTTGAGGACGAGAGCGCCAGTCTGCTTGTCAATGCGAACTCGCTGGGCGTGACCACTGCAATTGTGCGCAGTGGAATCCTTCTGCTGCATCGCAGCGTGGATATGCATGAGCCCGCTGTAGGTGTTCCGGCGAATGTTCCGCCGGCCATGATGGAGGCTTCGCTAGCGGACCCGCCGAAGGACTGGCAGCATGTTCCGCTCGGTGAAGAGATTGCGCAGGCCGTGAATGTAGCTGCGGCATATTTCGAGGACACGCTCGCTGAGCCTCCGCGCCAGATTCTGAGCGCCGGCCCGCTGGGCGCGGATTCGCTCACACGCATTCTTGCTTCCAGCGGAGTGATCGAAGCAGATCGGCTTCGCGTTCGTGAACTCGTGGATTCCAAAGATCTGCTTTCGAGCGCGGTCACCTCTTCGGTGCCACGAGCATGGTTGTCAGGCGTGATGGGGGCGCTGCGAGGCTGATGCGCATTCGTGTCAATCTCGCGAGCCAGCCGTTTATAGAGTTGCGGCCGTTCTTTCTGCGCCTGCGCATCATCATGGCCGTGCTGGCTGTTATTGCCGTGGGCCTGCTGATCGGAACACATTTTCTGAACAACAAACTTACGGTTGCACGCGCGCAGATGGATAAGCTGCAGGCCGAAACTCAACAAGCGGAGCAGGAAAAGGCCGCTAATGAGCGCCAGATGCACCAGCCGGCAAATGCTGCCGTGCTGACGCGAGCACATTTTCTGAATGCGCTGTTTCTGCGCAAGAGTTTCTCCTGGACTGCGGTGATGATGGATCTCGAAACTGTTCTGCCCAGCGGCGTGCAGGTTACGGCCATTGAACCGCAGATTGCGTCCGATGGAGATGTCACGATCCGCATGCGCGTGGGCGGCGATCGCGATCGCGCCATTCAGTTGGTGCGCAATCTGGAGCGGTCCCAACGCTTCCTGCAGCCGCAGCTCACCGGTGAAGCTCCTGCCGCTAAAGATCTTGGCCCGCAGAGCCGCATGCCCGGCAATGTGCCGACCGGGGTCGAGTTTGAAATTCTCGCTCGCTATAACCCACTGCCTGCGAACGAGCCGCTTGCACCTGTAACGCCTGACAAAACGCCGAAAGACAACTCCGGCCGGAGAGACAAGCAGCCGGGCAAGACGGCTCCTCAACATCCATTGCAGCCGAAGATTCGGCAGCCGAAGGCGTCTCAACCGGGGATGCCTCAGCCGGGGAAAGGAGCTACGCGATGAGCACAGCCGCAACTATCCCTCCATCGAACGGCGCCTCTTCTCAACAGCTCCCGGCACGGGTTCGCTCGCTGCTGACGGCTACGAATCTGCACTTTGCTGGAGTAGCCGCTCTGGTGATTCTGGTTTTGTATCTGCTCATCCACATGATCTTCGTATGGCGAGCATTGAGCGCGCGGGATGAGAACGCGATTTACAGGCAGAGCGTGGCAATGCGTTCCGCTGTGATTGCCGCTCAGCCGCTGCGCGGGTTGGATACGAAGCTGGTGAAGTCTACCGCCGATGCTGATGCGTTCTATGCCACGCGTTTGCCATATGGATATTCGCAAGTTGCCGCTGAACTGGGAGTGCTGACCAAGAAGGCCGGCGTTCATCTCGGCCAGGTGCATTACACGCAGGCGGCAGTTCCTGGAGTTGCAGCACTGACGGAAGTGCGCATGGATGCCATCATCGCCGGAGACTATCGGCCGGTGGTGCTGTTCATCAATTCCGTCGAGCGCGATAAACAATTCTTCGTCATCAACGGAATCAATCTCACCGGCCAGCAAACCGGGCAGGTTAACCTGCGCCTGCGTTTGACTACGTATCTCCGCGACCCCAACGCAGCGGAGATGAAGATCGAGTCGGCTCTTCCGGATGTCGCAGCGCCGAAGTCTATCGCGAGCAATGCTCAGGCGTCCAACATAGTGCGCAAGTCCAAAGCACCTCTGCCGAAAGGAGGCAAGCGATGAAGAGCGGCGCGGACAATCGCAGGAAGACCATCATTGCTGCCTCGCTGGGCGCGGTCGCGCTGGGCTGCATTATCTATATGCTCTTCTCACTCTTCGGCGGGCCGAGTGAGAGCGCTCCAACTCCGCAGCCCTCAGCCACGAAGGCGACGACGAAAGCCGAGCAGGACATTGAGGCTTCATCGGCGAATCCCAAAGCTTCGCAAGCCACTACAGCAGGCGGGCTCGGCGCGATTCCCGGTGTGGATGCACAGAAGCTAGCCAGCACTTCCTCCAGCCTGGACCCCACACTGGATGAGACGGCGATGCTGCGCACAGAGAACCTGGTGTATTCCGGCAGCGGACGCAACATCTTCTCGCTGGTATCTGCGCCTGCAACTCCTCTGCCGTTGCCGAAGGTCGTTCCCAATCCACGACAGGGGCCGATTCTGCCGCCACAACCGCCTCCACCTCCGCCAACTTGCCCGCCGAGTTGTCCGCCGATCAACCTCAAGTTCTTCGGCACGGCGCAGCGCGGTAATACTCGGCAGGCGTTTCTGCTGCAGGGAGATGATGTGTATCTCGCGTCTACCGGCGACATCGTCGCGCACAAGTATAGGATCGTCAGCATTGAGGCTGGAAGCATCCATGTAGAAGACCTGTCGAACGGCAACACGCAGACGCTGCCGCTGCAGCAGTAGAGTAGACAGTAGACAGTAGTGAGTAGATAGTGAAGACACAGATCCAAACCGAGCAACCAAAGGCCAACGGCGAATCCGGCTTCATGCTGGTGTATGCGGCGGTGATGGTTGCCATCGTGATGATTGGAGTCTCTGTGGCTCTGCCGTTGATGGCTACGCAACTGCGCCGCGATAAGGAAGAAGAGAGCGTGCATCGCATGCAGCAATATGTGCGCGCGATCCAGCTCTATCAGCGAGCCTGCAAGTGCACCAACTATCCGCCGTCGATGGAAGCGCTGGAGAAGGGAACCAATGTTCGCTTCCTGCGCAAGGAATATGTCGATCCGCTTACGGGCAAGAGCGATTGGCGTCTCATCCACAATCCGCAAACCACAGTAAAAGGTTTTTTCGGACAAGAACTGAGCGGATTGGTTGCAGGTCTGGGTTCGGCGGCCGGCATGGCTTCGGGCGGCAATACTCCTGGATCGTCGCCGGGAGGAATTGGAGCGACTGCTCCGGGAGCGGCGCCGGGGGGTGCGACATCAGGTGCAGCCGGTTCCACTGGTAGTTCCGGCAACTGCAACACGATGAGCGCGGGCGGATTGGCCAGCGGGTTCAACGGTGCACAGACCTGCAACAACAGTCCAGTGGGCGCATCGAGCAGCAGCAGCGACACAGGCATGTTCGGCGACTCGAGCGGAGGACCGATCAAGGGCGTGGGCACGTCGCGAACCGGCAATTCCATCATGACGCCGAACGACCAGACTACCTACGAGACGTGGGAGTTCTGGTATGACCCGCGCATCGAGTTGCTGAAGAAGAACGTCAACATCCTCGGCGGCGGCGGGCCGGCGGGCGCATCGAGCAGTCTGGGATCGACGGATGCAAGCCAGTTCGGCAACAACCTGAACGGAACGCCGAACAGCTCCGGCAGCAACAACGGCAACAATAGCGGAACGGGATCGAGTCCGACTTCAACTCCGCACTGATGCGCTAGTGCTTGATGGCGTACATCAGCCAGCTAATCACGATCACTGCGCCGACCAGACAGGCGAAGGTGAAGAGGCCGAAGCGGACCATCTTTTTGGGGTCGGCGCGCTGCGTGATTCCAAAGACCACCGAGACGCAGAGAGCGAAGAGCAGGACCGCGGAAAAGTGCGTCAGCATCAGGAGGCCTTTCTGCCGTTGGCCAGCGAGTGCGCGTCCACCGCGGCGATGATGTTCAGCAGACCGGCGACGGTGAGGAACTTGGTGCCGTAATCGCCGACGGTGAGAAGGACGGAGCCGGCGCCCCAGCCAAAGAGCCGCGCCAGGAAGTAGCCCATGCCCATGCCGAGTTGTCCGAGAAAGCCGAGGAGATCAAGGATGTCGGACGAGGGCGTGTAGATTTTGCCCTGTAGACCGAGACCGAGTAAGTACATGCCGAGAATGGCGGCGAAGATAAGCGTGCCGCGAATCCATTTGCCGAGCAGGACGTGGCCTGCGCCGGGAACGATCCAGCCGGTGAAGAGCACCAGCCAGGGGAGCGAGGATTGCTGGGCCGGCAGCGGTTTCGAGATTTTTTGAGCTTCAGTGGTCATGCGTGTCCGATTCTACCAGCGAGCGGCGGGACACCCCCTCCCCCCGTATAACCCAAATGATGGAAAACAAAGGGATTCAGTTAAGGCCTTATCGGCTAACTGGTTTGTTTTCCATCATTTGAACTGCAAATGATGGAAAACAAAGGAGTAAGGAGTCGGGAATGAGGGGTAGAAAAAAGCTCCGATGTTGCCCATGATTTAAGGATAACGAATGGCAAGGGGTAATCGTGCAAACTTTTTTTGAGAGAAATCGCCAGTGTTGACAGGGGTTTTGGCGATTTGAGGGCGGCGTGGGGGCTTGACAAGAAATTGTGCTGCCGAAATCTGGATGTCATCGTCAAGCCATCGCTGTTTATCGGTTGTTTTTCCGATCCAGGCTCCTATTGCCATGGCTAAGAGGCAAAGAAGGATCAACACAATAAGCCAGAGCTTTGGCCCTCGAGCAACAGGTTGCCGCAATGGGAGCCGGATATCCGGCCGCTGAATGACTCGATCGCGCAGCAACTGCCTGCCTGACGGAGTTCGCAGGAAAGCCTGCCAAAGTTTCTGCCGGTGATAAGAGAAGGTCCGCATCTGTGGACTGTGTGCGGCCCGGCGCGGCGGATGTACTCGCTGCGCCGGGCCGCATGCAGAATCAGAAATGGAAGGAAATTTCTGCTGTGAGCGCTCTTGGGGTCAGGTAATGAGTGCCGGAGAAGGTGGAGAGGAAGTTATAGAGCGCGTATTTGTTCACCATATTGATGGCGGTCACGCGCGCGGCAATTTTGTAGCGCTCATGGTCGCCGAAGTGAAACAAATTGTCGTCGCCCAGAGCCATGTCAAAGACATTGCGTGGCGCAATGCGCTGCGGATTTTTGTCGTCGTCTTCAGCGCCGGGCGCGGGGATGACAATCAGCCTGGAGGTCAACTGCGAAGCCAGACATACTTCCGGATTGCCTCCGACAGAACTACCGGTGCCGGTTGTCGGCGTTGCTTTGACGCCGTTGCAGACGAGACCGGCCTGGAACTGCTGGTCGGGGCTGAGGCCGCTGAGGTCAACATATTGCTGCCCGCCAATCAAAATGGAAGTTCCACCGCAGGCACTGTTGGGGTCAGTCGCGTTGTAGCAAGGCGAAGCTCCGGCGACGAGGCCTGAATCGTATCTCCAGTTGAAGGCGTAGTAGAGACTCTTCTTGAACGGCATTGCATATTCCATATGCGCGGTCGAGTTGAATTTCTCATCGTGATCGATGCGGAACGGGAAGTTGCTGCCGGGAGTTCCCGGCGTTGCGCCGACGCCACCCAGTTGCGGATTGAAGAAGCGCGCCGCCACTGATGAAGCATTGAAGCGCACCGAAAGTCCCTTGAGGTTTGTGAGTGCGGCACTGAGGGCATAGCCGGGAATCTTGGAGCTGGCCCACTCGATGGGGAAAGTGATGGGAGTGGTGCCGAGCACGCTGAAGTCATAGGCGTTATGCGTGTACTTCCAGATGTACTCGCCGTTGATAACGAAGTGGCCTCCGAGAGCCTGACCGAAGCCGGCATGGAATTCATTGCGGAAGCCGGGATTGAACGGAGTTACAGCCTGCGCATTGCAATTGCCTGCAGACAGAGTGGCGAAGATGCTGAAGAGAACGGGATCGGCGCAGCCATTGGAAGAGAGGACGAGGTTTTCATTGAATGGCGTTTCCTGGGTGCGCGCATAGCTGACGCGCAGCACTGTTCCCGTCTTCTTTACGTTGTAGGAGATTCCGGCACGTGGCTCAGCTTCGCGCTGAATCGTCAGGCCGTTATAGAAGTCGCCGCGAATGCCGAGGTTCAGCATCCAGTTGCCGGCGGTGATCTGATCTTCGCCGTACAGCGCCAATTGCTTGACGTCTGCGCGGCCATGCCATGCATACGGCGTGCCGCCGGCGGTCAGATCGTAGGGAGCAAGGATGGGGTTGTAGTTGGGATTGGCGGTTGCTCCGGGGCTGGAGCAACTAATGGGATTGCCGCTTGCGTCGACGCATGCAGGATTGAGAGTGGGGTCGACGATTCCAATGTTGTCGTTCTCACGCAGAAAAGTCTGCGTGTAGGAGCCACCGAGCTTGGCGTTGTTGACTCCTTTCACGTACGAAATGTCGCCGTGAATTCCAGCGTTGGTAAGAGTGCGGAACTGGCTGACGGTTTCCTGCTGCTGGTCGAGCGCATAATCCGCGAGCGGGTTGTTGCTGGCGTAGTAGTTGTAGGCGTCGCGGCGCACATAGAAGCCGAGATTCGCTACGGCCTCGTTATTGATTACGTGAGTGAAGGTCGGCGAAAAATTGATAGTGCCGATTTTGGAGCGCTGATCGGTGTTGCCGACATTATTTCCGTTGGGGTCGATGACGCCGATGTTCTCGTAGTCGTTTGGAGTTTGAAACCAGGAGTGCGTGTATTGCGCGTCGAGATGAAGCGAATCCCTGTGACTGAGTTGCAGGTCTACGCGGTCGAAGATATTTTCTTCGTTACCCTTGTCATGAAAGACGGAGAACTCGGGGCCATCGAGGAATCGCCCACTCTGCAGACCATCGATGGCAATAAAGTTGCCCCAGTTTGCGCCACCGTAGGCCAGGTCGATCGCCGCGTTGCTGGTACCGAAGCTGCCATAAGAAAGAGTCACGCTGCCTGTCGGATCGGTCACGCCCTGGCCGGAGCGCGTGGTGAGCTTCACAACCAGAGAGGTTTTGTCGCCGTACTCGGCAGGCGGAGCGCCATCGATTACTTCCATCGACTGAACAGCGGATGCGGGAACCTGATTGGAAAATACTTTGCTCTGCTGGTCTGTAATCTGCTGCCCGTCCAGGTTGAAAGTGTTTTCAGCATGATCGCCGAGCCCGTGCATGAGGCCGTTAGAATCGGCCGCGACTCCCGGCGATGCAAGAGTCACGATCGAACTTAGTTGGCTCGATGGACTTTCCACCGGCAGATGATTGATGAGGGACCGGTCGACATCGGCATGGAATGTCGGATCCTGCTCTACGGTGTCTGCTGTCGCTTCTACCATCACGCTACTGGTCACACTGCCAACTTCCAGATGGAATGCAACGGACATGGGCACAGTGGAGTAGACCTGCACCTGCTTTTTGTCGGTAGAGAAGCCGTTCCTGGTTGCCGACACGGTGTATTGATCGAAGGGAAGATTATTGAAGCGAAACTGGCCGGCGGCGTCGGTCGTGGTGGAGCGCGCATATCCGCTGACGGGATTTTCGAGCTGAACGCTCGCACCGACCATCAAAGCTCCGTTGGGATTGGTGACCGTGCCACCAACAACGCCAGATGTACTTTGCGCGAATGCGGCTCCGGCCGCAAAAGCAAGCACGACACCAAATGCCACCAAAAACGCCATCAGGCGTGAAATAGAAAATCGCATGGGAACAACTCCTGTCTGTTTGAAACGCAGACGCCGTGCAGCCTGGAGGCTACCCGTGGCCTTCAACGCGAAGTGCGATGTGAGGCTCTGTGTGAAAGTCCGGGCCCTGAACAGACGCCGACTTCCAATGCAAGTTGTTAAATGATTGCGACTGGAGGAGGTCTACTGAAGCTTGCAAAGTGCCATGCCTGATCGGGCACAAGGCCGGTCGCGGCCTTAATCAGCAACGGCTTGCCGGCCACCATGTGGAGCGATGGAACTGCATCGCTTACCGGCAACGTGGAATGCATTGCGACGCAGAGCGGGCAAGTATCTACATCCGATGCCGTTGCGGAAATAACCACGTGGTTTTTGGCTGCTGAAGAAACCGAAGTCAGTGCGTGGGTATGTAAAGTCTGGCCGAGCAAGCCGAAGAAAATCGCGAGAACGCCAACCCAATCCCTCAAGCGCAACGGCAGAGAAAGAGTTCGCGGAGCGTTCGACTTGAAGCGCGCTTGACTCACAGTAGTGACAGTATGACGCACGCTTCTTTGTTTGAGACGCAGATGTCAGAACAAAAATACAAGTTGACCTTGCACTATGGTTCAAGGATTAGTCTGAAGTTGGAAGGTGCTCGATGGAGAAAGCATTTACTCGCGGACAGATGGCGCATCTGGCTACGGTGAACCCGGCGACGATTCGCTACTACGAGCGCAAAGGGCTATTGGCAAAGGCCAAACGCTCGCCTGCGGGGTACCGGATCTATTCGGAAGCGACGATCCGAAAGATCAAACTCATCAAGCGAGTTCAGGCACTTGGTTTCTCGCTTGCGGAGATCGCTGAGTTGTTCGCGTTGCAAATGACGCCGGAACGGGAGTGCGCCAGTGTATGCAGGCAGATACACGAAAAGATCGAAGACATCGAAAAGAAAATTACACATCTGAAATCGATCCAAAGCGCCTTGAGCATGATGGCGGAGAACTGCAACGGAAAAAGAACAATACGCGATTGTGGCGTTCTCGAAGTGCTGGCAGACGATTGAGTCTTCGCCTATATCAGCCCTACAAGACGGAGGCATCCGTGTGTACTCGTGTTTTTGTGCTTGCAACAATGTGTTTTCTGTTTTTGGTTTTGCAAGTGCGTGGCCAAGCTCCACTGGACCATCTGCTCAGCCACTCAGAAAAGGAAATCGAAGAGAAAGACCCGGCGGCCATTCTTGAAATCGGTGCCGCTACAAGCTGGAATGTGACCGGAGGTGCGGCGACCTTCGCGCCAAGCTTCGGAGTTGAAACGACGCCAATCGAGAACTGGCTGGAACTGGAAGCAGGTGTCTCATCCTTCTTTACCCGTAGCTCGACCGAATGGGACACGGACCTTCTTTTTAAGAAGCCCTGGACAATCTCGCGGAAAGCGGAGTTCATGCTCGGGGTCGGTCCAGAGTGGGTTTGTATGAAGCAGAACGGCAAGACGATCAACTCGGTAGCGGGTGAGATAGCCGGGGATTTCATGTTTTGGCCGGCCCATAGACATCGTTTTGGATGGTTCCTTGAACCTGCTTACGATTACAGCTTTGCGCGTGGTCATCAACAGTCCATGGGAATCGGCGCAGGCTTGCTAATCGCCATTCATTGACACCGAGATATCACAGTTTGGAAGATAAGGCCGTGTTCCAGGATTCGAGATCGATATGCGTCAGTAGAGGCGATCACAACGGAGTGCCCGCGCTGCTTTAACTCCGTGCCCAGAGCAAGGCAGGGATGAAGATCGCCGAGCGAACCAATGGTCGCGAAAAGGATACGCATATCGTGATTTCATGAACCAGCCTACAGGGAAATTGACGGTCGCCAAACTTTGAGGAAAATCTTCAAATCATCCGAAGCGGCATAAATTTATTGATAAACGATAAAAAACTATTGACAAATGATTCAAGTCCTGCGATGCTGATGTTCGTTGGAAAGTGTTCCAAGGAGCTCTTTATGCGACTCGAAAATCAGGCACGACTCGACAAGATCAAGAAGACCAGCAGGATTCTGCAGGTGATTTGCAAGGTGCTGATGGTGGTGGCCGCGATTGCGTTCCTGCCCGGCTGCATCGCTCTTCTGATCAATCGAGGCGGCACAATTCATTCGTTCAACACAGCGTTCGTCATCGCTGAGTTGACGCTTCCTTCCCGCCTGCTGCTGCTGGCGGTGATCGCGCTGACATTCGGAGTTGTGTTGAAGTGTTTCTTCGATCTGAACCAACTGCTCGGCAACTATTCGCGCGGAGAAATTTTTACCGCGAGGTCGGCCGGGCTTATCCGTCAGTTGGGAATTACCTGCGTGCTGTGGGGTGTGCTGAATCTCGGTTCGGCGTTTCTGCCGCTGGTTATTTCGCCACAACATCCGAAATCGTTTGAAGGCGAATTCGGATTCGTATTCATTGGATGCATCATCATCGGCATTTCGTGGTTCATGGAAATGGCTGTCGAGCTGCAAGAAGAGAACGATCTAACCATCTGAGCCGAGGAGAAGAATCATGCCAATTATTGTCAACGTGGACGTGATGCTCGCCCGGCGCAAGATGCGACTGAACACGCTCGCCGAACGAGTAGGAATTACGCCGCAGAATCTTTCCGTCTTGAAGGCGGGACGCGCGAAGGCCATTCGCTTTAGCACGCTAGAGCTGCTGTGCAAAGCGCTCGAATGCCAGCCGGGAGACTTGCTGTCGTTTGAAGACGGGCCAGGAGAGACGACAGACAAAGTTGATATCGAGGAACCGGAACTGATCGACCCGTAATTTTTGTAGCTCACCAATAAAAAACTGAACTGAGGAGGAACCGCATGAAGACCTTGATTTTCGGCGTAGCGAACGTGTGCCTGTTTGCCTGTATGGCGAGCTCTGCCCAGAGCCCCAACCCTGTCGCAGTGAAAGAGCGGCTGGATACGATTGCGAAGTCTTACACCGTTCCCAGCAAATCTTTTATGGGAACGGTGCTGGTGATGGATGGCGACCAAACCTTGCTGGAGAAGGGTTATGGCATGGCCGACCTGGAGTGGAATATTCCGAATGGACCGCAGGTTGAATACCGCTTGTGCTCCGTGACCAAGCAATTTACCGCGGCTCTGGTGCTTATGCTGCAAGACGATGGGAAGTTGAACATCGCCGATCCTGTCAGCAAATATCTTGCTGACGTTCCGAAGAGCTGGGAGAAGATTACGCTTGCGGAGTTGCTGGGACATACGTCGGGAATTCCGGAAACCGTTCACGACAAGGATTTCGCGACGTGGAGCATGACGGTTCACAGTCCTGCGGAACAACTTGCCAAGCTGCACGACAGGCCACTCGACTTTGAGCCGGGCAGCCAATTCGAGTACAGCAATTCAAACTATATTGTGCTGGGCATGGTGGTGGAGAAGGCGAGCGGACAGAAGTATGCGGACTTGTTGCGCGAGCGCATTCTGATTCCGCTGGGCATGCAGCATTCAGGCATGGACACGGACGAGCTGATTTTGCCGAACCGAGCGGAGGGATATAACCCGGAGAAGAATGGGTTGGTGTCGGCGCGGCACACGATGTCGATGAGCGGGCCGTGGGCTGCGGGATCGATGTATTCGACCACAGGCGACTTGCTGCGCTGGGAGCAAGGACTTTTTGGCGGCAAGGTTCTGAGCGAAGCGTCGCTGAAAGAGATGACCACGATGGGCAAAGGTGGGCACGGGCTGGGCGTTGAAGTGACGCAGTTGGATGGGTTCAAAGTGATTCAGCACAGCGGAGGCATGCCGGGATTCAGCGCAGAGCTTATCTATGTGCCGGAGAAAAAGATCCTGGTGGTCGCGCTGAGCAATGTTTATGGACCTGCAACTACTGCGATGGCGGAGCAGTTGCTGCAAGTTGCAATGGGCAAGCCGGTGGTGTTGGCGAGCGAACGAAAAGCTGTGCCGATAGCGCAGAGCGAATTGGGCCGGTTCACGGGAGTCTATGATGTGTCGGCGGAGTTTGCGATCACGATTTCTGTTGGCGGTGAATCGCTGATGGCGCAGGGCAATACTCAGCCCAAGCCGATGCCGATGATGTATCAAGGTGTTGTCGATGGGCATCCGCGGTTTTATCTGCCTAAATTCGACGCTGAACTAGAGTTCGTTACGGATGCGACGGGGGCGGTGAACTCAATGGTGTTGCACGAGGGAGGAGATCATCCGGCTAAGAAGCGCTAGCGGGATTCTCGATGGAGGCTATTGCGGCGTTTCCCTATGCCAGCGGCGTACAATTTGATTTGGCAGTATGGATATGAAATATAAATCGGGCCCCGTTTCAAAGAGAATCGCAACGCTGCTTGCATGTTTGATTTTTTCAGCAGCGCAGGCGAAAGCCATATCTGTTTGTCCTGCCGGAAGCAGCGCTTCTACTTCGTTGACGAGTGGGCACGGCGGTGTGCCGGCTACAGGCCGAGAGACAGAATGCATTCATCCAGCGGATTACTCTGCGAGCAAAGATGGTTCTTCTGTAATTCCGCTGCGGCTCATTGTGATCGGGTTTATGGGTGGACGGGTTAAGGGCGACAACCTGATCCACAAAGAAGCGTCACTGGCGAAGAAGCTGCAAGAGGATTATCCGCTGAGAGTGGATACCGCGGTGTTTGCGAACCATAATGCGCAGGATGCTTTGAAATTTGTTCTGCATCTGCTGGACCGGAATCAGGATGGCCGATTGAGTGCGGACGAAAAAAATTCCGCGCGCATCGTGATCTACGGGCATA
>Ga0206854_1160_pt1 | contig 15825 bp, 13 predicted proteins | sample Alteio_BWOrgCont_50_FD_152870 | JGI IMG/M metagenome (GOLD analysis project Ga0206854, IMG submission 152870) | Enriched cells from forest soil in Barre Woods Harvard Forest LTER site, Petersham, Massachusetts, United States -... | ecosystem: Environmental > Terrestrial > Soil > Temperate forest >...
CCTTGTTCAGGTATTGCAGTTTTTCGCTGATATCGGCGTGTTTTCTGGCCAGATCGCTCGAACCGGATTTGGCGGTACGGACCTGGGCATTTTTTCTAATGATGTCATTAACTTGGCGGTCTAGTGTAACCAGGATTTCATTGAGGCTGGCGTAGTTGCCATCGAGCATCCTAGTTTGTAATTGCAGTTTTTTGATCTTGTCCGGGCTGAGTTCTGTCGTGAATGTCTCATTAAGGCTTGCAGTGTGAAGATTGTAGTAGGCAGTGATCGCCTGAAAGGTCTCGATCGTATTGCTCCATACCAACTTGTATTCCTTTTCTTTTTCTTTGAGTTTGTCCAATTCGAATTCTTCGGTCAGCCCGCTCAGGCCCAAGGTATATTCGACGATCTTTTGTTTAGCCTTCTTGGTGTTAAAGATCGGGATCTGTGCGAAAAAATCAGACCAACCTTTGGTTTGTTCCACGAAAGAACTGGCAAAGATCTGTTGAAGATAGAGGATTTTAATTTTGGTGCCGTCTTCATCAACAAATACGGGTATAGTGATTTCAGAATAATCGGATAACCAGCGGTAAAAGCCATGCTCGTGGTCGGTGTCCCCTGCTGCATGGATAAATTTGTCTTCGGGTTCACCGTCATTCATTTGCACACTGATGACGTTCGCATTTTCGTTATAGGCGGACCGTATAACCCGGCGAATCATCGCGATATGCCCTTTGTCATTAGTTAAATTGAGTTCTGCATAAGAAGAGAAGACACCATGGTTTTCATTATCAAATTTGAAACTTGTTTTCAAACATTCCTTGAGGCCATCCGCAGTACCATAACTGGCTAGTTGCTCCATCCCTAGGCAATAGTATATGCAGGAGAGAATAGTCGATTTTCCGCTGGAATTATCCCCTGACAAAATATTTAACCCGGATTTGAATTCGAAATTAAATCCAAAGTCCTTTTCCCTGGTATCTTTGACTACTGCCTTAATGGATTGGATACTGATCATAACTTACCAGATTAAATGCTGATTTTTTAGTTCGGTGGATTTCACTCCCTTGCATAACCGGACAATCTCCTGCCGGGTTTCCGGTACCAGGTTTAGTTTTTCGATTTGCTCCACCAGCGCTGTTCCTTTCGAAGTAAGTATAAAGCTTACACTCGAATTAACCTCTTTTATGTTGATGTATTGTTTTTCATGCGCCAAAATTATTTTTTTTCTTAACTCATCCGATATCTCCCAGGGCGAAGCCAGTAAGATAGACAATTTTGAAACCAGGACATTCTTTTTAACCGCGTCAAGTACAAAGGCAACCTTTTTCAGGCTGACAGATAAACTGTTTCCAAAAACTGAGTACTTGATGATTAGCAGGATCATCAACACGACCATTTGGTCATTGTCCCAGTAGGCTTGCAGGACCTTTATTTTATTGCCTTGTATTTTTACTTTATTGTCCATTTGGTAAAAAATCTAAACTGCAGTCGGCGATCCACTCGCTCACACCGTAGGAGGCCAATAACTTAATGTCGGGTATCGAAAATTCTGTGCCGATACTAGCGGCTAAATATTCTTCATATGCTTTTTTAATCCCGGTCAAACCGGCTAAAGCTTCCTGTTTACTATTCACATAGAATTGCAGGTTTTCGAGATCATAGACCTGGTAAGCATTTCTATACAAGTCAAATAGGTGCTCGTTCTTGCATAATTCCGCAGCAAGATAACTTTTACCGGTGAGCAGTTGTTTGATGATACGCCGTTTATTGCTGCCAACGGATTGTTCCGGGTAGAGTTCGTTCAGTTTCCGGTTTAAAAAGTTCAGCTGAGAGCTGTCCTGGTTGTTGGTTTCCCATTCCGTGATGGCTTGCTCATCTACCGACCGCAGGATGGCGCTTAAGGAGGCCGTGTTCAAAACCTTATCAAAATCAAGTTCTGTAGCTGGAATGATCTCTAAATCAACCCCGAGTTCATTTAAGGCAAGCACGCTGGAGAATAGCAGTTGTCCATCATTGCCTTTATTGGGGATCTCGCAAAGGCTTCCGGCACAGACCAGTTCTGCGTGGTTATCAATAAAAAGGCCAGAACCCGACCAGCCGCCAAGCCAATCACTCCCCGACTTGTAGGCATCATCCATTAAAAGCGCTTTTTCAATATCACAAACGAAATGATGGCTTGAGCTGGCTATGGTAGAATTAAAAGTGATCTTTTTACGCGTGACCGCGGTGGCGGAGGCTTTATACCGTCCACGAAACAACAAGGTATGCTTAGGGTTTTTGGGGATGCCGCAAAATTTAGGGCAAATAAACGCTGTCAAATCTGACCGGCAGCTGAGCCTGACAAAGACGATATCATGCGTTTTAGCGAACACCACATCACCGACGATGGCCGCCACAGGATGGCTTTGCCCGCTATGATCCGCGATTTGCCATTCGGCAATATATGGCTGGTGGTCAAAGTCTTTGCCGTAAAAGTTATGGCCTGCTGTGATCGCGCACAGTTCGCCTTTCCAGGGGAACAAGATGGCGCTACCAACAAAACCATTGTTTTTTTGGACAAATCCAGTAGTCTTATGTAAAAGATGTATGCTCATTTGTCGGGAAAATCAAGGTAAGCTATTTCCTGAAATTGAAAGTTCAGATTCTTTTGTTCGTCTGCAGTGAGTAACCGCTCCAGATCCAGTTCATAGTTACTATAAATGGTCAACTGGGTGTTTTTATCGGGCCTCCCATGTTCGGAGATAAGGATCAAAATATCCCTGGCGGGGTGGTAATAGGGGCCCGAACTGTCGGTGGAAATGAGGTATTGGTTACAATTGATCAACTCCAGTAGTTCCTTTGTGGTATTATGCCGGGAACCATGATGGCTGATTTTAAGCAGGTCAACGACCAGCGGCTTTTCTTTTGTAAATCCCAGCGTGGCCAATTCATTGGCGATGAGGACGGGGTTGGCGTCGGCCAGGAATAAAATTTTATTGCCATTGTGTTGAGCGATGAAAGCAATGGAGGAGGAATTTAATAAATCATCCTCCCATTGATGAGGCTTGGGTGGTTTAGCCAGGATAGCTGCAGCTATGGCCAATTCGGTCTCCTGAACGGTAACCTTGTTGTTCTGCTGCTGGTTTTCAGCTTGGTATTGTTGATAGATCGTAGAAGCCGTCCATTTTCTGAGCAATTCGTCAACCACGAATGATGGCGGCGAGAGAATTTGCAAAGTCAGCCCGCCGCTAAGCTCCAATAGGTTTCCCGCATCCATGCCGAGATAAAGCGGCGCAATACGTAAACCCATTTTGTGAAGCAGCTGTTCAAATTCGATCCCATGGTCTATACCCACTAAGTTTGATGTGGAAGGGGCCAAGATCAGTCTTGGAGTATTCATAAAAACGAGCAGACGCTTGTCCAATTCATAATCGGCGTCGGCGAGTAATTTGAAAAATCCCCCGATATGGTCATAATCTACATGTGTGATCAGGATTGCATGCAGTTTGGCTTCATTAGCCAGCCGGGGGCGGATAAAACGGTACGTGCCTTCGGAACCTGAATCTATCAATAAATTATGTCCTTGTGTTTCCCCCCAGGTAAGCAGAAAACTATCTCCCTTACCGGCCTTAAAGCATTCCAGCTTTAACATGGCGGATCAATAAAAGGGTGGACAGGTTTAAAAGGACGCATCTGAGGAGTGGCTAGGTAGTCGGTTTATGGTACGAAAATAATATTATTTTATACTTTATTATCAAACCCCGATAAAATATAACGATGTACCGGAATGTTCACAGCACAAAGGCTCGTTGCTTTCCGCATTCTTTTATAACGAAGCAACTTTCCATACCATCGATATTGCCCCAAAAAAAATTAAAAATATTTTAGCCTAACTTGCATTCTTCCAGTCGAAATCGCGTCTATTCAGTGTCGTCCGAACTCATAATCTCATCACTAATTTTTAGTGTTTCATCAAATAATTCTTATGATGCTCGCCGGTAGCGTTTTGAAAATGAGTGTTTTATTCTTTAGCGGCCTGTACCGACGTCATCCGCTCATATATCTGTAGGCGGTGATCAAATTGCCCTGCCAAGCCTGCCGCTTGACCGAAATGATTTTTGAAGCGTGTCGCTCGCAGAAAAAAAATTGTGTTCCGCAAAAAAAGCTGCGTCTCAGTGGCTCACTTGGGTGGTGGCGAACATTAACGTTTTTTTGAAAAAATATCCTTATAATAGAGCGGTCGTTCTATAAACCAACCTATCAACATTAATCCAAATGCTTCCTAAAAACTTTATCATTACTAAACTTCGTATCCTGCCTGAGTGCGCAGGTGTTTATCGCAAAATCCTGAAAGAAGAAGATTATCATTTTAATCAGCTCAATCTTCATGCACATCCGGCAAGGTCGGCACTTGAACGGATATCTTTGGCAAAAAAGTAACCATTCAGGCTATTGTCGGGAAGAACGGCAGCGGCAAAAGCTCGATCCTTGAGATTATGTATCGCATCATCAACAATTTCTCGTTCTACGTCCTAAGCGCAGCAAAACTTAAAAGACCATCAGCTGAACCGATCTTTCGGATCGGGCAACTTTATGCGGACCTCGATTTCATCATTGATGATGTGCCGTGTAGGCTGATGGCCCGTGACCGCTCGCTTGGTTTTGTGCACGGTAATGATCATTCGTTCTTCGGCGATCCGATGGAAGAATTCGCGGACTACAAGGACATGACGAACGGGAGCCGAGACGAAATAGTCGCGCTTGCCTCCTCTTTTTTTTACACCATCGTCACAAATTATTCTTTCCAATCACTTATCACACAGGATTTCAGCAAGGATGTCGTACAAGACCTGACCGATTCCGGCAAAACCGGTTTTAGTTCAAACGGCAATTGGCTGGATAGTCTATTCCGAAAAAACGACGGGTATGTAACACCGATTGTGCTCAACCCTTACCGCGAAAGAGGCAGAATTGATTTGCAACGCGAATACGAACTGACCCTGTCTAGGATGTCCCCACTGTTGGTCCAAGCCGAGCAAAAGGAGAAAGAACTATTACGCGGCTATCGCTTATCAACGATAGAATACGAGGTCAACTATGATCATTTCCTGCCGAAAATGTTCGATAAGAAAAAATATAATTCATTAGATGACGATATCAACCTCAGCGAAGTTTTAGGCGCTACCCGCACGGAAGGAACGGTTGCTAGAGTGATTCTGGATGCCTATGAGATCGAGCCAACGGCGCTGGATAGCCAGGCACAGGCGATCCCTCATGCTTACCTGATCTATAAAACACTAAGCGTGCTCAGCAAATATGGTCAATTTGACGAATATAAGAACATCCCGGCGATCACGGAGTTCCGTGACGAGGCCACGGCGGCGGAGAGTCAGGCGCTGCAGACAGCCATCAAAGAAATCAGGTCATTCCGGTCCCATGTTAACACCAAGATCCACCAGACCTTGAACTACTTTTCGGCCTATAGCACCATGATGCCGGAGGATTTCAAACTCGAAGATTATCTACCATACCAAAATAAAAAGCCATTCAATGACCTCGACGGCATAGTCCAGCACTTGCCACCACCGTTTTACAAGCAGGAGATCAAATTGTTCCGGGGCGCGGACCGAAACGAGGACCTTTCGCTATCTACTCTCAGCTCCGGTGAACGGCAGTTCATCTACACTATCAGTACGATCGTTTATCACATCCGTAATTTGTTATCCATTCAGCAAAAGGGGCGGATACGCTATCGGAACATAAATATTGTATTGGACGAAGTGGAAATTTGTTTTCACCCAGAATACCAAAGACAGTTCATCGACTGGTTACTAGACCTGATCCATCGACTTAATCTTTCACGAGCCTGTTCTTTCAATATCATGCTGGTGACGCATTCTCCATTCATTTTATCTGATATCCCCAAAAACAATATCTTATACCTTGAAAACGGCAAACAAAAGACGGATGAAGACCTCATAAATCCTTTCGCAGCAAATATCAACGATATTTTATACCAGAGCTTTTTCCTGGAGGGAGGGTTCTTAGGAGAGCATGCTAAAAAGCAAATCAGTTCGGCGGTGACATATCTAGAAAGGGTCGCTTCCGATAAGCCAGTAAGCGACAGGTCCCTCTGGAACAGGGAAAACTTAAGAGCTTTAGTTGACATGATTGGCGAGCCTTTGTTAAAAGATAATTTAGAAGCGCTTTATGTGCAGGCCTACGGACACGATGCCCTAGATGGACTACTTCGGGCCAAGGATGACGAGATCGCCAGGTTAAGACGGCGATTGGCGAAGCAACGGGGAGGTGCACAATGAGGTCGATTCTAATCACCCCTAAGGTAGAAGAACTTGCGGCTATTTATAATAAGGAGTTGTTCAAAAACCGGCATCGCACCACCTTTTTAAGACCATTATCGAATCTAGCGGCTTTGTACGACAAATTGGCCACCGTAACTAATTCGACCATTGAATATGAACAATATGTAGTCAATATTCTGGCGATTTACCCGGCGATCAATATCGTTAAACCGAGCGGCATGCAGGCAATCTACGACGAATATTTTGCGGATTTCAACATCGACCTGAGTTTATCCATGCAGATAGGCAACAAGACCCTGCCTTTCTACAAGCATGTCTCTGCGGCGATGCGGTATGATGCGGTACGGGATGAAGATTTTTTACACTATGCCAAATTACTAGGCATCCGTTCCTGCGTTTATTGTAATGCGAACCATGCTGTCACTTTCGGCGAAAGGCACGGATATAAAAGGCAAATATGAACTAGATCATTTCAAACCACAATCCCGCTTCCCTTATTTATGTACCAACTTCTTTAACCTTTTCCCGGTCTGCGGGAACTGCAATAAGGCTAAGTTACATACCGATACCACTTTCTCACTGTTCACGGAAAATCCAGCAACGATGTACCCTTTCAAATTTGCGCTAGATAAGGCCTCGATTATCCGTTATATGCTTTCTATAGACTTTGAAGACCTAGAAGTGACCTTTGACGGGCATACGCATCCTGATCACGATACTACTTTCAAGATAACTGGTATCTACGGCGCGCTGAAAGACGTTGCTGAAGAATTGGTGTGGAAATATAAGATATATAGCCCCAGCTATTTGAAAAGCCTCGACGATGCCTTGAGTAAAAAATTCGCAGCCGGCGGCTTTAACCGGCTTATCTTGGGGAATTATGATCAGCCGAAGGATATCCATAAACGTCCTTTAAGTAAGCTAACACAGGACATTGCTAGGCAATTAGGCGTAATCAAATAGCCCTTTCCTTCCGGTTCAACCCACCCAACGAAGGCGAAGTACCCCCTCTGCTGCAAATATGTTTCATCCCCGCAACTTACTATCTTTGCTAAAAGTCAGTTTATAAGCTATTAAAGGAACCTTATACCAATGGCCGGCAATAAAGATTTTGTATTACCTAATGATCCAGGCGCGAAAGACCTTACGCGAGACAACCACTATGTTCCTCAATGGTATCAAAGGGGATTTTTGCAGGGTTCTGATCAGTTGCATTATCTGAATTTGTCCCCCAACCAAAAAACATTGCCTAATGGTCGTGTAATCACTTTTAATGACCGGGAACTACTGCCGCCATCCAAGTGTTTTTCTGAACACGATTTATACACAACATTCTTCGGGCCATTTATTAGCGATATTATTGAACGAAAAATGTTTGGGGAAATTGACGACAAAGGGGCCAGGGCTGTCCGTGCATTTATTGAGGATGATCTGCGCGAACGCCATGACCGTTTTTTGGAATTCTTTTACTATATAGATGCACAGAAAACTCGAACGCCGAAAGGTTTAACCTGGTTAAAGGGACGTTATGGAAGCCTAGGCCAAACACAGTTAATGAATGAACTGCAAGTGGTGCAACGAATGCATTGCACCATGTGGTTTGAGGGGGTGCGTGAGATCGTGTCGGCCAAAAAGGCAAATACCAAATTCATCATATCTGACCACCCCGTAACCGTTTACAATTTCGAGTGTCCACCGGAATCGGAATATTGCCAATATCCAAGTGATCCCGCGATAGCTTGGAAGGGCTCACAAACAATCTTTGCCTTAGATCAGGATCACTGTTTGATATTAACCAACTATGAGTATGCCAGTGAGCCTGGACTTGCTGATCCGAAGGCCAAAAGAACCAATGCCAGGAACTTCGGTGAGACAATGGTTCGTACAAATGCATTTATTAGGGAAAGAGAGCTGGATGACAAACAGGTACATGAGATAAACTTTGTATTGAAAAAGCGCGCCCGAAGATATATTGCTGCCGCCCAAAAGGACTGGCTTTATCCTGAAAAAGATCAAAGTATCACCTGGGAAAGCGTAAAGGCCACTTTACTTCCGCCATCCAATAAAATTTATGAATTCGGCGGCGAGATGTTTATGGGCTTCAATGATGGAACAACGCTTTTTCAAGATGCGTTCGGACGCACAACGCCCGAAGCTGACTTCTTAAAAAAGGAACTTCCTAAAAATGAGCCGGGGCCTAATGACTATTGCCCGTGCGGACGGGGGCGAAAGTATAAAAAGTGTTGTAGGGACTTGCTGCCCTCGCAACGGCCGGCCTGGGACATGTTGAGTATACGGGAAAGAAACATAATTTTCTACGATGGTATTAATGATATTTTAGGCATTTCTAAAGGTAAAACATGGGATGAAGTAAGAGAGGAACTTTCTGACGAACAGGTAAAGGAAATCCATGAACTATTTACCGTCTTGTGGCCGCGTCATACTGATATTGTTAAATTGCTTTCAAAACCTGACGGGCACCTAAGAGCGGTTTATAGCGGCATCGTAGACATCCGAAGAATCTCCTTTTACGCAACGAGTGGAACGCTTTATTTTGATGAGCTTATGATCCAAAACCCTTTTACACATGGGGAGGGTCTTAAGGAGGAATACAACCCCATCAAAAATCCTGGCAGCTTTAAGGAAAACACCCTCAAACAGGTTGCATTAGTTTTCAGCCTATATCCCTATATATTTGACGGAACGGTTAATTTCATACCAAACCTGGCTGTGTTTGACCGGCATCTTCAATTACAACTACTGGATATCGGAAAACAGAAAAACCACGATGATATTGATTTCGATGCAGTAGAAATGAAAGTAATCGAAAATCTTGTGATGGAAGATTTTGAACGGACAATTTGGGCATTACCGAAGGAGCTATTCGGAAAGCAAATAAAAGAAAGCAACCCCGATGCCAGTCCAGAATTAATAAACAGCTCCTACGCCTATGTACAAAAAAAACGCCGCGATGATCCGTTAACGCTTTTACAGGACGGACTTTATACTAACAGCGGGCAGTACACTTTTAGACACATGACGCCAGGTTTCGAGATGTCCTTATTTTTAGGACAAGTGACAGGTGCGGTAGTTTTTACAGATAGCCCTACTCGATGGAAAGAGTTGACTGCAGCACAGGGCAATAAAAATTCACAGGGTAACATCCGCTGGGCTGAACTGATCGAAAACATTGAAGAAATAAGATTTCCATTCAACATAGATTTCGAGGCTCCTAATGAACTTCGAAGAGCAGGGAAGTTTGGCAACCTCCGTAAGGCCTGGCAAGATATTTATGAAACGATCTTACGGGGAGGCGTATCCGATACAAAAAATATAACCACTGTTTTGGCAAAAAACTTAGTCACTGCATCTAAATCCGCACAAAAAGAAATATTGATGGCAAAGCCCCCCATTTGTTCTAAAGATAGTTCACTATACACTTTCGATGCGAAAATTCAATGTCTTATTCCCGATAGAGGAATAACACACAACCATGTACTCAGGTTGTTGACCACTTCAGGTATCGAAAACTATTTGAATTGTGTTCCTATGGTACTATTTGCGAGCCAACAACCTGTTGGTCACGCATCAGAGGATTGACCCACATCAATCCTCCGGCTTCTCCCTTGCATCCGCCATCCTTACAATACGTGGTTCAAACTTAGCCAACACCTCAACCAAATCATGTTGCGCGGCCATCACGGTATGAATATCCTTATAAGCCATCGGCGCTTCGTCTACATCGCTACCCATTAAGGTAATGCGTTTGTCAATCAAATTAGCGGCAATTACAGCTTTGTCGAGCGTTTTAAACGCAGCACTACGGCTCATGGCTCGGCCCGCACCGTGACTGGCGGAGTTAATGCTGGCAGCGTCGCCTTTACCACGAACTAAAAAGCCCGGGGTGCTCATGCTGCCAGGGATAATGCCTAACACGCCTTCGCCGGCTGGAGTGGCGCCTTTACGGTGCACCATTACTTCGGTGCCATCTGCCAGTTGCTCTTTCCAGGCAAAATTGTGGTGGTTCTCAATCATGCTGATAGGCTTAACTCCCAAAGCACGGGCAATTTTGTTATGGATCTCGTGGTGGTTGGCGCTGGCGTATTCGCCGGCCAGAATCATGGCTATCCAATATTCCTGCCCTTCGTCCTTACCCAAATCAAGCCAGGCCACATGCTTGGCTTCGGCAGGGAGCTTGGTTTTGGTCATGGCAATGCGGCTATAATAGTCGGCCACGCTACCCCCAAACCCACGTGATCCGGAGTGCGAAAGCAAAGCCAAATACTTTCCGGCCGGGATCTCAGCTAAAGCACCTTCGGCAATGTCCAACTCGCCCCATTCCACGAAGTGGTTGCCGGTACCGCTGGTCCCTAATTGGGCATAGGCCTTATCTTTTAATGAGCGAATTATCTTTGTTTCGCCCCAGGTTTTACTATCAAACAAAGAACTATCAAAGTACGATTTGGTAGTACAACCCATCCCAAAGTAGGTGTTATCTACTAATATATTTTTCAACTTTTCGGTTTCAGTATCAATGGCTTCGGCAGGCAAATCAAAGATGCTTAAGCACATACGGCAGGCGATATCCACACCTACAGCAAAAGGGATAATGGTATTGGCTGTGGTAGCCAGTACGCCGCCAATAGGCAAACCGTAACCCTGGTGCGCGTCGGGCATTAAAGCTCCCGCAACGGCAATGGGTAATTGTATAGCTGTACGCATTTGTGCCAACGCACCTACCTCAATATTTTCCAATCCCCACACCGGGAAGTCGGCTATTTCTTCCTTCAATTTAAAATTGCTGCGTTCCTGCTTTACAAATTTGTCATCTTTACGCATGTTGATTACGTCCTCGGCAAGGTTTTTAAACTTGCCGCCTTTCTTTAAAGCATAAGGCGTAGGGTCATCAATCAAGGCTTCTAAATTGGCCAGTATTTCGGCCTTGTCCATAACGCCGTGTTTAAGCAAACCATTAGCCACGCGGCTAAAATTCACCAATACTTCCACATCGTTAATGCCCAATGCCTTTAACTCGTTGTTGCCTATTTTTTCCTTTTCCATTATATTTAATACTAAGGTATCATTTAACAATTTAAAAGTCTCCGGGCCAAGACCCCTCTCTCCAGATCGAGAGAGGGGGGCGTTCGTGAACGCGTTCAGCCTTTCGACAGTACAAAGAGAAACACCAAGTGCGCAGCGTATTTGCGCAGTAAAAAATATTTTTAGATATTTAAAGAATAAATACCAAACACATCAATGTATGAGTTTTCTAAGTAATTTATTTAAGGGTAAACCGGAAGAAAAAAAACGCTTTCCACCAATACCGAAGTGGCGCCCAAACACCCCTGTCGACTATGAAAAGATAGTTGATAGAGCAAAATACTACACTGGCGCCAAGCTACAACTGGCCGTTTTTGAAAATGGTACAGTAGCTTTTTTCTCGGCACCTGTAAGTAACATTGAGGAAGAAGCTAAAATATCCTTGAATAACATATATAATTCACATCCCGATGTTAAGCCATCAACAATGGATGATGGGAATTATTTGATCGAATACAGTTACCCCGCATTTACAATTGTATTCAAAAACGACCTAGACAATTTCTGGGATTACATTGAAGAAAACCATATGCAAGGCATATGTACCGATGAGGTTTTGATCAACGGCAACGGTGAGCACAATGTGTTTGACAGAATGGGAAAAATATGTCTATTTGGTCGGTCGAAAATGTTTATGGATGCGCAAGAGCCCAAAATTGTAATGACATTCAATCCCATCGCTAACAAATAAACGAAGTCATAATTACACCGTCATGCCTGTAAACCGCAATGCCCTAATCCGCTACCGCACAATTGACAAATGCCTGCAAAACCGTTTTAAGAAATGGACGCTGGATGATCTGATAGAAGCCTGCAGCGATGCTATTTACGAATACCAGGGCACAGATACCGGCGTGAGCCGCCGTACGGTGCAGGCTGATATGGAGATGATGCGCAGCAATAAGCTGGGTTACGAAGCGCCGATCGTAGTGGTTGACAAAAAGTATTACACCTACAGCGATAAGAATTACAGCATTACCAACAGTCCGCTAAATCAACAGGACATGAAGGTGCTGAGCGAAGTATCCGACTTGCTGAAGCAGTTTAAAGGCTTTAGCCATTTTACCGACCTGAATGAAATGGTAAGTAAGCTGGAGGACAAGATTTACACTCAAAAAACGCAGAGCGCACCGGTAATTGATTTTGAAAAAAACGATAACCTGAAAGGCCTGGAGTGGATAGAAGTAATCCGCAAGTATATTGTGGCAAAGAAAACCATGTGCGTAACCTATCAATCATTCAAAGCACGTGAGGCCAGCACATTTTGCTTTAGCGGCTACCTGCTTAAAGAATATCGCAACCGCTGGTTTGTGCTGGGGATATCGCACCAGCGCTATAAGCCGTTGCTGAACCTAGCGCTTGACAGGATTCAAACCATTACTGCACACGACGAGGACTATATTGAAAACACCATGATCGACTTCTCAACTTATTATAACGACGTAATCGGCGTAACCAAATCACCAGGTCAGCGCGATGTAGAAGTAGTGTTTTGGATAGACGCCAAAAATGCGCCCTACGTAATTACCAAGCCTTTGCACCACACCCAAAAGTTATTGAGTGAGGATGAAAAAGGCAAAATATTCAGTATCCGTGTAATTATGAATTTTGAGTTGGAGCGAGAGCTATTAGGCTTTGGATCAAAGCTCCGTGTGCTTGGCCCACGTATATTGGTCAAACAGATCAAAAAACAGCTATATGAAACATTGGAGAGTTATAAGTTGCCTGAGCAGAAGGAGATTAGTGCGGAAAGTTGATTAATAGCTGCGTTAACTTATAGCGGTCTTTCCGGCTCATGGCTGGATAAACAGGTAAATAGACAAGGTTCTCCAATATTAATTCTTCGGGGTGAGGAGCGACATCCGTCTTGCCCAACTTGATCAAACTTGATGCCTTTTGTGAGGCATCAAAACCGTTGCTACGCAAGTGCCTAGTCAGTCCATCCGGATCATGGGTTTCAATAGGCATCACCCAGTAAGTATTTCTCTTATTCTCAAAGCCAATTTTATAATTATCGGGGATATTTGATAAAATATCATGGGCTAACTGAACCCTTTTAGTAATACTATTTTGATCGATGTTAGCAAGCTTTTTTCGGAGGAGTCTTTGATTTGGAATGGAAGGCTGATGCCGGATCTGTTTAAAAATATCGTCGCCGGGGAAGCCCTTTGTAAAGCCATCTAATACCTCCTCAAAGTCTTTTCCCAAAGCCGTTACTAAATTATAAAACCCGGTATAAATAGTTTTGTTGGTGAGCAGCTTTACAAACAGCACTTTAAAAAGCTTTTTAAAATAGCCTGCAGTACGTTGTTGATGGTAGTTCCCATTCCGCGCGGCAACCTCCGCATACAAATCCGGGTCTTTTATTTTGATCATCGCACCGCTAATAGTCGTATTGGTTTTAATAAAGCCAAAGCTAAACATCACCACATCTGATGTTGGATTCCCTTCATATATATTACCGGCATACGCCTGTGCGCAATCTTCAAATATAATGAGGTTGTGCTTTTTGGCTATTGCAACTATCGCTTCAATTTCCATAATACCACCAAAAAGGTGAGTTATCAGTATAGCTTTGGTCGCAGGTGTAATCGCAGCCTCTACCTGAGCAGGGGAAATATTTAAGGTATACTTATTAACCGGGATAGGAACAAGCGTTAATTCGTGCCAATTTATGATGGCGAACATATCCGGGATATTGATATCGGTAACGATCATTTCGAAGCCTGGCGGGAAATTCAAAGCATTTAATACCAGATCGATGCCAGTTCTTACCGAGAGACAAACCAATTCGTTTGCGTGTTGATCAACATCCGGCCTTTGTGAGCGAAAGCGATCAGTAAGGCAATAATAAGCCCCCACAAATAAGTCCTTATAGCTGATATATAATTTACCTCTGGGTATCATGTTACATTTTATATAAGCGGCTATAATTATAATTGAAAGTAATGATATATTAGCATATTGCCAAGACCATCTATGCGCCTGAAACAAAAGCTACCTGTAACCTACTTGCTGTTTACTTTTAACGGCCGCTTATCAAAAGGAGCTTTTTGGCTGGCTTCTTTGTTTTACTGGTGTACCTTTTATGTGCTATATAATTTGTTATTATTTGCCATAGGTGGAGGTGCTACGTTTACACTTTATCCTTTATTGTTCTGGATCATTATAGCCACTTCCATTAAGCGCCTGCATGATCAGGGCTATTCAGGCTATTGGCTGTTCACTGTTTTAATACCTGTGCTTGGGCCGTTATGGTTGTTTTGGCGATTAGGTTTCAAGAAAGGGAATTATACGACAAATCAATACGGATCAGTACCCGGGTCTGCGCCCGATTATTTGAAAAATGATGAGGGTAAAGAGATTCCCCACCTTAAAACAGACGAGCGTATTATTGATGATGTAACCCAATTGAACCCGGTATTGGTTAGCAAGATTGAGCGTCCAACTTCTGTTGAGGAGATCTGCGAAATTGTGAAAAACATTACCGCAGCCATCTCCGTAGGCGGGGGGCGTTTTAGCATGGGGGGACAAACGGCCAGTCCGCACAGCGTGCACATTGATATGCGCGGAATGAATAAGGTACTGGAGTTTTCTGCAACAGAAAAGCTCATCAAAGTGCAAACTGGTATTCGCTGGTGCGATATTCAGCAGTATATTGATGCGTATGACCTGAGCATCAAGATTATGCAAACCTATGCCAACTTCACTGTTGGCGGAGCGCTGGGTGTTAATGCACATGGGCGATATATGGGCATGGGGCCGGTTGTTTTATCAGTACGTTCAATTGATGTGGTATTAGCCGATGGCTCATTAGTGCATGGCACTAAAACAGAGAACCCGGAAATATTCTTTGGCGCCATTGGCGGTTATAATGGCATTGGCATTATCGTTCAGGCTGAGTTAGAACTGGCCGATAACCTGGCAATTAAACGCATTCATAAAAAGATGAAGGTGGAAGAGTATAAAGACTACTTCTTTAAAACTATACGCGATAACCCTCAGGTAGTTTTCCATAATGGCGATATCTACCCGCCAAAATACAAGCGCTTACGAGCGGTAAGCTGGGTAGAGACCACCGAAAAACCAACTGTTAAAACCCGACTGATGCCGCTGAAGGAATCGTATCCGCTGGAGCGGTATTTCCTGTGGGCATTTACAGAAAGGCCGCTGGGTAAGCCTTACCGGGAGTTTGTAATTGACCCTTTATTGTTCAGAGGCAAAAAGGTCCACTGGCGCAACTACGAAGCCGGTTATGATGTTGCCGAACTGGAGCCTAAATCACGCATTAACAGCACTTATGTTTTGTTGGAGTATTTCGTTCCTGTTCATCGTTTTGAGGAATTTGAACAAGTCATGGCCGAAATATTTATCCGGTTTAACGTCAACATGTTTTAGGTATGGAAATGTGGTTGAAGTGCGCGTTTTAAAGTAATCTGCC